>Ga0228710_1004868_pt1 | contig 21072 bp, 15 predicted proteins | sample MedpolnodulmetaG_FD_177995 | JGI IMG/M metagenome (GOLD analysis project Ga0228710, IMG submission 177995) | Root nodule microbial communities from Medicago polymorpha collected in Santa Monica, California, United States - pink nodules | ecosystem: Host-associated > Plants > Roots > Nodule... | reverse complement strand
CCCCCCCCCCCCCAACAGTGGGCCTATCATACACTTAAACTCTTATTTTAATAAAGGAAATTGCTTTGAATGAAACTCATTTGAATAACCAAACTGAGGTAATCAATAATCAGATTAATGAAGTTTACCTGAAAACAATACTCGGCATGTTCGACACCTCCATAGTCGTCATAATTGTCAGGGTCCATTTGAAAATACTATCAGAGAGAAAATTAAGACAAAAAAATGGAAATCAAATAAAATCATTTCTGTGTTCCCAAAATTCAATTATAATTCACAAATCCCTTGGAAAGTGGGGGTTTAAACCTGCAAAATGCTTTGGGTGGCACAGTCATCACCTAAAGGCTTCAAGCAAATGTCACTCAAAGATACGAATAAGCCAGAATAATTTGCACGAATTCCATCAACCTGTCAGGTCAATGAATAGAAAATTTGTAATATAGAAAGTCCCGCTACATTGCAACACCGCCATTCAAAGTATAGCAAGTCAAAAGAACCAAAAATAAAATACCTTTTCCTGTATTTCAAAAAGCAATTCAATATTGTCTTCTGTTATGATACTTGGTGGCTTACCATGCTCAGAATCAGGGATTGTGGCTATTATGAGCTGAAAAATAAGCAAATAGGATTGCCAGAGTGATTTATTTCACACAGAATCATCGCGAAAAAATAAAAGGAAACAAACAGACAAAAAAAAATCCCATTAAATGAGATCGGTAACATGGATCAAACATTACCAATACCATAATATCCTATTATGGAAAACTTTTAATGCTTGGAAAAAGGGGAAATTCTTAATATGAGTTCTGATTCTAATCTGTAGACAAAGGTTACATTACATTGGTGGAGCCTATATTCTATTAAGTACAGTATTAATTTGTTAATGAGAGAAAATAATAACTCAAATATGAAGCAAATATATCACTCCTAGCTTGCAAGTAAGATCTTAAAAGTTAAAACCACTATAAGGTAATTCTCATGGTGAATACATTTTTCAATTGAAGCCTGAAAGGATGTATGTTGTGGCTATAAGACCATCGTCTAATTTCTTCTTGATGAAGGGTTAGGCTATCTTTATATGCTTCATCATATTATGTTAAACTGGGTTGTGTGCAATGCCAATGGCAAATTTATCGTCAAAAAATAGAAATGATGGTAGAGAAAAAACATGCAAATGATTATGCATACTGGATAGAGGTTTTCTATCCACTTCAGACTAGATATCGTTAACAAGAAAACTAAAAGAAATTAAAAGCACTGTTGAAACCTGTTCAATTCTGTAGAATGGAGCCAGGTGCCTGTCAAAATAATCTTTCTCTTCAGCTGCCTTACTTCCAGGACCTGTCCATAACTGAAATACAAACATGACCAACTTGTTTAGATAGGAATAAATGCCATTGTCAAAAATTAAAAACAGACAACATTACAGCACAGTCACTACTTTCCGTATTCTGGAAGCATATATATAGAATTTGTATGTTATTTGTGTGAATTTTGTGCGTCTATAATGAGATCACACACCATGTATGCATAATTGTTTTACAATAAATTCATTGAATGCTTAATCAGTAAGCACTAGCCTAGGAAGTTGCATACTTTAGGAATAATAACAATCAATCTAGAAGTTGTACAATTAAAGGAATATATGAAGATTCTTAATTTTAACAATATACAACTATGAACACATGTATTACTTAGTGTGACCTTTGTTTAATGAGTTGTATTATTTTGACACAAATTTTGATATCAATTTGGATGGCTAATAAAGTTTAAATGTGTGGTCAATTTCATTCAATGGATGGTTAATGATTAAAACAAGGTGTCGTGACTTATTAACTATATATTGAACACAATTAACTACGATTTTGAATGTCATTAACCACAGCTTTCAAGTGTCTATTTGAACATACATCGTGGTTAGAACATACATCGTGGTTAATGAATATCATGTATATTTGAACACCTGAAAAATCTTTTATGTATAATTAGGATGGTTATAATTAATGGATACATGTATATTTTAACACTTGAAAATTGTGGTTAATGGTGTTTAAAATCGTTAGTTATGTTCAGTGCATGGTTAGTGAGTAGCGACATCTTATTATATTCATTAACATCCAAATCAACCACATATTTGAATTGCATTCACCATCCAAATTGATGTAAGATTTGTGTGTCAAAATGTCATTTCCCTTCTTCAACTCAACCTATGTACTACCTATTATTTATTGACTGTGTCTGGATGATGTTATTAAAAAAAGTATGTGTAGGGAGAAGGGGAAATCAAAAAAGAGCTATTATTGATGAGACAGAGAGAACCAGTTACAGATTTAGGGGATAAATATCCTCCCAAGGACAAAAGAACAAGAAAACAAATACAAATTGATTTTAAGGCAAAATCATGGGTTTTAAAATCTTAAAATTTAGAGATTTGAACTTTAACTCAAGCTGAGAAATAGACAATCTTAGAAATTAGGTTGGTCTAAATCAACACTTACAAAACCGGCGCTTGTAAGGTGAGGATTGTCCGCCCCTTATAAGCAGATGATCTTTCTATAATGGGAAAACAATGAATGATATTGAAGTTGGCGTTGTTGTTTGTTGCTATTGCAACTGTCCTGGTGGGAAGTATTGATGGCACACGAAGAATCAACAGTCCATGTTGGTCATAGGAGAATGTATATAAACCCAACATGTTGCCCTCTTCCACCCCGTTTTGCTATGCCTCCACCGATTTAAAATTCTAAGCATTTGTTATTTCTACTAAAATCAGTTTGTTTGGGTTTGAGAAAGGGCCATTCCTACTTAATGAATTGAAATTATAATTCCATTTTGTCTAAAAAAAACTCAACCCCTACAAAACCAGCTTGTTAGGTGTGGACTGTCCACCACTTATGAACACATGTTTAGGTCATATCTCGTCTAATGTGGGACTTCTAAACAAACCTTCATACCCAGGATTGAACATATGGAGTGTGACCCGAGTGGCCTGCGTCTAAAGTGGGACTTCTCAACACACCCCCTTACACCCAGAATTGAACATATGGTGTGTGACCCGAGTGGCATGATGATAACAAGTGACCCAACGAATCTTGCATCTGCTCATATATCATCTTAGAATTTGGGTTACCAACTTCTAAAGTGAGGACTACCCACCACTTATAAACATGTGTTTGAACCATATCTCATCCGATGTGGGACTTGTCAAAAGACAAGAATGTATCGAAAACCAAGCAGAATGAAAGGATGTTATCTATAAGAAAATACACCCTTGCAATGATATTTTATCCTTCATGAAAACTTCTTTTTGTATTCTAAAAAAAGTATGGATTCGACAGTGTAAAACTATTTCAACATGTTGGAACTGTTATTCATAATGTGCTTACCATTTCGGCACTTGTTTCAACAACCCATACAAACATGTCTAAGAGGAGATTAAAAAAATGAACCAAGGTAATACTAACATACAATGATGGAACAGAATGTGTTATACAGCCAGCGGGAACAAGCTAGAAAACTTAAATATATAACAGTTACAGGCAAAGAAAAACTAGATTTGACTTTGTGGAGATGCTATAGATGAAATTTGATACCTTTTCAGGCCGCGTTTCCACCTCGAAACGAAGCAGACCCAAACAAAGCAGAAGAACAATTACCAATGACGAACAAAGAACAGTATTGGGCCTCATAGCAGCCCATCTTCCATAAGATCTGGATTCAAAAACAAAATATTAATCAATAATTCCGAAATTGTAAACCCACCAAGTGCTAAAGCAACAGACCTGTAAAATCTAGACAAATATCCTTGAACAAAAGAAAATTGCATCGCCTTCTGCCTTTGCGGATCCATCACTTGCTCCTTTTGTTTGTCAAAACAAAGTCAACAGTATGATAAAGTAATAAATGATACTAGATATACATCTGCTCTGAATATAGCACATTATACAGCATGTAAATCATTTAATTCTAGCACTTGTAGAAAACAGAAGAGGTTAATTAAAAAAATTGCATCAGAAAGTTGAAATTAAGCATAAGGTGCCCAAAGAACTTTTGCATGAGAGGATGAGTAAATTATAATAATGTAAATGTAAATTCATGCATACCATTGTTTAAACTTTAGAATAGTTGGTTTTGACAAAAATAATAGTAATAATAATTTGAATCCTTCTGATTCCTAGACATACATATATTTATACAACACAGGCTTATGTGCATACCTCTTCAGGATGAGTTTCGTCCCTTTGGATGTTGGTAAAACTACTTCCTTCATCATCCATATCATTCAGCAATGGTTCCACATTGGAGCCAACTCTCCTCTCTTGTCTTGTCCTTTGCAGCAACACCCATCCAAGCAACACAAAAACCAATAGAACATACAAGAGAGCTAATGAAAAATCCACACATCTGACCTGTAGTATTATTATGCAAAAACCAGTTTCATGCCATACATCAAAAGGTAAAGCAACTTTTAAGAAAGAAAGCAGGGCATTGAATTTATCTGGTCTTGAAGTGAATGAAATAAATCATGAAAAAGAATCAATTTTATTGTTACAACCTTCAGAGGTCCCATTCTAATGGAGCAGGGATCTTTTGTGGGAGGTGAAGGTTCTGAAGCCGAGCAGACAGGAGATGAAGGACAATCGCCGCAAGAGCAGCCGAGTGAGGTGTCATTGCATGAATAGACAGGTGGATTCATAGGTTTCATAGGAGAGGAGTCAGGAACGGTTGTCTTAAAATGAATAGAATAAGGTGAACCAGGAAAACCAAGAGGCACTTTTTCTCCAAGAAATGCAAACCACTCTTGATAATTGGCAGCTCCACCCCCAACAAAATCAATGGCCCTTGTATTCATTGTACCAAATTTGACGTCTTTACATGCTTGATATAAACCATCTCCAAAAGTTTCAGTTGCATAGAAGTCAATAGCATCGACAGTTATATTAGCATTAACCTCGGAAACAGAAGTGACATTGATGAAGAGACTCTGATTAGGAGAGCAGGAAAGCTCACAGAAAAGGTTGAGAAAGTTCCTCAAGCAAGCAGGACAGCCAACAAGAATGGGTACAGCCTGTTGAACTTGTGCCCGTAAAGTTTCAAACTGTTGCTCAGTACAACAAACATTACCGTTTAAGGAAGGACACAGACTTTGAATTTTAGCGGAGAATAGATCATCGGGCTTGACGGAAGGGGAAGGATAAGGGCAGTTAAGTACTTTGCCATCAGTTCGTTGACCACAGATATCATACATTGAGCAGTATTGTTTGGAATGGATATTATTATTGGCCCTAAACATGAATTGAAATTAAATTAGCAGTGGGTGATTGAGAAAGAAAGAAAGAAAGAAGTAACATATTAACTGTTCTTACATGATTTGGGAAGCGGCAGTGAGAGTGAGAGTGAGAGAAGGCGAAGAGAGTACCTGATTGATTCAATTAACATATTAACATAGACAAGTTAAAATAAAATGATTGAAAAGAGAGAGCTTTGCTTACATTTAGTAGTAATAATAATAACACAGAAGAGATGTCGATGATACCAAGAAAACCCATTATCATCTTCCTCTTCTTCGAATTCATTTTCATCAACACAGACAGACACAGGGACGGGCGATCAAAAACCGAATAATAATTAATATGCTTTTCTATTTTTTTGGTTCGGTTGGATAAAATAACAACCATACATCTTTACCTCTAATTACCTCTATCAATTAAACACTTCATTTTATATCAATTTCTTTCTCTCTTTCAAGGCATTGAATATTTTGGATATTCATAAACATCTCAAATTAATTATTGTTTTGGTTGGAAAAAATGCAGAGACAATCAATATGTTTATTATTAATATTCATCCATGAATCGAACTCATATTCTTTTCAATCATTCGCTCTTAATGAAATTCATTAATCATTTCACCTCAATTGTTTGATCTCAAGTTTTTACTGCCCAACTTTATTTTATTATTGCTATTATTATTATTTCATTATTTAATAATTTTCTTCATCTTCCTCTCAAGAAAAATTAATTAAATTTTTCCTCCTAAAAAACACACTTGCTTTTGAGGGAAAAGAAAAAGTGTGTCTTCAGTTTCAAATTGATTCTTTAAATTAAGTTTATTTTTCGTTGAGAGGATACTAAAATAGAGTTTGTTGGTGTAAGTTAATCGTTCTCATATAAAAATATGTTATCTTTTATTCTTCCTTAAATCATGATATTCTTTATTTAATCAGTTCAAGGGGTATATGCTTCTTTAAAAAAAATCAATTTAGGGTTTATGCCACTCAACTTTCCTAAAATTTCATATGATTTTTACAACTTAAAACTAAAATGTTAATCAATCAAGTGTCGTTTTCGTTTGATGACTCGGTACATGGATGTCACGAGCATAAAATATTGAATCTTTTCCATGTAAATTGGTTATACAATGTTTGTTTGTTCATACAGACAATGTTGATTGGGGGAGATTTTGTTTGCTTCACAAGGTAGCCAGAGCCAACCATTTTTTCTTTAAATAGACATGATAGTCTTCAACTGCACAAAAGTAGTGCTGAGAACTAGCCAAGAAATGCAAGAGATCATAGCAATGGTCACTCAGGATGGTAGTTCCCAAAGCTCTAAGGTTATCAAGTATCGCCACCACACTTGTTAAATTACAAGATGTTTATTTGTCTAAAAACCCACCTAATGCATATAGAGGCTTAAAAATATTTTAAGATCATGCATTTCCAAAAGAAGAAAAAAAAACGAAGCTAATTTGTGTTTGTTTACTATTCGACAAATCATTTTTTTAAATAATTAATTAATTTTATCACATCATTTTTATAAAAATCCTAAACAAACACTTAAAAATGACAAAGTCGGTTTTTTTATGAAAAAAAAATCCAAAACAAACACACCCCATAATATGTTAGATATATATATATATTGTCTAAATTCTTTTTTTTTCTTACATCTTAGACTGCAAAAAAAATTCTTCGATTCCATTTAATATATTTTTTTCAATTGATAATTGTAAAGTCAATTCATTTAATCTTTGTTGAAACAATATGTATTTGTAGATAAGATTTTTGTGAATTTTAGTTTTGAAAATAGTAAAATAGTTTTTTTTTTTAGTAAAATAGTTAGAAGGTTGTTCTTTAAACACAAAGTAATTGCCCACAAACACCGCAAAAGAGAGACTAAACAGTAGTTAACCACCGTTCTCTCTGAATGTTACTTAACTACTGCTCCCATGGAATTATGTCCGAAAAAGCTGAAAAGCTAAGCAAACGGCAGTATGCATATGGCAACATTGAAACAGAAGTTAACTATTGTTCAATGACGAATGGTAGTTACCTATCGCTTGAGACATTTTTTAAATTTTGAGGTGTTTGTGAGCAATTTCAATTGCAGTTTACATTACAAATGTCATCTATTTCTAAACGTGGGTAAGAAAATATTTAAGTTTCAAATCAGAATACATTCACAATGGAAACATAGAGATGTTAATACAACGGATTTGAATCATCTCCAACTATTTCTCTCATGTTGTTTGTTCTGCCATAATTTAAGTCATTCATTTACCTTTTTCCCTCTCTCTTTGATGTTGTTTTTTGTTCATTTATGATCAATCAACCATTGGATCAAAATAGGAGAGGGAGCTGCAAAAAAAAAGGCAGAAGAGGATCCAATTCCTAATATGACCTAGAGGTTGTCGTTTTTGTCAAGTGATACAACTGCTTGCAGCAAACTTGTCCACCCAAATCATAAACATTTCTTGCATAGCCATTTACAGATATGATTGGAAAAATGCAAACATCATGTATGTATATATGCACAAAAATATAACACAACACAGCTGCTCTGAAGTTTAAAACGAATCGATTAAAAAGAATCCAAAAATACCGGAAAAAGAACAAACCATAACAATTTTTTTTTTAAGAGGAGGTGGTATAAGAACGAAAATCAAAGAAGTCATAGTATGTTGTGCTATTCAAAATAAAAGCACACAAATCAAAATAAAAGTCTTTCCCACTTCCCATCTTCAACTAGTTTCATGCTCCACTTTACCAACACTGCAAAAACATAAATTACATAATCAACTTCCATTTGAAATCAGGAAAGGCCAATTAAAAATAAAAATCAGGACCTACAAATCAGCTCCAAGTAGACAAACAGACAAATAGACAAATCATAATAAAAAGCCTAATATGTTACAATTATTGAAAGAAACATAAACTAGTAGTGTGTGAATAAAAAGCAAGCACTCTGAATGATAGAATGGGGGTGATCTGGTGAAGATAAAAAAAATAGGCAAAGTCTTATATAATTATTCTACTGACCATAATTAATAAAGCTATTTAAGTAAATAAGACTCCCTTCGGTTCTATATATATATGAAAATTTTCAAAAAAAATTATGGTCCTATTTATAAAAAAATATCACAACTTTTAAGGTGTAATTATTGATTAAAAGACTTTTCTATCCCTTATTTAATTTTTGTCTTTTTAATATTAGTGAGTGTATTTAATACTTCACAATTTTTATGAGGGTATATTTGTAAAAATATTTAAAAAATTATACTAATTAATGATTGCATTGGTTTTGATGTTTTTTTGTTTTTCTTCTTATAATAAGGACATGAGGGAATACACATTTTGCCATTAAAATCAACACCATTAATCATTTTCTTAATAACCGTGTAAAACTTAAATAGAACAACTATTGCAAGACAGAAGGAGTATATACCAATGTTTACTATATACTGTCATAAACTTATGGAAGCTAATTATGTGTCAGATGGATAATACTCAAAAAAATAAGACTTCCGATTGTTGGTCCTATTTATAAGAAAATATCACAACTTTTAAGATGTAGTTATTGCTTAAAAGACTTTTCTACTCCTTAGCTTAAACTGGTCTTTCGTCCCTGTAAATATAGGTCATTTGAATTTTCGTCCCTGAAGTTACTAATCCTTCCGATCTGCCACTGCAAAATTTAATCATTTGACTTTTGATCCTAATTAGGTTTTTGTGCTGAGGTGGACTGTCATTAGCAACACTGTGTCCATGTGGCAAGTGATGATTGGGCGAGGTGGTTGGGTTAAATAGGTCTTTCATCCCTGCAAATGTAGGCAATTTGAATTTTCGCCCCTGAATTTACTAATCAGATGTAATTAGGACCATTTTTCAAATGATTAATATTTGCAATGGCAAAATAGAAGGATTAGTAACTTCATGAACGAAAATTCAAATGACATATATTTGCATGGACGAAAGACCTATTTAAGCCTTTAATGTTTGTCTTTTAATATTAGTGAATGTATTTAATGTTGCACAATTTTTATGAGGGTGTATTTCTAAAAATATTCAAAAAGTTACACTGATTAATGAGTGTATTAGTTTTGATGTTTTTTTTTTGTCTTTCTTCTTATATTAAGGACCGGAGGGAGTATGAATGTGACGAGAAAGTCTTTCATAGAACAAAATTAAATAAAAATAATTTAGTCACATTAATTAATGTCATTTAATTTTGTTGACATCAAGTATTTATCCGGCTCATAACACATAAATACTCCTCCAATCACTTAATCCCGTTAAATCCGACTCATGTTCAGCTTAAGACACCTAACTCACAACCTTTAATAAAGAAAATCTGCAGTTGAATACTTACACCACAATGTAATATCATTACACAGAAACTTTCATATGTTTTGCATGTGACGCAGTGGAAATCAAAGGCTTTTTGTATCACTAGGTCATGAGTTCGAGCCTTACCGTCTCCTTGTGAAAAACATATATATATATATATATATATGTGTGTGTGTGTGTGTGTGAGACAAATGTTTGGCTCCCCCAACATATTTTGTCAAGATCCGCCACTGTTTAATTGGTTCTCCCCTCAGCGTACTTATGGTATGCATAGACTTCAGTTAAATATTAATTGCAGTCAATATCTAGTGTGTACTAGTAATATAAGAAACTAGATTGAAGTAAAAAGTAAAAGCAAATGAAGTACAATAATAGAAAATGGGAAGTTTCCCTAAAAAAAAGAAAATGGGAAGTTGAAACATGCTCCCTCCGTCTCACAATATTAGTCGTTTAAGGTTTGTGCACGATTATCAAGAAAATGATTAATTGTGTTGATTTTAATGGTAAAATTAGTTACATTTACTAAAACACTCTTGTAAATTGTAATTAGTGGAGTAGTTAAGTTGGATGAAATTCAATAAATAAAGGTATAATAGTGGAGAAAAAAAAACTAAATATTGTATTGGTATTGTAAAGTGACAATTATTTTAAGAAAACGAAAAAATATCAAAGATACAAATATTGTGAGAAGGAGGGAGTATACACAGAGAATCCAATCATATGATAACACCGGTTGTTACGATGGTCCAGATGACCCCAAAAGGATCTATGAGTTTGACGAGGTCAGGACGATCAGAAGTGGGACACACAGCAATGACCTGTGCTCCGTTTGATACAGTAGTTTGCACCCATTCCAGTGGGTTGGGGACATATAAGATAGAATTTGTGGGTCTGAGATTAAGCCTGAACACAATTTTAATGGAAAATAATGGAATGAATGAAAGCAATAAATGAAGATTGATAAAAAAAAAATTAAAATAAAAAAGTCTTACAAATTTGGTCCAGAACCCGCAGGTGTTTCTAAGACTAACGTATTGAGACCAAAGAGTCGCATGACATTGTTAAGATCACCAAGCTGAATCTCAACTGCACCAAAACTCGAAACGTAGAATTTAATAGCTTCAGCTGCACGAGGATGTTCAACTTCAATCGTATGCACGCCAAACACTTCACCACTCATCTTCAAAACAAAACAGAGAGACGGAGAGAGAGGCTTAAACCTTATGAATTAAACAAATAAATATACTAGTTTGTACCAAATATCTTATCAATTCTTGTAGGTGCTTTACGTGTGACTTTACTTTTCACATAAAATACTCATACCTACTAATAATTTCTCAAATTCACAAATTTATTAAAGTTTGTTATAAGCACAAAAAGTCTATGATATGTGAAAAACCACCCAAAAAACATTTTAAAAAATCACCTAAATTTTATCCATAAAAAAAAAATCATTATTTTATTGTTTGAATGACAATATTCCATTTTTAGAATTGTAATAATTCAAACAACTACTCCCTCCGGTCTCAAATATAAGAAAAGATTCATTTTTTAGGTTCATTGAATAATTAATGGATCTGCTTTACAATGTAGACTAGATACATTAACTACTCAATGAACCTAAAAAATGAATATTTTCTTATATTTGAGACCGGATGGAGTACAATATTTGATGATTTTACATAAAAGTATTTAAAATGTTAGTAGTAAACTCTATTATATAAGATTTTTCTACTAAAATATTTTTTTTTAGCAACTCTACTAAAATAATATATAATACAAATTGTTTCATATGTAAATTTTACAATACAGTACAAATTGTTTGATAATTATTCAAGTGTCAAATTCGCATGCTAGGAATTTGTTTTTGCTTTTTTTAAAAAAGAGACATATCATACAGTTCAATTATAGGTCCACTAACCAATAGTCCGACCAAATCGAAAAAATGTTTACGTTATATAAATAAAAATTATTAATTTTAGTTTTAAAAATGACAAAACTGAGAAATGATTATCCATTTCTCTATGCTCTAATCTATCAAAATACACTATCCAAAGTTAGTTTTTGATAGTGTATATTCGGATCTTACGAAAACAAATGATAGTTATTCAGATAAATACATTATGGAAGAAGCGGAGTATAGGATGTTACTGCTTACTGTTGTTTTGCAGGTTGATGTTGGCGATGTGTGGACATGGATTCGTGATTCAGCAGTGGGGTATACGGTAAGAGGGGCATACCACACTCTCACATGTGGGACGCCCTCCCAATAATAATAACAATAATGATGTTTTGGTCTCCGCGGATCTTCTTAGGCGGAAGGATGCTCCTCTCAAGGTTTCGGTTTTTGGTTGTCGGCTCTTTCGGAATCGATTGCCTACAAAGGTAAATTGATTTTGAAGGGGGATTTTTTCAATGAGGCTCAGTTGTGTGTCAGTGGCTGCGGGGTGCACGAATCAGATGTACATTTGTTATTGACTTGCAGCTTTTTTGGTCAAATTTGGCAATTTGTTCGCACTTTGTTGGGTGCTCAGTCAGCGGATCCATCAAACATTGTGGATCAGTTTCTCTAGTTTGGTACCTCTTCAGGTCATGCAAGATCACGACGTTCTTTCATGTTTTTAATTAGGTTTGCTAGTTCTTGGGTGATTTGGAAGGAAAAAAATGCGAGAATATTTTGAGACACGTAAACCTCCCCTTCTGAGCTTTTAGTGAGTATTAAACATCTTCCCTTCTGGTGGTATAAAACTAATTTTGTTGTTTTTCATTATTAGTTTTCATAACTAGTGTCGGAACCCATTTCTTTGTTTGGGAACCGGCTAATCTGTGATCATTCTGTTTGAACCTCTATTGTAACTTTTTAGCTATCATCTCAGGCACACCTTGTGTCGGGATAATAGTCTGCTGGTGTTAATATAATCCATTTTGATTTCTTAAAAAAAACATATAAAACTTTTTTCATAAGTGAAAACTTTATTTTTTAGGCCCTTGGACCCTAATTTTATTTATTCATAGCCATTATTATTACGATAAATGATATTTGAACAACTATTTTGTGACAATTTTACGACAAACTTCTTTCTCATACTCACATTATGTTTTCATTTTCTTTCTCTATTGCTTTGGTTTCTGTGTCAAGACCTACATTTTTTTATATATTTTAATTGTCACACAAGTTGTCATATAAAATGGTTAACATTCATCTATTATTAATATTACACAAACTATATGTCAATCATACATAGACAAGACAATAGAACCCGTACCATCCAAACCCGCATCAACTTTGATGAGTAAAACCTAATTGATTGGATTTGAGTTTAAGTTATCCTCAACAAATAAAATCACCATATCTAGTCTCTTCCATTGTCCTCTATTTAATATTTTTCTTCAGGCGGTTTTTTTTCATCCTATTTTTGACTCGTGACTAGGTACGTATATGTGGAAGTTCAGTTGTCTTCCTGACTGTCATATGTATTGTATACAAAAATATGGGACATTTAAATCCCTACAATAAAATTTGGGACAATAAGTTATTATTAAAAATAAAAAAAGTGAAATTAATCATTATTTTTCAGTTTCTTCATGCCAAAAAATATATAATGCACTTTGTTAAATTTTAAGAGATCAAATTCGTACTTTAATCTTTTTGCCGGTCATCATCTCCGTTCAAAAAAGTCGTTGACACTCGTCGAAAACGAAAAGGGTGTTAAAGAAAACGAGATGCATGAAATAAAAATAGAAGGATGTGTTAAACACGACCATTCATTTTCATATCGTGAAGCAAAAAATAATTAATTTATTACATTTACGCGTCAAACACGACAATTCATTCTCTTATGGTGAAAATGTTGATTTTTTTTTATTATGCTTTTTTTAAAATGAGAGGCTAATTTGTTCCCTTGAAAATTATTTTAATTTCACCTTAGGATTAAATTGACACCGTTAACACCACATAGTTAAAACAGTTGGACACGTCATAAGTTCAATGATAAAAACCGATCAGGATTAAATTGTCTTGGCTTAATTTTGTAAGAAACTAAATATGATCTTTTTATTTTATTTGTTCAGACCAACTTGTTTTCACTCTTATTTCATTTTAAATAATTCAGGTTGCTGAAACAAATGTGGTTCAAACTCATGCGGGTATAGTGCGGAATACCCAAACAAACGGTACAAAAAAATTCCAATATTTTTCATATCTCCGTAATAGAGGAGCTTTTCTACACTTTCTAGTGGGGTACTAACTCCACATCCAATTTCCACCGATCATGAGACAATTCATGCACCTCTCGTGGACTTTCGAGTCATCTTATCTTAATGAAATGTTTTATACTTTTAGTACGATTAATTTAAAGCTTAAATGTGTATTTGGTCCCTGCAGTTTCGTCACTTTTTGGGATTGGTCCCTACATTTTTTTTGTTTGGTTTTGGTCGCTGCAGATTGTAAAAGAATTGGTTTTGAATGTGACCCAATTAATTCATGCCATGTGGCACCCCCACAAGAAAAAAATTAAAATCAAAATTAAATTAAAGTGTAGGTATATTTTGTAGATGATATAAACATTAAGAAAGAGATTTTGCAGATGATATAAACATTAAGAAAGAGAGATAGAGACAAGTAATCATTTCCAGAAAATCAAAGAACCTGATTTTTTTAATAGATAAAAAGAGTCCGTTTTTAATTTGTAAGGAAGTAGTATGTGTTTGGATTGTTGAGATGTGCAGTTGTGTTTGGGTAGGAGGGTTGATTTTGACTGTTCTCAAAAATCAGATGTGGGCAAAAAGAAAGTAGGTCATTACTCATGTGAGCTTGAAAGAAAAAAAAAACTTTAATATGTGTTTCGTCCCTGCAATTAGGGCTCATTTAAAAATTGGTCTATGTAATCGTTAATCTTGGCAAACTACCCTCCCAAAGTTTAATCATTTAAAATTTGGTCCATGAGCTCTAATTGCAGGGACGAAACACATTAATTGGTGAGTGAAATTGAATGTAAACCAGCATAACCGGTTACCAAGTAATTGCGCCTAGCAGTCCTCTTATATAAATTCTTTTAATTTTCATTTTTACTTAAATTAGTCATTGTGTTGAGATCATTGTTGTGGTGATTACATATGCAAAAGTGATTCCCAGTTATTATTATGGTGTGATGTGATATGATTTTTTTTTTTATATAGATTTTACTGACTTTATCTTAGTTCAAGGTTTTATTTACTTGATTATATCTACAGGTATCTTACATTTTTTATATTTTGGCTAAGAAATTTATCGCACTCCAGTTGGACATGTTTGTTTATTGCAGTAAACAGGGGTACATGGAATACTGAGATTAATAGGAGAAAAGGCTATTTTTTGTCTAAGAGCTGCAACTAAATGAAGAATTGTTCTCTGTCCTTGAGTGGAAGGTTCTATACATTTTATATCACATTTATACATTTTCAGTGACTGTTTTTAACACAGTGGAGGCTATGCATCCACTACTAAAGTCCTGAAACGTCATGTCTCAAGATTGACGATTCAATGTGATCAAGAGCATGATTTGTTGTCCTTTTATTAGTTGAAAGTTTCCTTTTATGATCTGTCATATTTTATTGAATTTGTTTTTCCTTTTGATATGTAATATACGAGTCAGGATTCGTTGACACCAGATGTAAGTCAAAAAACTTACACCAAATCTCAACCGTTAAATCCAATAAATCAAATGGTTCATAATACTCCACACGAAAAATTAAAAAAAGCGTGATGCACACAATCCCATCTTGATTTTACCCTAATTCATTCGTGGGACTCACATCTTGCCCTAAATTTCTTGATTCTTCCTATTCTAATTTCTGGTTATGATTATTGCTCTAATTAAGATAATAGAATCACAAGGATTCACCTACTCTCATAGCCAATTGGTAGATAAAGCAATACTTTATAAATTTAAAAATCCAATTTTCCAATTTTATTAGTCAAAACCCACTAGCAATAGCCATGGATGATTTTTATTTCTTTGGGTTGATCGACAAAATCAAGACAAGATGTTGTTAATGACCTTGAATCGGTGACGGGCAAAGTATAGAACAGAAGTGGCCACACCTTGCTCTAACTCCAATAATTTGTTTAAAGAGGAGAAATGGTGCATTACAAATATGACACGATCATAAGCCATTGGATTGGTTAGTTTAATGGTTGAGATTTGATGTAAGTCTGGTGTCAGCGGATCCTGACTCGTAATATATTACAAACTTTGCACTCTAATTAGTTTTTATTTGATAGGTTTCAATTTTTCCACATTTTTAGTTACTCATTTTAAATGTCAATTTTGCTTATAATAACGATCAGAGAATATCAGAAATTGCATATTAAAAATTTGTAGCACACTCCAAAATATATGCATCCACACTAAGACCCAGGATAGAACAAATTAACCGGACCCTTTTTTTCAAACACATTCTATCAAATGACCTATATATCTTTGCCTATACAGATTTATCCGTTGATATCTATGCGATTTCAACTTTTATGGCTCAATCTTCAACATTTTTCACTTTCTAAAGTACTTATGAAACTCATAGTTGAGAATTGAGATGCAATTTTAGACTATATTAACAAAAAAAAGTCAAATTTTAGAAATAATTATTAAGATTTTGTCGATAGAAACAAAACACTTGTATTTTCACTAAAATCAAGCTTGTCATGAGACCAAATAAATTCTCATACAATATAACTTGAAATCAAAGACAAAATAGATTCATTATTTTCTCATCAATAGCTACTCAATGTTATAGTTGAAGTTTGGAGTAAAGAATGTGATGCTTTGGTTAGCCTGACAAGTAAAAAGTTAATTCGAGCCATCTGAAATAGCTGAAGTTGAAGATCCTGTTCTAGTCTTGAATGTGAAAATGCTATCAATAGTGTATAATGCTTTTATCAATGTTGCTTATACTATATATGGAGAATGTAAAGAGTATCTAAAACTACCTACTGGCCACTGCAGACTAAGATCAGACAGCACACCAACCAGATCCTACTCTTGTTACTTTTGACAATCTTTATATCATCATTTTGTTTAAAAATAAAATCCAAAATGAAAATTTGGGATTCTAATATAGAATAGAACTATAAGTAATAGATACAATACAATCAACTAACTAGAGGCACGCATATCAAATCCACAACTCACCGAAGCTACCGCAGAAATGCACAAATTTCATTTCTAGCTACTTGAGTTCAAGGAAAATGCAAAATGAACAACCAATAGCCTCTCCATTAATTCACATATAAATAGGATTCATTAATTAATTTTCACCCCTAACCTCCACGGTTTTGTTAGTGGCAGCTTGAATTCCCTGCAACATTTGCAAAACTTCCTTCATGGATGGGCGCATTTTGGGCTCAGGTGCAAGGCATCTTGAAGCAAGCTTAGCTATAGGAAGTGCAGCTTTGATTGGATACATATCTTTCAATTGAGGATCCATGACCTTCTTCAATTTTCTTCTATCTTGTAATTCTGGTTTGATCCAGTCGGTTAGACTGTGACGGCCGCTTGGACGGTTGAGATCAATTGCTCGTTGGCCTGTGAGTATCTCGACTAAAACAACTCCAAACCCATAGACGTCACTCTTTACATATAGATGCCCTGCATAGTGCATAGATTTCAGTTTCAAAGAGTTGTATGCATTTGATTTTGCAGTTATAAGCAATGAAGAGATGGACAGCATATATACCTGTTTGCATATATTCAGGAGCTGCATAACCAGGTGTTCCCATCACTGTTGTTGACAAATGGGATTGACTAGCTGAAGGACCCAACTTTGCAAGTCCAAAATCTGATATCTTTGCATTATAGGACTGCATAAGCATGAAAATTCAATTAAAGTTATAAATAAAGCATGAAGAATTGGATGTTATCAGGATGAGGAATAGTGACTGACCCCATCAAGCAATATATTGGAGGCCTTAAAATCTCTGTAAATAATTTCTCTATCGGAAGTATGTAAGAAGGAAAGGCCACAGGCAGCACCAATTGCTATCTTAAGTCTGAGGTCCCAAGGAAGTGGTTGAACAAGAGCACCCCTTCCAAAGAGATGATTCTCCAAACTGCCTTTCTGCATGTATTCATAGACAAGAAGAAGCTCTGTTTCCTCATAACAGTATCCCAAAAGCTTAACAAGGTTAGGATGATAAAGACGTCCCAGAAAATGTATTTCTGACTGCAAAAAACATAAAAACTGTGAATATTATTTATTTATTAACCCTTGTCCAGTAAGTAAAAGTCTAATGAATTACCTGCCATTCCTCGAGGCCTTGGTAGCCTTCAGTGTTCAACTTTTTGACGGCAACGGTGGTTCCACTAGAATTCCTGGAAGATTCAAGCCATCCCTTGTAGACTTTACCAAAACCACCTTCTCCAAGGAGATTATCGAGTCTGAAATTCTTGGTAGCAGTCTTCAATTCAGCAAAAGTGAAGACCCTGAGATTAGAAGTAGGTAAGATCTGACCACCAATTGAATAATCAGAGACGGAGGAGAAGTTGCTTCTGTTTATGGAGGAGGACATGTTACTACTGCTTCCACTTCCACTTCCAGAAGAAATAGTAAAAGTAGTAGTTGTTGTAGCAGTACTACTAGTACCATAGCTGCCACTGGTGGCCGCCTGGGAATAAGATACTATTCCTGAAGGTGTAACTGCATACATACATACATACATACATAGAATCAGAAATGAATCAATTAATAAAGAAGAAGAAGTTGAATAATTAACATGACTTACCTGTTCCAGTTGGAATTGGATCGTTAGGTGTCGAACTCCAGCAGATCCCCATTGAAATCAAAGCTGTGACAGACAGTGAGTATGCAAAAGAAGGAAGAAAGAAAGAGCTTTGCCTTAGACTGTTTGTTTGCTTCAATTAGTCAATCAATCAATGAATCAAACCATTTTTTCTTTTTGTTGAGCACACATACGCGCTTTTTTTTATAATTATTATTATAATAATTAATATACTTTTGCTGCTTTTGTTTGTTTTGTTCAATAATTATTAAAGTTAACTTTCTTGGTCTGTCTACCACTAATTCTTTCTTTGCTCGATCTAGTATGCGTGTGTACGAAAATGTAATATTACTACTAGTTTTTAACAAACAAAACAAAATGCAAGAAAATAATGAATGAATGGAAGAAAGTCACATGTGGAATGGAATGGAACAAGTCAGTCATAGAGAAATTAAGAGGGAAGCCTACGCTACGATTACCATCCAGCGGTAAAAGTCAACTTTAGTTAGTCATCATGAGTCAAGGTCAGACATTAGAATTTGAATCAAACGCAAACGCAAACGCATTCAAACACACCACGGGATGTGGGGACCACTACCACCAATATTATTATTATTATTACTACTTTAGAAAAGACTCGTTTTAGTCGTGATCCAGATCAAATGTTGTATCCGAATATTATTACTACGGAGTAGTTCACACATAAATAAATAATCTATCAGTATTTATTTAATCATCAATTTAAAATTATTTTATTAAGTTTAGGATTCGGAGTATTCTCATTTCATAGAAATTGAAATACAAGTCCCTCGTCATTCCTACGACAGAGACTTGGATTGCTTGCAGCTACAGAGCATCCCCACTGAATTTTTCTTTATGTTTAAAATATTTCCATTTGCTTGACCTTTCTTTCCATTCCAGGATTCATTTTTTCCGTCAAAACGTGTGAACTCAACCGTGTCTATCAAACCGCAAGAGTCAATGGATTCACTTTATACCAAAGAATTCAGTGCACAATTTATTTTATTTTATTTTATTTTTCTTCTATTCTGCACAATTTATTTTACTATGATTTTTGTTTAGTATTAACACATTATCAATGCAAACATTATTTTACCCAAAAAAATCAATGTAAATCAGTTATCCAAAATATTAACTTTAGATGTCAGCCGAACACAATCTAATTTAAAGATTCATTCTTTCCTCGTCCATTTGGCCCTCGAAATATTGAGTTTGTTTGATTTAATGCACACACACAAATAGTATGAAAAAATTGATTTTCTCCAAATTTAGGATGAATTATGGTCAGCAAAATCAACCATAGCATTGCTCAACCAGTCTCTCCTACCCTTAATTATTAAGCTTACTTTCTATACTAAAATCCTATAGTTTTAGTCCAACAACAGCCATGATATTGGTTTAGAGTTGAAGATCAACTTAGGAAGTAAAGATCTTCTTCATTTACCATTAAGAATGAGATAACCATAAAATAGGTAGTGAATTCTATCCAATGTAAATGATTGGAGTATCTATATGCTATGAGACCGATAAATACTTGAGGACAATAATTACATCACGCCTCAAGTTTTATATAATTGTTTATTATTTCGCAAGTCTCATCCAAAATGATGTAGGAGATGTTGAATGAATTATGTCCATGAAAAACAATAAGACATGTTGAATGATACCAAACAACGATAAGTTTTATCTCTTATTATAAAAGCTAAACTTGTCATGATGGCAGTTAGCCCTAATCACTCCAAGTTTTCCCTCCCTTACCAGCATTTAATGCGATCATATCTCCCAACTAACCACTAAACCCTCAAGCATTTATCATGACATATAATATATCTTTCTGCAATGAATATGATATTCAAACTACCCAATCAGTGTAACACCCTAATTCCCACATTTTATTTTTATAATAAAAATGCATTTAAAATAAAGAAACATATAAGGGTGTCACACATCTTCTAAAAAAAAATTCAAAAGTACTTCATTCAAATTAAAAACATTGCAATAGAATAGTTTTTAAAAACTTTAAAGTACATGTTGCATCACAATTTCACGTTACCTTATTAAACATATTTAATCAAAGATGCATAAAACTATAAATCATCGTAAATACATCATCATTATGGATAAGTTAGGTTCAAGCTAATGATTCAATCAGAACCAAAAATCAAATACGTAATTATAGCAACAATTAGAACACGGATTTAGCATGGAATCATGAAAAGAATTAAAGAAACAACAAAAATTAGCAACCCTTCACTACCCATATGAGCACACAGCCATTATGATGAATAGAGACTCCCCATACTTTAGTTTGGAAAATTGATGATCTTCTACGCTGAAATCTCTCTCTAGATTCTTCTCGCTATTCCTCTTGGCCTCTTCTCTCCATAACCCTAGATTTTCTTTTGCCGCTTTGTTTCTTTCTTTCTCGTAACTCATCTTCTCTAATTATCTTCTCTATTTATAAGCTCTAATTGAGTTTGTTACCAATCTTTTTAGATTACTATACGTCCTCTATTACTAATTTTTCCAAATTACTATCTGCACATTGATAGACTTTTAGCAAGTGTACTAAATACTATCGAAGTAGTAAAAATATCGTTCCCACAAGGACTGGTTTTAATCTCAAGACGTCAATTACGTTATTAAGAAGGATGTATAAAGTTTCTTTAAA
>Ga0228710_1004867_pt1 | contig 21074 bp, 4 predicted proteins | sample MedpolnodulmetaG_FD_177995 | JGI IMG/M metagenome (GOLD analysis project Ga0228710, IMG submission 177995) | Root nodule microbial communities from Medicago polymorpha collected in Santa Monica, California, United States - pink nodules | ecosystem: Host-associated > Plants > Roots > Nodule... | reverse complement strand
TGGTTGAACGGATTAAGTCCATCTCCTATATGTGGTTGAAGGCGAAGCACACTTCCCTTCCCTTCCAGCTGCATGGCTGGTGGCTTAGCCCGTTCACCATATTGGGCATAGGCTAATAGTTTCTTTCCTTTGTTCATCTTTATTGTCTTTGATTCCCTTTGTAAATATTGTTGAGACCTTGTCGTTTTTCCTTGGCACCCCTTGTGCTGGGAATAACGCTTTTATGTGGTAATATATTTCATTTTAGCCTCTTCAAAAAAAAAATTTACTAAAATATAGTTTAATTTAGTGATTTTTGTTTACATTTAAGGTAAAAAATTATGATGGCATTGATTATAAATAAATTCAAGTGTGTATAGATAAGAACAACAGTGAATTTTTTTTGGTAGTGAGAACAACAGTGAATAGGTTAGTGCTAAGTTTTATTTTTGATCAAATGTGTAATAAAAAAACAAAAGTAAGAACAACCACAATAAAACTCTCTATTTTGGATATTTAAGTGGATTTAAATGTCAACATTATTTATTTATAAATTTTTAATAACAATACATAGTATGTATTCAATTTCTCCAACTCATTACTCTAATAAAATCAATAGATTCTATTAATAATTATATATCATTACATTTTTGAAAAGACAGAGAACCCACATACAAAAAGTATGTTTGTTGAAAGTTGAAACTATTCTTCTCCTAAACACTCTCCCCACTGCCACTGGTACTACTACCTATAAACTACCAAGATTTGAAGATGGTCTAACAACAAATTATAAACGTGTGAAGTACTTGTAGTAGTTGTCATATTCAAGATGGTCTAACACAATTTGGACATGAAATTGTCAGCGTTTACAGTTACACTTCAGTGTCAATATTGATTGGAAATGTCAAAATAAAATGTCAGTATTGATTGAAAAACACCAACGAAATCATAGGCAGCCAAAAAGGAAAATATCTTTTCATGGACTAAAGTGTCAATATTTAAAGCTATGTAATTCTTTAATTTATTTTAAAGTTGATTTTTACATATAAATTTAAAGTTTAACTCAATTTTACATGAATATATCAAAACATAAATCACTTTATATTTGACTCTCTTTTAATTAGAACCAATTAAAGACATAATACATTCATTCAAATCAATTTTTATCGATGTAAAACCAATGCTTTATAAAGTGAAGCTTGCATTGAAATGTTGAGAGTTGAAACCTCTAAGTCATCATTTAATTAATGTAATAGTTGGTTCAACCGGTTGATTTGATGTCTAAAACATTGATTGGAACATCAAAAACAATATTTTGCTTACAAAACTTTGAACGCTTTTTGATGGAAAAATAACCTTAAAGTTAAAAGCTGTTATTACTGCATTAAATTTTCATTACAGTATTTTTTTTGTTACAGTTTTCACTACAATATGTTGAAATCAGTTGATCAAGTTCAGTTAAATTTCAGATTATGAAAAACAAGTCAAAGGCTTTCAGTGGAGCAAAGCACACAGGTGGATAGAGGTAGCCAGTCGACTTTTAGTTGTTTATTCACATAATAATAATAATAATAATAATAATAATATGGGTTAAATATGTTTTTGATTATCAATTTTTCGTTTTAGTCCCTCTAAAAGTCCTTACAAAATTTTTAATCACTCTTTTTGGTCCTTATTTTCAAGTTAATTTTGTATTTTTTTAATAAAATTATGCATAAATGTGTAGAATTTTGTAAAAATCTCTCCCAATTTTTTTTAACAAAATATAAATTAAATATGAATTTTTAAACGCAAAAAATATAAAAATTTATATTTAATTTACGTTTAGTTAAAAAAATTCTATTTTATTGGAAGAGATTCTTATAATATTATAAAATTTTATGCCAAATTTATTCAAAAATATGAATTCTACATATGAGTTTACTTAAAAGGGGGATTAAAATGAAGATTGAAAACTTTTCGGGATTAAAAGTTGATAAAAAAAATTAGAAAGACTAAAACAAAAAATTGACATTTATAGAGACCAAAAACATATTTAATCATAACAATATTAACATACGAGAATTAACAAAACGTGAAATACTATAAGAAATTGTGAGATAGATAAATAAAGTAAAATGTTAAAAAAATGTTCTAAGAGCATCCACATTGGTGATAACTTCACCATTTAAGACCTGATACCAAATAGGTACCCCAATGTGATTTTTTTTTAGGGTCTTCTAGGACCTAGGGTCTCACTTAAGACCTCAATGCTTAAGTGGACTCCACATTATTTTTGCTTAAAATAATCATTGTCATTGTACTACTGTTTTTTAATTGCACTTTACCTTGGTTTTTTAATGTTACTGGTGGGACCTATATAGACTTTTTTGTTAGAGGATCTCTATTGGAGTGGTTGAGTACCTATTAGTCACTATTATTAAAAAATTATAAAAAAGTGATGTGTCCATGTGAGACTTGTTTAAGACCTCAAAATTAAGGGTCTCCATTGTGGATGCTCTAAGGACCCTTGTTATTGTTAATGAGCTAAATATGGTAAAAATATTTTGAAACTTGTATATTCAACCTTTTAAAAGTGTAAAAGATTTCCTATAAAAAAAGTGTAAAAGATATTATATTCAATATAATTTGCTCCCTTAACAAATACCTTGAGACACTAGTTCATGTGAATCAAAAATAAATTAAACTTTTGACAACTAACTAATGGTTTTGATAATTTAATTATACATAAGAAACTTTTTTTTTTTTTTTATAGAAAAAGTTCTCTAGTTTGATTTTATTTTCACTTTACTTAACAAACTTTATTTTCTGCTTTCAAGAATTTGCTAAAATAACTTTAAAAAATCCATGGTTTACTATATTTGTATTTCTTTTAATTCGGTATTAGACTTAATGACGGATTAATTCGAGGATCAATATTATCATTTACTAGAAGGTAGGGCAAAATCCTATTTGGATTAACCAAACATTATTTAAACCGGAGACCTATAGATAAGAACACTGTTATGGTCAAACAGAAAAGAAAGTATAAAAACATAAGAGAAAGTAGACTGATTGTTCACTTTCTTGCTTCACCTTTTGTTTTTAATGACTAAATTATTTAGGGGTGTTTTTAATAAATATTGGCAATAATATGAAAGAGTTTCACATCTATTTGATTTTAACAAAAATAATTTCTTAGTAAAGTTATACACTTATAAGAAAAGGGTTTGTTTAACATGTGCAATATTGCACATGTCAAAGCAATAAAAAATAGTAACTTTATATTGAAAAACACTAATTATTTATTATTATCCCTAAAAAAAACTAATTATTTATTAAAAAGTTATATATTTATTATAAATGACACAAGTTCTAAGATAAATTTACCATTTTAATTTTCTTAACATGTACAAATTTGCACATGATAGAAAAATTCATAAAAAAAAATATAGAAATAGTTATTATTTTAACTTTAATTTTTTTATTCAACTTTTGATTGTTATTTTTTTTAATTTGTTAATATATTTCAATATAAATTATTAAATAAGTAGAAACATAAAAAGAAAAAAGACGTGGTTTTGTTTCATTTCCCACAGACAAAATAATAGCAGAACATGTCAACTCCACATACTTGTTTAGCACAAAAAGGATGGAACAGTGCTGATAATTAAGTAAGATAATGATATTAAACCAAGCACATAAAAATGAGATTATATCAGATGAACCATGCCTGTAAGAAAGTGCGAGCCGTGTCCAATTTAGTGTATCTTAATTTTCATCATTGAATAATTTTTTTAAAGTTTCAATCAAATAATAATTATTAAAAGTGATAGGTATAATATTTTTTTTTTTTTTGACAAATCAAAATGGAATATATTGCTCACAAGAAGATAAACTCACCCCGTACAAGTGATAGGTATACTATTACACATGCATGCCAATTAAACAAGCCAGTATGAACCACTTGCCTCTGATGATGTATCCTCCGGGGCCATTATTAAGAGTTTAATAAGAATTTGACTTATATTATTAACAACGTATAATGTTTGCCTAAAAATAGATAAATATCCGGATACACTCAATCAACTATATAAATATTCAACGAGTTTTATATGTAACAAATTTTTTTTTTGTTGAGAAATAGATATAATTTGTTGCATTTACAAGGTTGGATTCGAACTCGTAACATCTGATTAAGTTGAAAGTGATTTTTTATCTTTTCATTCAAGTGTTCTTTGATGGTATATGTAAAAAACTGATATCATATCAGATATATGGAATTTTCTTAATTTTAGGTTATGAGAGTCAAACTCCCATGTAAGATTCGAGTATCGCGTATGTAACTCGGTTGATGAGTTAAAAGATATTAAAGGAGTTTAAATGAAGAGGTCCCTAGTTGGATCACCAAAAACTAACATTACTATGAAAAAATAGTTGAGAGAATCGTCATTGACAATTTACAATATAGTTTATATATAACTTACCAATGAAGAAATTTCAGACAAACCCAAGTTACAATGAGTGTAAGAAGTTGAAAGAAAAATAACTTTTTTTTTTACTAAATTAAACTTTTAGTGGGTTTAATTAATTGTGATTGTTTATACTTTTTAAATTGACCAGAATAAGAAAAATGATTAAAATGAGAAATTATTATCAGTAATTTCTTCAAAAATTTTATCTTAGTGATTCTGGCAGATGAATATAAATTTTTAGAGTTTCTTTGTTTTGATTTTTTTGGTGAAAAAATCATTTTACGAAACTTTTGTCTGTTTGTTATTTTTTTTTCAAAGAAGAATTTGAACAAAAATGAAAAAAACTTTGAATTAGAAGTTGTTTAAATAGCTTGTTCAAAAAATTATTTTTCTCATAACCGCTTTTTTTAAAAAATAAAAATTATTCTCTAAATTCTTGATTCTCAAATTATTTTTTTACAAACCGTAATATCAAATAAACAAAACTATAATTGATTGTTGGTATAAAATACTTTCATATTGCAACTGCATTAAAATCATAAAGTTGAGAGGTACAATTAGATCAGATAGATATAGTTGGACGATGGCGTACGTTGTCTAATTAGATAAGCAAATTGCACAGTTGATGGACTGGTATACAGTATATGGTATGAATCCAACCTACTTGGAAAGAAAAAAGTGTCCAAAACCCCAACTATCAACTACAACAAGCAAATTGCGTCCCTATATATCTAAATTCTTGTTAGTGGATGTGAATACCAATTAATCAATACTAACCATAATTCAATTCGTATCACTAATTTCAATGTATTCTCTCGATAAATATTGGTTCAATCGGTAATAAGTTTAAATGTATACCCCGTAAGTACGTTATTTCAACTATCATAAGATCTCTTAAGTGGTTGATTATATTTGTAAATATTTGGAGTTTTGAAAGTTGTCTTAATCCTATTGAGCCTTCAGAATGTAATTCATCTAAAGAAAACTATAAACAAATTCAACGTCTTCAAACATCATAGCAAAAGTGATTTTTATAATATGTGTAAGTAACGAGTAAATTTTGGACGAACCCAAGTTATAACGAGTGTGAGCATAAGATTCAATTTTTTTTTGAAGGAGCATAAGATTCAATTATCTAAGCCTAGTTTGCTACAAATATTTGAAACAAGAAAAATGCAAATTATTTCTCAAAACGTCTCAAAGCGCTAACAAAGTTAGAAAAATAAAACAACTGGTTAAAGGAGAGATGAACATAACTCAATTGGTTAAAACAATATATTGTAATATATAATGGTTGGAGTTTGAACTTTAAATTTTCACTTATTCATAATACGTAAATTTTTAACCACTAGACTACTAAAAAAAAGAAATGAGAATATATAAAATATATTACATAATACATAAACTTAGCTCGCATTCACTTTGTGAAAATCATTTCAATTTTCATTTTCCAAAATTTGTGTTAATTTTACTTATTAATAAAGAGGTAATAAATTATTGAAGTGAACAATTGTGTGTTTTTTCTAACAAAACACCAAAAATTTATCTTCATTATTTTCAAAGATACACCAATCCCGACTAAAATGCCATCTTCTTTATATCATACGAAGAGTGTTATGAACACTTTCTTTCGAATACTCTCTCTTTTATTAGGTGAAACTCATGTGGATCGCACACTTTAAAAATTGATCAAACATAAAGTGGTAAAATCCATATGAATTTCACCAAATATAAGAGTAAATATGAGAACGGGTGAATAGAAAAGAATGTTTCTAATATTTCTCATAAATTAATGGTTCATTTCAGGTGTCTATGTCTTATTGATTATTAGGAAATGGTAGTATTCCGCGTAGCTTAGTATTAATAGTTCAATTCATGTGTCTATGTCTTATTGATTAATTGAAAATGGTCGTTTTCCATGCAAATCAGAAATCCAAGCTCAAAATAGACTGGACTCAATTCAAATACTCCCTTCATCAATATTAAAAGTAAGAAATCATTTTAATGATAAACTTGATACTTGATACGTCAGTTATTCAATGAACATAAACAAGAATGCATATAACACTCTAGAATCGTCAACCAAATCAAAAGTTAAGACAAATGTATTATAAACACTTGTACACATAAAATAAAATAAAAAGTACACCGATAGTAATACAATAGCACATGTGCGCGTGTATGGTTGATTATTTTACGCAAGGAAGATTTTCGTGGGACCTAAGGATATTGACACCTTCAATTGACTTATTAATAGATAATGCAAATCTCATGCACTTTTTGTTCACTGTTACTGTTAATCAATAATTTTTATGTACGTGGAACAAACTAAAGTTCACACACGTTCAATCAAAAAAATTTAGTTGTCAATATGTCACAATTTGTGTTTAGCAAACTACTAGTAGTATTAAATTATAGCAATATTTTTATTTTCGATGTAAAAGTATTAGTAGCTTGTTTATTTATTTATTTGAAACAAAGTTTAATTTTGACAATCGGGATACCTTATTAATTGCCACTTATGAAATTAATTAGGATGGCCCAACTTAGTTTTACGTATGAACTCGGGCTCTTCATCGGTCTACATCAACCGACCTTAACTGGGTACATTCACCTCTTCTAGCTTCAGAAATTACCGTACGAATTAGTAGGAAAATAATTGGATCAATTTTGTTTGTATTGTATTAATAGATCAATCAAAATAATCTATTCAATTATTTACAATTTACTAAAAATCAAAATGAGTGATGTGTTGAGTGAGTTGAAAAATTTGTTGTTTATTAAGTAGTAACCTAAAAATTTCATGAAATAAATCACGTATAGTGAGATTTATTTAAGTACTTAAAGTAAGAGGCTCTATTTTAAAAGGTGTAAGTCCTATGAAAAAAAAATGGTGGGTGCTAGTTGCTCCCCACCCCAACAAATAGATATCATCAACATCTTTAGGAGCTAACAGGGAAAGCACTTGATTCACAATAGCATCCTAAATTTTCTTTCTCAAAAATCTCATATTATATGAAACCCATTTATCCAACCAAAAATTAATATTTCTACCATTGTCAATTTTCCTCATTGCATGCCGTTGAAAGTCGATCCACAACTCTGAAAAAGCTTCTATAAAAGAGAATCATAAGGTTGAGAAATGCAAACTAAACTAACATAAGAACTTCTCTCATATTTGCTAAGAAGCGTTCAAAACCAAAGATCATTTGGTTTTTGAATAGGGTTCCAACTTCCAAAGCATCTTCATGAGAAAAACGTCCTTTATATATGGTGAAATTCTAGTCCTCGTAAGACAAATGTTCTACATGATGTCCTAGACAACTGGTGAAATTCTAGTCCTCGTAAGACAAATGTTCTACGTGATGTCCTAGATAACAAGTTTGACAATATGGTGCAACAATCAACAGACAGAAAATAAAGTAACGACAATAAAGAAGAACACAAAGATATTTGGTAACTCAGTTTGGTGCAACGTCACGTACACCTAGGGGCATCTACCAAAGAAAGGAAATCCACTCTCAATAGTATCATTTTCTAGTCTTATGTGAACAAACCTTATTCACTACCTCTTCAGCTAATACTACCCGTGTATTTCTGTCTAGGACTCCCCATATATATGAGAACCCCCCCTCACTTTCTCTCAATCACAATCCTCAATGATCGGCTCAATCACAATAAGATAAGAGAACAACTCCAAGCACAAACGAACTCTTATTAGAAGCACTAAAGTGGTATACAAAGACAAATTACAACTCAAATAAATAAACCAACTCTATGCATCATTGACGGCGCATAGAGAGGTGTACTAAACACAAGGACTCAAACACAACGAAACCCTAATGACTCAATTCTTTAATGCTTGATTTCGTGAGTAGAAGGTAGGTCCGAGTCTCCTTATATAGTCATTGTTCAACATGGGCTTTTTCTTCAATGGACTAAACAATTTCAGCTCTCCATAATTATATTTTCAACAATAATCTTTTAGAAGCAAACTATATTTTTCTCAAATCTATTTTGGAAATAACTTAAAATATACGACATTATAAACCAACACAGAAAATCTTCTAGAACCACACGCTTCTTAGAGCACAAGTAACATATACCAAATCTTCAATCAAATCATCTTAGATCACACGCGAAAATACATTACTCCAACGAATGCAAAATACGGTACAACTTCTTATGAAGGATGTCATACTTGATGTTTAGGATATATGGTACAACATTTTGCAAGAACATATTGTTTTAACAAAATAAAGCCAACACAACAATAAAAAACACAACATACAGTTTTTTTTTATATTTCTAATCCACCATGAAGCTTTTGTTAATAACACATATCCCACTCAATAAGGCGGGGGCCTTTCTCATGTGCTAAATATCTCCTAACATGAAAATATGTTGGATTTTCTCGATATCATCGCAAATAGTTGGGAATCTTCTCATATTTCATGTGGTAATACGGAATAGAGCTAATCACCTATTTAAAAAAGAGAAATTACACGAGTTAAACTTAAACATTGATGCTTCCAATCACTTAACCTATTTTGGATTTTATGGACAATGTGATTGATATGACCATTGTTAGTTCTTCCCAATGATATGTTAACCCCATGTATCTTCCCAAACTGCTAACTTGAAAGAAACATGTGTGCCAAGCAAGATCATCTCGAAGTTGATTATTAACATTTTGGGTTTTTTTTTTTTTGTGTGTGTAGATTTCTAAGTCTTATATTTTGACTAGACGCTAGATAGACAAGATCAAGATAGGCATACCACAATAAGTCTGTTCAATCGAAGCATATGCAAAAAGAACAAGAGCGTCAACAAAAATAAGGTAAATTGGTTTTCAGTAATATGCTTAAACTTGATCTACCGTAATATGAGAAATTCTTTCCATGCAAATAACAAACAAATAAAGATATAGAGTGAGAGATTCCCCTTATCTTATACCTTTAGGGTCCGTTTGGTTCGAGAGTTTTGGAGGGGAGGGGCGGGGAGGGGAGGAGAGATTTTTAATTTGAAGTGTTTGGTTCAATTTTTAGAAGGTGAGGGGAGCAAATCTTTTTAAAATTTGATTGCATTGCCATAATTATCCTTAAATTAATTTTAAATCTCAATATTAACCTTGTAACAACTTTTATTATTATTTATTATTATTAGGTTATCTCATTCTTATAACAATTATTATTATTATTATTTTGTTATATTTTTTTAACAACTTTTATTATTATATTATCTATAACTCTTATTTGTTACATCTAAAACCACTTCTACTACTCCTTTGTTGATGTCAACGACCTTATTATTATTATTATCTTATTTTAATTCAATTTATTATTGCTTGTTGATCCTTTTTTTTTTAATGTTAATTACCGGTTCATGTTGTGTTGTGGAAAATATATGAACCAGTTTGAGATAAAATAAGCAGCTTAGATGTGTGTTTGTCATTGGTTGGTCTCTGAAATTGTAAAATCAAGTCGTTTCTTTTATTTAATTAAGTGTAAGGGTAAAATAGTAAAATAATTTTAAAATCCCTCTCCATCCCCTTGTGAACCAAACACGTTTTTAATTAAAATATCTCCCCTCCCCTCCCCTCCCCTCCGTTAAAATCCCTCCCCTTCCCTCCCCTCCCCTCCTAATTCTCGAATCAAACGGACCCTTAGTAGGAGTAAAGGAGTTTGTTCCATCTCTACTCCACAAGATTTTGTAGGTAAGGGATGTGAAACATTGTTGAATAACCTAAATATGTTTATCTCGAAACCTGCACTCCTATAGATGTTTCTCGATGATGTTTCAGTTAAAGCGATCGTAGGCTTTTTAAATTTAAATATCAATTTTGATGGGCATAAACAATTTATTACCTTTCATGCGGGTCATGAAGTGAACCATTGCTTCAGTGGCGGAGTCATGTGAGGACAAGGGGTGGCCACGGCCTCCCCATTAAAAAAATAATAATTTTTTTTGTATGTTGGAAATTACTATCCTACCCTTAGTTAACATGAAAATTACAACTTGCTATCCTCATTTTATCTTTTCCAGAAACGCGACTCATCTTCTTCTCTCTGGTGACCGCAAGCGGCGACGCACTCCTCCATCCATCCATCAACGTCAGTTACGTCGAGACTGTGACACCCTCTATCTCTCCATCGAATCTCAGGCTCATAACTCACTTATCTTCTTCTCTTGGTATTGTTTCGTCCGTTTCCATCTCTCCACAAACCTTAAGTGTAAATTGTTTATTTTTTCTATCTCCTGCTTGATTTCTTCTTTTTTCCTTCGATTTTCGAAATGAATTTAGTTTTTGATTTGGTTTCACCTTCAATTTTCCATCACCCTAATCAACACAATAAAAATTTATTGCTTTTCAATTCACTTTTTCTAAACAGATTACAAATGAATTTTAATAGAGTAACTTATTCTCTTAACTAGAAACATTTAGCCTTATACAAATGAAGTTTTATTGACTGGACCAATATGTGACAGTAAGATAAATATAACTACTAACTGATAACTGATTGCAGCCATTGACCGTACCAATATTGATTAGGAGTGTGTAAAGTTGTAGAATCTGGACATGTTATAGGAAAGATGATTTGGTTTGGGGAAGACTAAATGGGAAGAGTATAGTTTGGTCCCTGGAATGTTCAAAATTGAGCACAAGAATTTGAAGTAGGCAATCCTAAGAAAGGAGAGACTGTTTTTCTTTCATCTGCCGATGGTGTTGTTGGTCAATTTGCTAAATTGAATGGTTGCTATGTTGTTGGAAGTGCTGGAACTAAAGAATGGTATTTTTAATTTTGCATAACTACCATTGGTGTTATACCTGCCTTCATAAATGATGAATAAACATCAACCTTTTGTTGTTAATTCTATTATTTATAGTATTATTATTTTGAATTATCCTAACTACAGTAACCAAAATCCAAGTCTTTAATCACTTTCCGAGGTTGAATTAGTTTGATTATAGATTTTAGTTTATTTTGATTGCGGCCACCCCAAACTTTTTTGTCCGGCTCCGCCATTGAATTGCTTGGCCGTAATAATGTTATGATGAATGTTGCATCATAGGATAAAACTTGATGAATGTTCCTTTTCCTCTTATATTAAACATATAGTGAAACTTACCCTCTCCTTTGTTAAGAGGAGTTTGAATAACAATATCCCTTGCCTTTTATGTCAAAATATACACTTCCATCACTTAATAATTTTTTTAATTTTAATTGTCTATCGATGAAAATCTAACACAAAAAATATGGAGAAAAAGGGTATTTTGATCCGTTTCAATATAATCAAAATTATAATGCATGATTTTCTTTAATTTTTATTCACAATATTATTTTTTTATAAAATCATTATTCACTATTAAAATTTGTGGTTCTGCCTAACACAACCGACTTAAAATAGTTTGTGCGACGAAGATAGCCCCCACTTATGAACACATACTATCTCTTATCCAATGTGAGATTCTTTAACATTGTGTTGGAACAAAATATGTTTAACATTACCCTTTGAGTTTTGATGATAACAAGGTATTAAAAATTGTCAATTGAATATGCTAATATTTGTTCAAGTATGCAGGACCATATACAAAAATTTAGTTTCTCTTTAAAGTATAAGGTTCTGGAAGAACAAATGAGAGCAATGGAATCAACAAGAAGGAAACTTGAAGCATCTGAAGAAAAGAGGTTCTGAAGACAAAGTGCTCCTGAAGTGCTGACGTCATCAGAAGCACCTCATCAGAAGTAATATCACCAGAAACAGTTTTAATCAGAAGATCATCAGAAGTTTAGAGAATTAAAAGCTTCAAAGGTTGTTCATATGATTTAATCTCGTCTAGCATTGCAGAAGACTGAAAGAACAAAGCAACGGCTAATTCAAATGGATTTGAAGGCATTGGATGCTTTTTCGTTGGAGAGAGTTGACAAAGGACAATTGTACGAAGTGTACAACCACTATCTCCACTACTCTGTTTTGTGTCTACAACAGGACAAGAAAAACAGTTATGCCTGCACCAGTGTTCCTCTAGACTTGGAATGAATTTGAAATTGATCCTTCATAGGACAATAACCATATCAGGTAAAAGATCATTTGTGATTTTGATCAAGCTTTAAACGACTCTTTTTGATGCGGTGACAATTTCCAATGTATCTTTCACACCTCTATATAAAGAAGTGAAGATCTGCTGTTTGAATATGCAGACACACATTATACATGGCTCATACAACAATTTACAAGTGTCAAACTCTGTTGAAATTGTTCTGCATCAAAAGTTCACTTAAAATTTCTTATCAAAGTTCATATCTTATAAATTCTAGAGTCACAAGAGTCTGTATCTGATTTGTATTCCGAACACCACTGATTGTATATCAAGTGTTCAACCTCAAACAAATTTCTTTGTAATTCTGTTTGAATAGAAGTCTTTTGCTTGTGTGCTTAAGCATAGGAAGTCTCTTAATTTAGTTCAGGAGCATAGGAAATCTCTTGCAGCTGTGCTTGAGTAATTTGAAGTCTCTTGCTAGTTGTAGCAGTGAGCAATCGTAATCAGATATTACATTTTCTAGTGAACTCTCCTTGGAAGTGCAAGGGGGACATGCCTACTTTCTGTTTGTGGAAGGAACCTGTATAATTGATTTGTGTCTTTCTTCTCTCTCTCTCTCTCTCTCTCTCTCTGTTTTATCCGCTGCATTTAGATTCTGATTATCACTTCAGAAGCTAAGCTCTATCTGCTTCTGATCAGTGACCTCAGTAGGAGAAAACAAAGAAAAAGTAAACACAATTCAACCCCTCTTCTTGTGTTTTTCTCACCTTCACATTGCACCCCACGTCCAACAATATTGGGTTGTGTGTGGATATAAATGTTGGTGGCCACTAGTGGAAGTCTAATAAGGGGTTGCACATCGAATCTTGGAGGATGCTTTGATATCATCTTATAACTTGTGGTTGGACCTAACACAATTCCACAAAACCGACTTGTGAGTTTTGATTGTCCTCACATATAAACACATGTTTTGATCATCTCTTATTCGATGTGAGACTTTTCAACATTAACAATTTATTAATAAAAAGCAATACTAAATAGAATTAAGATATTAGAAAAGTTATTAAACCCGATCAAATATGAGATTTTTTTTAGGGGACTATTTAAAAATGAATTTTATGTTATAAGCCAATAAATTAATAATAAATATTTAAATTTAATTGCCGTTGGTAATTATAAGAAAATAAATTATTTTTTTTCATAAATGAAGTCTCAAAGACAGTAGATTTTATAGAAATATTTATTTATGTTTTTCTGAAAATGAATTTGTAATGCATATTTAATTCTTAAGTGAGATGATTGTATTCAAACTTCTCTTAGAGTATAACTTATAGTTTAGTCTAAGTTTTTAATTCTTTGTGAAATTGAGTATATATTTTAACTTAAAAAAAAATGAGTGTAATTCAAGTTTTTCATAGAAAAGAGAATTGTAATTTATTCTTTTTTATAACTTACGTACTTCCACTAGCGTTTGACTCTATAGTTTTGAAATTTTACTTTTACTTTCTAAGTTTAAAAGTTAAACATCAATAAAACTATATACTTTTATATATTTTATTTTTTTAGGGAATTTTTATATATTTTATATTTATCAGATAGTTCAACCATTAATTTTATTAAACACTACAAATTCAATCCACTATCTATGAATTAATTGTTGCTTTAAGCTAATAAACAAGCTTATAGTAAAAGTCAGGAGAATTGATACTAATTAATAAGATAGTGGATCAAAAAAATAACAGCTATTATTTTTTTTCACATGGCTTTATGCAAAATCAACAAGTTGAGAAGGAAATCAAAGCTCTCGGTTCGTGTGTGACATATGGTTGTTACTTCTTTCACAAATTAAAAAATCGTGGTTTTTCATTTAGTTTTTTTTTTTATTGAAATTGGTGTTCTCATTCTGCGATATGTTGATTTGGTTAAAATAAAATATCAAAAATTTTATTTATTGGTAGATAGATTAAGTGAAAGTATTCACTTTAAAAATTCTCACACACAAACGAAGAATCCCAAATTCGAATTTAGATCACAACATCAAACTTAGTTGTTGTTAGTTGGATATATTTGTTTTTATAATTTGTAGTTTAGACCTATCATCTTCTTATATTATCATGTCTCTATCATATCCTGCGCACCAAACGGGCACTAATGACTTAGTCGAACTTTATTGCTATTACTTCCTCTTTTTGTTTCATAGTGTATACAAGTATTATTTTTTATTTTAATTTTTTCTTTCAATAATAGTAAGTGAAGAGTCCCGAATTCGAATTCATATCACGACATCAAACTTAACAATCGTTAATTGGATGTGTTTGTTTTATAATTTATAGTGTATACCTTAATGACTTAATCAAACTTTACTCCATTATTTCCTCTTTTTGTTTCATAGTGTGTATAAGTATTAATTTTTTAGGTTAAATTACACCAAGGGTTCTTTAAGTTTGAAGTTTGCAATAAATTATTCCTTTAAGTTATTTTGGTCACACATAAGTCCTTTAAGTTTGAGGTTTGTAACAGATTGACCCTTTAAGTTATTTTGGTCACACATAAGTCCTTTAAATTTGTAAACGTTTTCAATTTAGTCCTTATGTTAATCAAAACGATGATGTGTTAGAAGGACTAAATTGAAAACGTTTACAAACTTAAAGGACTGATGTGTGACCAAAATAACTTAAAGGACTAATTTGTACAAACCTCAAACTTAAAAGACTTATGTGTGACAAAAATAATTTAAAGGACCAATCTATCACAAACTTCAAACTTAAAGGACCCTCGTGTAATTTTCCTAATTTTTTTATTTTATTTTTTCTTTCAAAAATAGTAAGGTCAAGACCCACGTATAAGTATATATGGGGCCGTCCTTGTTTATAAGATGTATACACAAAAAAAGTAATTCAATGAACACGGTTTAATGATTAGGAAAGGCAAAGCTAATGTATATCCAAAAAATTCTAAAAACTTCATAAATCGTTGTCAACAAAAGAACTACTTGAATCATTATTTAAGCAAGTTGTTGCTAGTATTTATCCATTAATCAAAGGAAAAAAATTGACTAACAAACCCAATCAAGAAAAATCCAAAAAGAAGGAAATATCTTAGCTGATTCCAATCAAACAAAGAGGAATTTAAATATTAGTATCCGCGTAACGGGATTACGCCCACTTCATTACTACTAATTAACAGCCACTCTTGACTCTTGACTACATTGTTTCCTCAACTTGCATTACCATTAGCCACGCAAATCACGGGTCCATTTCCTAATCCTCTTCATACCTCTCACCATATTTTCTCTCAGAATTAGTAGTGGTAAGAAAATTGGTGAATAAGTAATGAATCAAATTTAAACTCCACCCTATACATATATTATGCCGTCATTAGCAATTGAGTTATACATGAAGACACATCTCACCATATTATTTGTTTATAATAAATCAATATTATCTGTATATTATTGTATAGATTAATCTTTCAAACCAAATAAAAATTATATTGAGTGACAAAACTACTTCTCTTTTGAGAGAGATTTAATACTATTATATTTTTAGAGTTGTATTCAATCTCATAATCTTTCATTTATCTGAAAGAGATTTATTGTTATCTCATCAAAGTATTCCTAAATTCTTATCATTGTTTATATAGACTAAATGACACTAACTATTAAAACTCACACATAAACTAATAAGCTGTGGCGTAACTAAGACCCTGATTTAAGGGATGCAAAATTTTAAAACTTCAATTATGTCTCTATATGTGAAGATATATGTCTCGTGTCTTACCAAACTTTGATGTAACATATATATATATATGTCCATTTTATACTCAAGAAATGAAAGTGTGCGTCAATTTCGTTTTATTTTTTTTAGAAACTAATATCAAAATTCACAATATTTTTAAAAACGAAAAACTTAGTTAACCCTATAAATTTGATAGGATTGAATTTAACACGCAGCTAAATAGTAATGTGGCTTAATTAATTAATTATTACAAATAAGTTCACTATTAAAAAACAAAAATTAGCGAGGAAAATTTAGAGTGAGAAAACGTGAAATTCCTCTCTAATTTCGTTACTAAATGTTGCGACCAAGTAATTTGTGATGAATTTTATTTTTTCCGTCACTAATTTTCCTCCCTAATTTTGCTTTTTCTAGTAATGGTTATTCGACTCTAGTTAATTCCCTAGGTTCTTTTTACGTTTTGTTGAAAAAAAACTTCACAATGAAACACCAATGACCTATATTAATTAAAAAAAAAGTAATTACATTACAAATTACAAATACTAAATAATAATAACAAAGTCAACATGTAAAAGCAACAAGGTATGACAATCATCTATAACAACATCATCAATGTTTAAGACCTAAAAATTAGAGTGTGTCAACAAAGTTTGATGTGAGAGTCTTAGGAGGTGCATGAATACAATTTTAGGATGTGCAAATGTATAAACAACCCATATTATTGGGTGGAAATTTAAAAAACCAAGGGATGCAGGTGCATCCCCTCACGTGTGGCACCGCCACATAGGTTCAAATTCTAGTTACAATCGGTCTATCAATTTTAACATTTTTATCGATTAAAATAGGCGGTTTTGAGTTCACACAATATATTATATAAACCTCATTTTCAAACCATGAATAAATCAGTCTATTATCCACCTATATAAAACCCACACCTCACCCGCCCCTCCCCACACTTTCATTTCTCACACAACACAAAATCTTCATCCTATTTCCTCCTAAAACCTTTCCAAATATTCAACACAAAATAAGTCATCATTTTAATTTATGGATTCACCCATCACAGCCATCCACCCAGACATACTCCAATCCCACATCCTCACCCGACTCGACGGCACATCCCTCACCTCCGCCTCCTCCACCGCCACCCACCTCCATAATCTCTGCACTGAACATCACCTCTGGCAAAAAATCATCACCTCCACATGGCCATCTCTCAGTAACCCCCTCGCCACGTCACTCATCTCCACCTTCCCCTCCTCTCACCGCTCCATCTTCTCCGACTCCTTCCCCTCCATCCATTATTCATCTCCATTTTCAGATACTTCTTCTTCCTCTTCATCTTCATCGGTTTTATCATCTCCCAAGGAATTAGTCTCTGCAGTTGATTTATATTACAAGGGCAAACCCGTCTTTTCAAAGCTTCTAAGCACAGAAACACATAAAGGATGGTTTCTTTGTTCACCTCTATGGATTGAAATTCTCGAACCAAATGAAACTATTCAAACAAATATTAAGTTTGAACAAAACGACGTCGTTGAATGGTTAGAACAAAATTTGAGTCTAAGTTGGATTATTATTGAACCGACACGTAAGCGCTCGGTTAACCTATCAAGCAGGTTACCGGTAACAGTTAGAAGACATTGGCTCACGGGAGAATTAGAGGTTTTATATGGTACGGTAATGGGAATGGTGCAGTGTATGGTGAAGGTCACGTGCTGTGGGAAAGTGGGGGGTGAGATGCACGTGAGTGGGGTGAGTTTTAATATGGAGGATATGGATGGAAGACATTTGATTGGGAGGGATAGTTTGGGGATTTTGGTTGGGGCTATGGAGAAGGGTGAGAGGAGGAAAGTGGATGTTGAGAGAGAGAAGAAGAGGTTTGAGGAGTTTTGTGGGAGGAAGAGAGAGAGAAGGGAGAGAAAGTTGAGGAGAGAGAGGGTTGTGGATATGGTAGTTATGCTGGTTGCTATTGTTGTTTTTGCTTTTCTTTTTCGATTTGTGAGGTTTTGGGTTTGATTACTTTACAAGTAAGGTTTACTTTGGGATTTTTTTACCTTGTACATGTAGGGGTGGAAATAGAAAGCATAGAATCTTATTACTATGGTTGATAGAGAAAAAAAGAGGAAGTGAAAGTTGTAATACAAAGGGAACCAAGATATACATTATACAATTATTATACAATAGTACAATATACATGTATCTATTGGAAATTCAAAGTTTGTTGAATCGTTTCTTCTTTTGATTGATATACTATGGTTAAGCAAATTAAGAGTAATGCTGGTAAGAGAGATATTGTGTAAGAATTTACATGGTTTTAACTTTGAGTGTGTTTGCTATAGATTTTGAACATGATTGAAGATGAAAAGGGAAAACACATGAAAATGAATAGTATGCGGAGTGGATCAGTTGCTAAAACAGAATTCGAATTGATTTGTAACATTATTTTTCTAAACCATCCAATTCTTAAGAGAAAGATGCCCTCAAATATGAAACATGTACTTCTAATTTATGAAAGTTATTTAATTAAAACAAGTTTATGTTTCTTCTGTTTAAAGAAAAGTTGCTCTAAGTTTGTAATTTTTACATATGTTTAAATATCCCTAAAAAATTGTTTAAATAAGAGAACTTCTTAAAAATGAAAGTGCAATCTCCTAAAGAAATTAAGTTATTTCAAATATTATTTTAATAATATTATGTTAAGTGCTTCATAACAAGATTATTCAGGCCAACTCTCTGAGTAAAGTAGTAAAGATGTCTAGCATCATCCAAACAATGCTTGAGAAGTATATGGAAAATAGGGATAGAAAATAGATGAAAAAGATACTATTAGTTTATTCGGCGTTACATTAGTTTCTTTAGGGCCTAGCCGAATATAATATTAGTTTATTTTAGGCCTAACCAAATATTGATTCCTCCATAGTCAACTTCTTTTTTATTCTTATCATTAGTTTTTTTTTTTACCCTCTAATAAAAAATACACTTCTTCTTTCTTAAAATACACCCTTAGTAAACTCTTTAAAATCCCCTTAGTCAACTCTTATTAACAAAAGAAAAATCATATCTTTCAAACAAAAAAAAAGAGAGAGAGTCATATATCCCTAAAATAATTCAATATAATCATTTAATCTTTCTAAAAAAAAGTCATATATCCCTAAATTTTATTTTACACACTCTTCAAATCTCCTTAAGATAAACATAAGAGAAGAGTACCATTTTCACGAAATGAATTCATAAAAGATGATCTATTACTTTTTCCACCTTACTCATTTCTCGTGCGCACTATTTTTATTTTATTTTTTCCGAAAATGCCATTGAGATTTTCAGATTTTAGAATCTGAACTTAGTTTTTCCTTTGTTATGGGTGAAAAATGAGTTTTTCACCAATTCTGATTTTATAATCCGAAAATTTCAAAAAATAGGTCGTGTTCCTTAATTTATTCGGATTATAGAATCCGAACACCCCTTAAATACCCTTTTTCAAGGGAAAAACAGTTCGGATTATATAATCCGAACTGTATCAGCACAAATTTTGAACATGTTTATAACATGGATAGTTATTTTAAGGTCAATATTAATCTTTCTAACTTTCATCCTTCTGTTTAGGTAATTGTCAGCTGTTCTTAGTTAAAAAATGGTTTTTGGGCTACTTGATTATATTGCTTCGAAACTTCCCCAAAAAATCAGAAAAAAATCAAGGATCACGACTCCCTTTGAAGAAACTTCTTATGGGATTCCGCCCCTCAAATTCCATAATTCTATCGTTTAGATCCATTTTATTTAATTTTTTGGTGGTATTTTTAATATTTTTATGATTTTATTTGATTGGTTTTTTTTTATCATTTTCTACTTTGTTTTTTGGTTGTTTTTAAAAGCAAAATTCAAAACTGTTGAAATGTGAGAGATTCTGATTGCTAATTATACACAAGCATTTTTCAGTTTAATAAATCCGAGCTCACTTTGAATGTTTTTGGATTTTATAATCCGAAAACCCATGGAAATTTTTAGAAATTTTACAGGGTCCGTTAGAATGCAATAGGGTGGGAAAAATAATAGTTTAAAAATGAGAGATTAAACCCATATGGAGCCCATAATAATATGGATCTAGCACCAAAAACAGCCCAAGCCGTCCCTCATTCCAATTCTCCACCCTAATGCCCAAGTTCCAGGTGATTGCTCTTTAGACATCTTGAAAGTGTCTAACGATAGTTAATTATTGTTTAAACTATTTTTTAAATGGTTAAAACAATTTAAAAAATGTTAAATTAATAATTAACTATCACTTGCTAGGTGTCTGTAAGTAATCATCAGGTGCCTAAAAGCAATCACCCAAGTTCCATGCACCACTCAATAATAGAGGTTTTTTTGGTTATAATAAATAGAGGCTTTTTCACTATAATACTAAAAGATGTTTTATATCTTTTTTGGCTTTTACATGTGTTTAGTCCCTGCAAATATGAGTTATTTAAAATTTAGTCCTTGTATTCGTTAATCCTGTTAATTTATCCTTGCAAAATTTAATCATTTAAAAATTGTTCCTTCAACCCAGTTAATCAATGCCACGTCACTAATTAGCTGATGTAACTTGCGAAAAGACCAAATATCCCTGGTATCATCTTCTTCCTTTTCCCTCTCGTTAGAATTTGAAAAACACACCATTTTCGCTTGAACAGTGCCGGGGAGCTAATAAATATCAATAACTGAGTATCAAATTCACGCAATCTTCAGTCTCTTAACTGAATATCAAATTCTGCAGCTTTCTTCAAACCCTTACAATTTGGATTACCACATTTGTTACCTGTGCAAACAATAACACCCCATGTAACCAATGCAGCACAAACAACACTTATTCCAATAGAT
>Ga0228710_1004865_pt1 | contig 21074 bp, 17 predicted proteins | sample MedpolnodulmetaG_FD_177995 | JGI IMG/M metagenome (GOLD analysis project Ga0228710, IMG submission 177995) | Root nodule microbial communities from Medicago polymorpha collected in Santa Monica, California, United States - pink nodules | ecosystem: Host-associated > Plants > Roots > Nodule... | reverse complement strand
TACAATCTAAGATGCACCTTTGTTTAACATTTGCTTGCACATGAAAGTAACAATTCATTGCATAACTTTCGGGGAAAACATTTCCAACCGCTTTCATCAAAGACATATCCTTGTCAGTCACAATCACCTTAGGCATATTCATCTTTGACGTAAGAAGTTTACGCAATATTTTTAAAATCCAAACAAAGTTTTCCTCTTTCTCATGTGTCACAGATCCAAACGCAATATATGAGCCAATTATTTTTAAAATTTATGATTAATTTGCTTTCTTTCTCAACTCTTTACTGGAATCTTTTTAAGGTGAAAAATATGTGCAATAACTCACAAAATATTAAACATAATCACATACTCTATTCTAGAATCTTTTTAAGGTGAAAAATATGTTTAATAACTCACAAAATAGTAAACATAACTACATATATTGATATTGTTACAAGGTAAAAAAGAACATCAAAACTATTAATGATTTACAATGAAGTTGAACTTGAATCCAAGTCATAATTGTTGAATCCAAGTCATAACAATAAAACTAATCTAACCATCTAAGACATTTGGGATGTTAGTTTTTCTAAAAGAAGATAGAAAGAAAATGGGTTAAAATAAAATAAAATTAGAGAGTAAAACAGTGACAAAAAAAATCCATATAAAAGGTATGTTATGTTATCTTCTCTGGCTTGAGATATATCTTAGACTTCGGTGACTTTGTGTTGGATGACTTTAGTGTATTTTAAAGGAAAGAGAGTGATGATGGAATGATTAAAATAAATTATTTTGATGAGAGAGAATTATTGGTTAAGAGAGATAGAGACGCCGAAGCCAAAAACACCTAAGCGCTACCCATATAACCCTAGCTAGCTGGGAAGAGAACAACAACTTTCTCTCGCACCTCTCTATCCCATTCTCCGCCTCTCACTCTTTTCTTACATTTTCTCCAAACCCTAATCTCGATTTCCCCCCAAATCCCAGATCTCAATCTCCTTTTGTTATTTATTTATTTATTTAATTGTAAAACCAGGTTCATATTTCAATCTCAATACAATCGTTTGTCGATTTTTTTGTTCATTTTAGAGATAGATAATAATAAAACTGCGAGCTTAATTAAGCGTTAAAGCTTCGATTTTGAGTTATAGATTAATAGTGTATTAAACACTGAAAACGGTTTTTGTTGGTGTTGAATCGCGTTGTTAAGAATGGTTGGTGGTGGAAGCAGAAGGGATGAAGGTTCGTTGGTGATTTCCAACACCAACGTTTTTGCAGCGCTTGATACTTTGAAGAAGAAGAAGAAATCTGACAAGGACAAGAAGAATAAGGGTTCCTCCAAATCAACCAAATCGGAATCGGAATCGCAGGCGTTTTGGGCTCCGGCACCGTTGAATGCAACCTCATGGGCTGATGTTGATGACGATGACGATGATTATTATCTGACCACCGCCCCGCCCCAATTTTCCGACCCTCAACCCAGTGAGGACAAACCGGAGCATTTTGAGGTTTTCCCTTTTATTTTAATCTATTTAATTATTATTGTTGTTGTTGTTTATTGATTCCTCATGCTTTTTTGTTATCGTCCTTTTACTCACTTTATGTGCTTATGTAAGGATTATGTCATTTTTCTGTTTGTTTGGATTCAATTGCTTTATGCTAAATTGATGTTTTTATATTGTTATATAGTTTTAATTTGTAAATTGCTAGTACTGTTGATGACTATTGAGATTAAGGGTAGTTTGATTAGTCATCTTAATTATGTTTTAATACTCTGCTTATTACAAGTTTTTATTACTGTTATTGTTATTACAAACAAGTGTTTATGTATAAGTGATTTTCAATTGAAGAGGTAATAACTGAAATTCAGCACAAGTTGTGTATAAGCTGTTTCTGCCACTAATTTGAGAGTTTATGAACACAAGCTGAAAATAAGGTATAGGTATTTCATAAGAGATTCCCAGAAGCTCTTCAAATACTTACCAACATGTTTTATCCTGAGATAATTCTTCAAAATGTTTTTGTGTGATATGTTTTTTATGTGCTTACTTTGCTTTGGTTATGGCTGTTCTTATTAGGATACCTGATCTTTATGATAATTGCGTTTCTTTGAGGCATTGTTTATGTCTGTGGGATAAATAAATAGGTTTTGTTACATGGGTGCGCATTTTGGTTTGTTATAGTGTTATGTATTGTCAAATTAGAGTTCCTTTGAATAGCAATGATAAACTTTGGACTGTCTATCACATGCGCTAAATGTCAATGATTAAAGTGTGTAGTGATTTATCTGTGTTTTCTTTGTGTGGTTATTCCTTGAATGGTTTGAAATTTTTTTTTTGATGTTCCAGATTTGTTACTTTGTATTTTTAACAGGAATCTGAGAGTGAAGAAGATATTTTAGATGAAGGTGACGAGGAGGTAGAGGAAGAGCAAGATCATGAATCAGAACCAGAGCACACTGTGAAAACTGAACCTGAAGTCAAGAAGAATGCTGAAGTTCCAGCTGCACCAAAGGAAGCCGAACGTCAACTCTCCAAAAAGGAAAGGAAGAAGAAGGAACTTGAAGAGCTAGAGGCTCTTTTAGCTGATTTTGGAGTCACGCAGAAAGAAAGCAATGATGGTCAAGGCCAAGATGAATCCCAAGGTATTTATTATTCAGAGCTGCATGGTACATTATTGGTAGGATTATGGTTTATTTTTGTGAGTTCAGATTGTTTTTTTCCAGCATTTATAATTTTTTTCATAGAATAAATTTTTTGTGCATGTCAATCTAGATGCAGCAATTGATGAAGCTTATTGTTGATGTGTTCGATTCGCAAAATTATATTTGCAGGTGCAGCTCAGGATAAGAAAGGTGTTGATGGGGATGTAGATGGCGAAAAGAAAGAAATCACTGCCGAGTCCAAGAATGCCAAGAAGAAGAAAAAGAAGGATAAAGCTTCCAAGGAGGTGAAAGAGTCTAACGGTCAGCCCAACAGTTCTGATGTTGAAAATGCAGAGGAGGATCCATCTGTTGTTGATGTGAAAGAGCGTCTTAAGAAAGTTGCTTCTATGAGGAAGAAAAAATCCAGTAAAGAAATGGATGCTGCTGCTAGAGCTGCTGCTCAAGAGGCTGCTGCAAGGAACGCAAGGCTTGCTGCCGCTAAGAAGAAAGAGAAGAACCATTACAACCAACAACCTGTGCGGTAAAAGAACCTTGCTCTCCTTTACATCAATACAGGAATTTATATTCCTTGTTCATATGATGATGCCGAATAAACAGTTGGCTTTAGCTCTTGGTTACTATTACTAGTCGTATTCCAATGAACTTGAGATATTGTCTTAAACTTTTTTGGATTTGTGCTGTTCAATTGTTATAGACTGACATTTCAGCACAGAAAATTTTAGCTTTAAAAATTTACATGAACTACTTTTTGTGTACTGGGGTTGTTTTGGATTTGTGGCGGATTAATTAGTTTTGGATTGAGAAGTTGAAGTTTACCCTTGAATGTGCTGTGTTGCTACTTATATGGAGTAATGATAACTTTGTGAAATTAATCCAATTTATTTATAACTGTTTTTGGTTTGGGTTCAATCACAACAATTAGATTGATAGTGGACTGCTATATCCATGTTATCTAGCTCACGAGTTTATTCTGAATAATATGAACTGTTTTGCTAAGATCATCCACTCCAAATACATATTAATGTGAAACTTGTTTTCAAACTCTATATTCTTGCTCTGAACATGTTTTTAACATTTTATATATGTCAACATTAATTTAGAAAATATTTAAGACGATGGAAGAGGTAGAAAGTTACAACAGCTATGATAAAATGCATTGTTTATTGTATGTCGGTGAGTCAAGAAAACTCGTCATTAGTTTAATTAATAAATATAAGATTATAAAACATATGATGGCATGGCACGGCATGGCACAGACAGGTGTTTCAAAGGTTGAAAATGAATCATAGCGTGGATGATGACATCAAACACTGCCGAGTAGGGAAAACAAGTTGCATTTCTTTATCAGAAAAGTTAAAGATGGATGGATTCGAATGAGATCTATGTTCTGAATATTCACTGAGAGTGACAAAACTCATACCAATGATTCAGAGACTGATTGTCCTTTTGACCCAAATAAAAAAGAAAAAAGGATTTTCATGCTTATTTTCCTTCATTTGAGTGAACCTCTTCCAAGTTTCAATCAAATATGATATGATGAAGAATAAGATTTGACTGGTAAAACATCGATTTCACCATAGTGGGCAAATTGTCTGATTTTCCTATGGTCATTCAAATCGGAAAAAGATCCTCTCCCGTATAACTTTTCGAAAATTGCTTTTTTGACATACAAAAGTTCACAATGACACAAGTAATTTACCTAAAAGCTCCCAACGGCAGTTAACTGTTGCTCAAGGAATTGGCAGCAGTTAACTACCGTTCACATAAGTAAACAGAACCAATGCAGTCTGCAATGGTTTTTTTCCAACTATTTTGGCATGTTTTTACCTGTAATTTCAAACGGCAATTCCGCATGAACTCAAAACGAAACAACAACATCCAACAATCACAAACATCAACATTTCATAAGTTATGAATTATTCGGCAAGATTACACAGAACCCACAATGTCCATCGCCAATAACATCCACAACTCCCTCAATGAATGGTCTCATGAATTTTGGCATGTAATACATAAGACTCGATGAATCATAATTTCTTGAAACCAAGCTAGGCTTAGGAACCGGAACCGAAGAAATGCCAATGCGAGCACCTTTTCTTTTAGGTTGTGAAGATTTTTTTCGTGGTGAAGATTGACTTTCCGGATGTTGAGAATCAATAGTCTCCCACGAAGATGGGATCCTACGTGTCGTTTTTGGAGTAGATTTGATTTTTTTCTTTGCTCCTTTGGTTTGCACCTTTCTTGGAGGTAGTGACAACATTGTGGTCTCCGGAAACGCTAACAACCGCAAACCTTCTTTGATTTCTAGTTTCATTTGGAATGGAACTCTTTTGAGACGTTCTTGAATACCACTCCACTCCTCCGCGACCGAAAACAAATCTTCATTACTTTCTTCTTCACCCATATACAACTTATGTCAATGCGGGTGTATCTCATCCAGTCGAATGGGCTTGTTGTGACGGATTTTCGTAGCAATGAAGCATGCATAAGGTAGGCCATACGACATCCTTATAACACAACCGCAAGTTCCCTTGTCAATGCACAAGGTTTTCCTAACACGCTCTTCTTCCAAAAAAATAAAGTTCATGGCTTGTCTAGACATGTGACCCCCCAACCCAGAGTACAAAGTGACATATTTGTATCGATGTTCCAAGACCGTAATGCTCCTACCAAACGATGATTGTATCTCCCCAAATTGGTTTGCCAACATCTCATCTATTTTTTGCCAACAAGTACCCAAATCGCCCTTGGAGGTGGACAAATATTCCTTCACCACACCATGAGCTCCTTCAACTCTATTCGTGGTCTTGCACCCAAGATGTAACACAAGGTCCGTCCATGCCCTCACTAATTTGTCCTTAAAAGGCTTCAAAATGGTAGTTTCAACATAGTGAAGAAACTTTGGATAATCCTTACAAGCATCTTGGAATTCCAATAGATTACCCGCATATAACTCTTGGGTAGGAGATTCAACCAATTTTTTCCATGCATCAAATATGGTATCAACTAATTTACTATGCTTCGCCTCGTCGACAATCTTCTTTTACCCATCCATTACCACAACATTTTGTTTAACTTTGCAATCGGTGATGATTCTTGCTCTAACATTTTTGCCAACATGGAAATAACAAAGTATTGCACTACTATCAGGGAGAACATTTGCTACGACATTCATCATACTCGTGTCCCTGTCAGTCACTACCACCTTAGGCATATCACTATTTGGTTCAAGAAGTTTAAGCAACATTTGCAAAACCCAAGTAAAGTTATCCTCTTTCTCCGACATCATAAATGCAAAACCAACCGAATATGTTAAATAGGTTGAGGTGACTCCAACTATTTCAAACAATGGCATCCTATACAAGTTGGTTTTGTACGTGGAATCCATTATCAAGACAGTCGGAAAATTGTTAAACAACTTTACCAACATTGGATGAGTCCAAAATATGTCTTGAACAGTTTTACTTTCACATTTTTCTCTTATGTAATAAACATATCCATTCTCTTCCAACTTTGAGATTAGATATTGCATCTCCGTCAATTCACCCCTTTTTGCCTTTTTGAATTTATGACGTTCATTGTAGACTTGTTTGATATTTGTCATGGACTCTTTCCTTTTCTTCTTCAAATTTGTCAAAATATTTTTTGGTTTCACCGAAGAATTGGTCAAGTCATGTACAATCTTCTTGTCGTCCTCCATTAATCTTCCGGCAAGAAGGTGCCCTGCTACATACGACACCGTCTCATGGTTGTGAACGTCATTAAGAATAGCCAGTTTCCAAGCATTGTCTTCCCCGACGACATATCCACGCACCTTGAACAAACACCCACATTTTCTTGATCCCGCTGCTTCATGCTTCACTTTTCTATTTGGTACTTTGTGCTCGCCGCTCCGTTCACAAACCAACTCCAACATAGCATTTCTACCTTCACAAGATCTTCTAATGATAACCATAAATCCAGCCCTATTTGCTTGTCGACGGACCCAACCGAGCAATTCGTCTTTATCTTTCCATGTATCTCGAGTCGAAAAGAAATGAGCCGTGTCCACTTCATTGTCACGAAGTTTCCACACATCGGAATTGACGCATGAAGCCTCAACTTTAACGGAAGCTTCAACCTTCACGGAAGCTTCGACCTTAACGGAATCGACAACACTAGGTTTTCGATCACCCGGATCATCATCCACATTCTCAACCATATCTATAAATAAACAACATATAATTGCTAAACTAATTAATAAACATGTATCTAATATCATATAATAACATAAACAAACCAAAAAAAACAAAAGAAAAAAAAATTGAAAAAAAATAAAATTTAGGCAGTAGCACTGCCATTTGCAAATTTGTCAAAATTTTCTAAGTGTCTAGCGGTAGTTAACTGCCGTTCAAGTTCGTGACAGTACAAAAAAACAGTAAAACCAATCAAATGTAAACGAGTCAAAACTTGCAATACCTGTTCTTTGATGCATATTGTGTGTAGAAACATCCTAGCAATCGATCAACAATGATTTGGAACTAAGATTTTGACTTAATATTTTTGAAATGGGGATTTTTTGAGTTTAGGTAATGGTGAGGTAAGGTGATGAGTGAATAGGAGGTAGGGATTTTCTGGTTTTGAGGGGAAAAAAGCAACGGCAGTTAACTACCGTTGGCTCCAGCGGCAGTTAACTGTTGCCGGTTTTGCCAACGGTAGTTAACTACCGCTGAGGGCTTTTAGGTCATTTACATGTGTCAATATGAAGTTTTCAATGTCAGAAAAACAATTTTTTAACTATTCACCGGAGAGAGTTGAGGTCCAAAACCACCTTCTTTCTTCCTCGGGCCTTTTTCGAATGAAAAATACAGTCTTAATGAGAATTATTACAAGGATCGTGAAGATGTCGAGAGTTTTTTTTTCTTTTTGCATTGTGTCTTTCTTTGATGACACACTAAGAGCGTGTTAGAATAGAGGGTTTAAGAGGAAAAAAGAATGGAGGAGAGGACTTATCTTTGGTTTTTAAATCAGAGACCTTAAAAAAATGTATTTTTTTAATAACGTTGGTAATTTTAAATAGAAAAGTAAGTCATCTTCTCTCTTTTTCTGAACCTTCAATCCAAACACATCATAATGATTAAGTTGTATATTTTTTGCACGATATTATTGAAAATCGTAGTTAACAACGTTAAAAATCGTAATCAAGTGCATACTTAAATTAAGTTAACCATGAAACATTTGAGTTGAGTTCTATCTACGTTCTACACTCCCTCAACAACAAAAAAATTCTACGTTCTACATGTAAGTAAACGACAACGGTTAGAAAGTGCATGTTATTCCATTTGCATCAAAACAAGCAACACAATATTCACCTTGTCTTGTTCTTTTCTTCCCACCTTTGAAAACAAAAAACAACAACATTAACATACAATTCAAGTTCGAATCTTTTCAAAACCAACAAATTCTCATTTCTCACACTCAAAAGTGACATCAAAATGGATTCTAAAATTCCCAGTTTCCTAATGCGCTAGCACTTATGCATCGTTAGGGAACTAAGAAGGAGAAAAAGATAATGAACACCTCTTTCTTCGGAATCAAGCTTCATTCTTCTTTCAAAGTTTACAACACTATCACTATCAATAGTAACAATCATTTGGAGTTGTTGGAGAGAAGAAGATTATTGCAGATAAGCAAAAGGTGGTGCACCGTATCTGCGAAACATGGACGCCCAATAAGGCAAGTTTTTAGTTTTTGCTGTCAAAATGTAAACTTGTTGAGGATACACCATGTTTCAGTAAGTGGGTCTAGGTTGAAATGTACTAATAAAGAATCACGTTTTTCTCCTTTCTTCACTCCATTGTGGAAAGAAGGGATTTTTTTTATGAGGGTATGTGTTTACACTCTTGTTATCTCTGGTTTGTGTCTGTTGGTTTGGTTTGGAAGTAATAAAGTTAACGGTTACGTTGAAGCCAAACTATTGCCTTCTGTTTGTTTGGTAATCAGTGAGCAGATTCAACGTGATTTTCAGTTTGGAAAGGTTAGAAGAATCTCTCCATTGAGTTTGACATTGGAGTCATGTTCATTTGGGCCACATAAGGAGGAATTTTCTTGTGGCGAGGTTCCTATTGTTAAGATTCATATTCATCCTTTTGCTAGTTTGATGAGAGGAAAAGTTGTGGTTGATGCAGTTTTGTCACATCCAAGTGTATTGATTGTGCAGAAGAAGGACTATAGTTGGTTAGGGATACCAAACAATGAAGGTGGTATAAAGAGGCACTTGTCTACTGAAGAAGGGATTGACCATCGAACTAGAACGAGGAGGCTTGCACGAGAGGAAGCCGCGGTTCGGTCAGCGGCAGAACGGGACTATGCAGCCAGGGAAGGTGCAGAGTTGGGTTACTTTGTTTCTGAGTCCTCCAAAGTGGATGATTTAAAGGAGAATGTAGGTCATTCAAGAGGAGTAACCGATTCAAACTCCTTTTTCTGCATGAGTGAAGGGAAACATGATCATCATTGTGTAGACACGGGTGTTGATTATGATATGAAACATGCTGATTTGGAAAAGCCATTTAGAGCGAAGTTTCCAGGTTCAGGACTTCAGTTTTGGTCTAGAGTTATAAAAAGGCATTGGAAACACAAATTTAAGAGGAAGTCGAAGAGGAGTGATATAGCTGCATCTGGTGTTGCCATCAAAAGAAGAATTCTCGAATGCAGTGCATCGGCAGCACGTGCATACTTTCGCGGTCAATCACAGGGAAAGTCTGGAGAACCTCCATCGTCTTCTGAATGCTTTCGTGCATACGTTGACAAAGTTACAGAATATGTTGCCAATGGAGATGATGATAACGATATTGTTGCAGAACATGTAGATGGGGTAGATGCTCTGCAGCCTGAAGACCTCGTAAGAACTCTTCCCGTTATGTTGGATTCTGTTCATTTCAGAGGTGCAACTGTGATGCTACTTGCATATGGAGATAGTGAAGTTAGGTGAGAACTATTATCACCTATTACTTAATCATTCTGAATATGAAATCTGAAACCAAAATTATAATTCAAAGTCTTTATTCTTTCTCTTCGCTTTTTATTTGAAATCGTATAACTTCAACTGCCTATGAGTTTAGATTCTAAAATGTTATTTAGTATCTTAGTTCTCACTTCAAGTCCTGAAATAACAAATGTACTTGTGATTTCTGTTAGTTTAACTGCACAATATCTTACTTAAGTTGCACACGCTTTGACTGCATTTGATAGATTCTGAAGTTTGGCCTGTCGTGCTAGGATAGCTGAATGTTTTCCAGTTTTATCCAATTGTGTATCTTGGATTGGATTCGTGAAAATCGATGTAGAATTTTTAAATTTGGTATGAGTTGAACTAATGTACTTAATATTAGTTTTGTAATCAGTGTTGTTAAAAAGCAGCTATAGCAGTGCTATACCGCTAGAGCATAGCAGATTTTGGAAAAACCGTTATTGTTCCACAATACGTGATTTCGCACAAAATGTTGTCAAATAGCTGCTATAGTGGTGCTATGGCACTAATGCGTAGTGGAATTTTAGCAATCCGCTAATTTCCGCAATCCATGATTGACAACATTGATTGTAATATGAAAGATGAAGATCTGTTTTTTTAAAAGTAGAATCATTTTGATTATCGAGTTTAATCCTAAGGCTGGGGTACGAAGTAATAGTAGTCGTAACTTGTAAATACTAATTAGATACTTCTTTTTTGATAGAAGTAATTAGATACTTTTATGTTTGAAATTTGGAACCCAAAATGTTCTATATGCCTTACTTTCAGGGAGATGGAGAATGTCAATGGCCATGTGAAGTTTCATAACAACTACAGCCATATGAATGTACAGATGAGTGGAAATTGTAAACCGTGGAGATCAGATGTTACATGCATAGATGGTGGTTGGTTGTCTGCAAATGTTTTTGTTGACACTACTGAGGAGAAATGGCATGCTAATTTGATAGTTGACAATCTTTATGTTCCGGTATATAGTAACTTACAGTTCCAAAGTTTTGTCAACTTTCTATTTTGCCATATATCCTGTATGGATGCTTAAACCGTTTATGTCTGGCTTGAGTTCTATGCAGCTATTTGAAAGGATCCTGGAAATTCCAATTACATGGTCTAAAGGGAGGGCAAGTGGTGAGGTGCTTCTTTAACCTAAGTTCTTTACTTTCATGATCTATTTGTAACCATGGTAAGATTGTTTTTTGTTTCAGTTGTGGGAAAGTTTATTTCTAGAATACTAAAATGATTGGTAAATAACACCTGCTATGCTATAGCTTTTGGCTTAGGTTGTGGAATTTTGTAGATCTCATGTTACATCAACTTTCTTCAAATAGTGTTATAATTATCATGGCATGAGCATGCCACTACTTGCCAGTTATTCTTGATAATTGGTATTGCTTCATCTGTTTGATATATTGTTTTCTTGTGCTACAGGTTCACTTGTGCATGTCTAAGGGTGAAACTTTTCCAAACCTTCATGGACAGTTTGATGTGACGGGATTGAACTTCCAATTATTGGATGCTCCATCGTGTTTCTCTGTATGTTTTCCATATTTCAGTATTAAAATACTTTGTGCAATCCCCTCTTGATCAGTATTATAATGCTTTGTGCAATCCCCTTTTGATATGTTTCATTTGTAATTCTCTTGAAAAGCAACCGAACTATTGCATATGCACTGTATTTTTATTGTTCACCAAACAATACTTATATTAAAAGTGTCATATGACTGATGAGCTTTATATTCATCAGGCACTTTTCTACCATAAAGAAATAATGCATATGAAATATTAGCAAATCTACATATGAAGTTAAACATTTTGTGTTGATTTTCCTTCCTCTTTGTCAAAAGAGGTTAAGCTGTAAATAAGCATTTCCAAAGATGATTTAAATAGCTTTCAAGGTGATCAAATAGTTTGGTTTTTCCAGAACATATCAGCAAGTTTGTGTTTTCGTGTTCAAAGAATATTTTTACACAATGCATGTGGCTGGTTTGGCAGCATCCCTCTAGAAGCATCAGGAGATTTTGGCATTCACCCTGAGAAAGGAGAATTAAATATTATGTGCCAGGTACTTATAATCATATTTATGTTTGTTTACTTGTTTGTATAATTATTTATTTGTGGAAGTACTTATTAAGCAATTCCAAAATCAATTTTTTGGAAGGTAGAGATAATATTTCACTACTGGAAAGTTCTTTTGTAAACTGGAGTCACAAGTCACAGTAGACTTGTTTCCAGATGCAATTCTGTGAATCAGATATGTTGGGAAGTTGGGTTTAAGTTATTCTCTGATGTTCCGCTCATTGAAAAGCCTTTGGGCTTAAATCATGGTCCCACCTTAGTTTGCAAGGAAAATTTTATTTAAAATTATAAGGATTTGTGGCAGCAAGGGTTGAATTCTTGAGCACTTGTGACTAGATGCTTTGAATCCGTCGCGATCGCCGAGCCTCTATGACCGAGAATCACAACAAATGCCACAGAAAGGAACCAACTGTCATAAAAGCTTAATGTTGATGGAATGGATGATATGGAAAGACATTACTAGTTGTTACTTGGATTATTTAAAATAAGGTGGAATGGAGCTCAACAGAATCTATTCCATTTCATACAGCACACCTCTTTTTCTTTTTTCTATCTCCTCCCCTGATTTTGGAGTCGTTGGATGGAACCAGCAGCCAACTTAATGCTAACTAATCTCCTTACCATGTTGTTCACTGACAAATAACGAAATGGAAAACTTCCTTCTATTCTATCATAGAATATCCAATAAAATTATATGTTATTTTTATTGAATCTTATTCTATTCCATTGAGTGTGGTTATATTGCACTCACCTCCCTTGAAGTATGCTTGAATGACACATACGCCTTCTTGTGTCCTAGTATTTTATGTCGTTGAAAGCTGAATTTGAATGAGTCCTGTAATGTAAAGTAAAGACAGTCCACTATATGAGCAAAATGCAGTTGATATTGCTTATATAGCTGTTTGATGAGAGAATGCTGTAAACATTCAGCCCAAATTGCACATATTCCACATCTCTGAATTTCACAGAAGATAATTAATTTTTTTTTACCTTTCTGACGATACTTTGTTGATCAAATTTCCAGGTGCCTGGTGTTGAAGTGAATTCCTTGATGAGAACTTTCAACATGAAATCTTTCTCATTCCCGGTATGTTATTGTTGTGTAACCCAATCATTTCTATTTCCATTTCCATCTTTTCTTTTCTTTCTGTATCTTGTGTTTGTTAACTTTGAAAACTGGAATATTGAGTTTTATGCAAACTCGCCTTCTAAACTACCCTAGAATTCTTTCAATTTGCTTCATTATTTCTTTCATATTTTTGAAGTACCGTCATTTCTTGATACACGTTACAGAATCCTTACTAAAAGAGTGTGAGACTTATCCAATATCAAACATTGTGTTTTTCATATCTATTTCAATAATTAAGGTTTATTGATTGCAGCTAGCAGGATCAGTAACTGGTCTTTTTAACTGCCAAGGCCCCCTGGACTCTCCTGTAATTGTGGGCACTGGAATGGTTTCTAGGATGCTATCTTCTTTATACGTCGACACTCCTGCAACTGTAGCATCTGAAGCACTTGCTAAAAGTAAAGAGGCTGGTGCACTAGCAGCATTTGATTGCGTACCAATTTCATATGCATCTGCCAATTTTACTTTCAACACTGATAACTGTGTAAGTTGAAAGTAGTAATAAATTTTGTTTGATCAGTAACTAGTTTCAAGTAGGATTGAAATTTGAAACCTCAGTATTCTTGGAAATGCTTTCTCCTTATTTACTATCACCTTTTAAACTATTCTTTGATGTGTATATAATCCTTAGTATGCCGAGTGCAACTCATTCAAGAAATATCTTAAACCCTCTATGTTTTTCAGTCTCCAAAATATTATATTCTGTTAACCCTTACACTGCATAGCACAGGTCGCCGATTTTTATGGAATTAGGGCAATCCTTGCGGATGGTGGTGAAATTAGAGGGGCTGGAACTGCATGGATATGCCCAGAGGTATATGGCCTGTAAACTATTACAAAGCCTTTTTTCTATACTTAATCATGATATGGCTTTCTTTTGTGAAGAAAATATTTAATTTTTTTTCCTTCTGTTTTCTAGAATACATGGAAGCATTACCATAGTCATTTAATGTTGGATCATCATTGTTTATGCTCACTTTACAACCCTTTTTTTGTTTTTCTAATTATCTGGGAATGGGGGGAGGGGAGAGACTTCATGGAAGCATTGGCATATTCATGTAGTTTTTTGAAACACCATATTTACTCTGACTTTATGATTCTTTTACGGGAAGGTGTATTTTAATATCTTCTTATCAATAGATATTAGCATTTTTGGTCATCTGTTTGCTGAGGATGTTGATTTATTCCTTATGAGCTTTAGGGTCTACCAAATGACACAATAAGTGATAATTACACACCAAATGCCAGTGATTCTCTCACTCACAAAACAGGAAATAGTAGGTCCTATTGATTTGGCTAAAACAAACTTCAGAACATGAATATCTTTTCCGAATTGTTTGCTTTCCTTGCATTTCTCTCTAGAGTCTGTCCCTCTACCCATGCTTTTAATATATACTATTTTGTTCTCAGGGTGAGGAGGATGAGACAGCAGTAGATGTTAACTTTTCTGGAAATTTGGCCATTGAAAAAATCTTGCTCAATTACATTCCCAATTATCATAGTTTGATGCCATTCAAACTAGGGGTATTACATGGAGAGACAAAAGTTTTGGGATCTCTTTCAAGACCGTAAGTCAGTCCCCTTTTCAGTATTGATAAATAGTTTTAATTGATAAAGCATCGACAACATTTTTTTTTGCTTATTATACAATTAAATTATCTGCATTTTCATTCCTTTCCTTCCTCACCATGGCTGTCACTTCAAGTTGTCCTACCAATATTTCTTTCTCGTCTCGTCTCTAATATGATTTGTTTTATAAAAATTGTTTTCTCATTTTATATTCCATGCAGAATGCTTGATATACACTGGACTGCACCTTTGGCAGAAGGGTCTTTTAGTGATGCTAGAGGAGATGTCATAATCTCACACGATTTTGTTACGGTTAATTCTGCTTCAGCTGCATTTGATTTGTATATGAAAGTTCCAACATCTCATTCTGATGATATTTCTCTTACAAGAGAAGATCAGTTTTGTCCAAAAGCCATTCCATTTACTGTTGATGGGATTGAGTTTGATCTGCATATGCATGAGTTTGAATTCTTCCGCTTGGTTACTACTTATACATTGGATTTTCCAAGACCTTTGCTTCTGAAAGCAACCGGAAGAGTGAAGTTTCAAGGAAAGCTTATAGAACCTAGTTGCGCTATGATGGAACAGAATTTTGACAAGAATGGGCAGCATCTACATATATTGGAGAAAGGAAATGCAGATTGTCTCATTGGTGAAGTTTCAATCTCCGGTCTCAAACTGAATCAATTGATGCTTGCACCTCAGCTTTCTGGGTTGTTGAGAGTTTCTCCCAAGTGTATCAAGGTGAGGAATAAAACTCTCTTACTAAAAAAATGTTCAGTTTTGAGATGCTATGAAATTGTTTAACAGACTGCTAGGCAGTAACTCATTGCAATACAATCATGGACAAGAATTCTAATAAAGAACTTTGAATTTAATAATTGTGAAAAAAGAAAATCTTCGTTAAGTTTTATTCTAATTCATGAGATTTAGCTTCTGAATTGACTAACCATGTTCAAGAGCGGTTAATATGCAATCACTTATTAACTTAAGCATAATCAGTTGGATGGTTGGTTGTTTACTTCTTTTTGTACCACAAATATTTATGGCAAGAATCCCATTTTGCAAGTTTTCCTTCAATATTACTCATTAGTTCTGATTGTGGTTGGTATAAGATGTATAAAATTCATGCTTCCATTCCCAAAGGGTGAACCTGTTATTCACCTAACCTCAAAGAAAAGGAAAGAAAAACAATTTTGGGATGTTTAACATGGTAAACCTGGTTACAAGCTTCCTCTAATTCATTAAAGGGCTTTATTGTATAACAATTTGTTGGATCTAATTTTTTTCAAAAATTAAATAAAGTTGGATCCAATATGTCGACCTTGTTTTGTGTATTATTTGAGTTAATTTAAGAAAACGATTTATTTTTTAATGGCAAATATTAGTGATTAGCTGTTTCTCCATCGTCCAGGTTTGAACCTAACTTAGGTGGGGGGTTGGGTAGCTCAATTCGTTTGAGCTAAGGGATAAGGACCTGCGTTCAAACCTGGACAAAGGAGACAAACTAATCTAACAACTAATTTACTAACATTTGCCATTCAAAAAATATACAATTGTTTTGCAACTTCCTTTTTTTATGGAATGCAGTTGGATGCCTCTGGTAGGCCTGATGAAAGTCTTGAAGTGGAGTTTAATGGGCCCCTACAGTCCAGTGATGAAGATGGTACTAACGGCGGACAACTGTTGTCTATTTCACTTCAAAAGGGGCAATTGGGGGCCAATGTCAATATCCAACAAAGTCATTCAGCTAGCTTGGAGGTAGCCCCATTCAAATTCTGGGTCCAATGTTTGTTTCTCGGCTGCCATAGTTTTTGATCAATTCATACTTAACCAAAAGATGATATTGAAAAATACTGAAAAACATTAGTCTATTTTTTTCGCTTACATGGAATGTACTTGTAGATACACAATTTTCCACTTGATGACCTGGAGCTTGCTTCTCTCAGGGGAACTATTCAGAGGGTAAGCAATCAAATTAACCTATTTCCTATTTGAGTCCATTGTGTTTCTGCCATTGTTGTCCTTATCTACACCCTCCTCCCATGCACATTTGGATCATAATGAGGTTGACCTTAGGGAAGATTAGACAAGGTTTGCCCCATCGCAGTGTGCGAATTTTGACGTTACATCGACTTTGTTGCTTTTTATCTCTTCAACTCTGTTTTTCTGTTCAGTTCTGCCTGAATTATGACTTGGTCGAGGCATTATATAATGGTCATGTCAGCGAAATAATATACGCTGTCTTTTGGCTGGTATTTTCTTTCAGGCCGAAGTCGAGCTTAATCTTCAAAAAAGAAGAGGACATGGAATTTTATCTGTACTTAAGCCAAAATTCATTGGAGTTCTTGGTAAATCCCTAGATATGGCGGCTAAGTGGAGTGGAGATGTTGTGAGTAACTAGGACTGTCTCGTATACTTTTGAACCTGAATTTAAGTTACAACCTATTGCTATCCTATGTATCAACATAGAAGTATGTTTAGCATGACCATTGTCAACTTGAATATGATGTTAGAAACTATGTAGTTGTTTAAATTTTATTCATCAAAAATGTTTTTTAGACATCAGACACCGTATTCCTATCATATTCTATATGGTTTCCAATTTTATATTAATTCTTTCTCTCTCTTCAGAATCCGAACACCTGAAACTGATTATATTTTATATGGTGTCGGGTGTATGGTGTCGAAATTTTGTGTCCAAATATAAGTGTTGTTTATTTATCACTCGAGGTTGTGATAAGTCCAGGAATCTCATTTTTTTCATAATTGAATCATTTTTTTATCCTGGTTTTCACTCTTCATTGACGTCCACTATAATGAACCTTAACATTCTTATAGTAATCACAAGTTCACAACAGTTCATTGATTTCCATTCCATTATATGAAATCAATGTTTAGCCATAGTAATGACATCGTGCTTTTGTATATTGTACTGAATGTCTGTTGATGTGCTATTGTTCAGATCACTATTGAAAAAATTATCTTTGAACAAAGCAACAGTCATTATGAACTTCAAGGTGAATATGTATTGCCTGGAGCCAGTGATCGCAACCTTAATGATGGAAAAGAGGAAGGCATTTTAAAAAAGCTAATGTCTGGGCATCTTAGTAGTGTTATATCCTCGATGGGCAGGTGGAGAATGAAACTTGAAGTATGTCGAGCGGAGATTGCTGAGATGCTTCCTCTTGCAAGGCTTCTTTCTCGAAGCACGGATCCGAATGTTCTATCAAGATCAAAGGTAGTATTATGCTTTATATCATGGGTGGTTTCATCTAATTGTATTCAAATTTTGGAGTGCATTCAGTTGATTACTTGTATGATACATGTCTAATGGCTTAAATATGTTTGTAATTAACTTTTGCTTTTAAAAAATGTTTTAACACTTGCGAGTTATCCTTTCACCTAAAAATCTGTTGCTCATCCTGTATTCTTATTAATTGAAGCAAATGAAGCTGATCATGCATATCGCCATGTTACATGTTTGTAGGATTTTTTTATTCAAAGTGTACAGTCGGTAGGGTTATATTCAAAAAGCTCTCAACAAGTGCTCGAGGTATTATCAAGGGATCGCTATAACTTTCTTTTCCTTTCAATAGCCACAATACTTGCTTCATCTAATTTGTGCTAACAACCTTAAGTGTTCATGCCACGTTAATTTTTTTATGATCCTAATGATATCCATTGCAAACTTTGAAGTTTCTTTGTCTGTAATGGTGTTCAATTGCAGTTAATAAGGGGGCACCATACTCCATCGCATGGTGCTGTTCTGGAAGATTTAAATCTGCCTGATTTATTTGATATCAAAGGTCGCTGGCATGGCTCTCTTGATGCAAGTGGTGGAGGGAATGGAGACACCCTTGTAAAAACTTATTGTTTTGTATTACTATTACTTGGAGTTAGCATAAATTGTCAACTTAATGAACAAGATTGACTTTATTTTTTGATGTCATTTTAGGCAAAATTTGACCTTCATGGGGAGGATTGGGAGTGGGAAGACAACAAAACTCAACGTATCTTGGTAGTTGGTGCTTACACTAATGATAATGGTATGCACCTGGAGAATTTTTTTATCCAGAATGATAATGCTACTGTTCATGCTGATGGAACTTTGTTAGGGCCTAAAACCAACCTTCACTTTGCCGTCTTAAACTTTCCGGTTAATCTGGTACCAACTGTTGCTCAGCTTGTTGAATCTACAGCAACGGGTGTTGTCCATTCTTTGGAGCCATCGTTGGCACCTATTAAGGGTATCTTGCACATGGAAGGAGATCTTAGAGGAAGTTTAACAAAACCACAATGTGATGTGCAAATAAGGCTTCTCGATGGTTCAATTGGTGGAATTGATCTTGAGCGAGCAGAAGTTGTTGCTTCCCTAACATCAACCGGTCGTTTTCTATTCAATGCAAAATTTGAACCTATAATCCAAAATGGTCATGTATTAATTCAAGGAAGCATTCCTGTTACTTTTGTTCAAAGTAACATGTTACAGCAAGATGAAGAATTAGATAAGAGTGAGGCTTCATTGGTTCCTGATTGGGTGAGGGATAAAAATAGAGGGACCACTGTTGATGCAAGCAACAAGCACATTTTTCGAGACAGAAATCAAGAATTTTGGAATACTCGGTTAGCAGACAGCCTTGAAGGTTTATATTCACAAATTCTAGATGTTGGAGAAGTTAGAGTGGACGCCGATATAAAAGATGGGGGAATGATGCTAGTAACAGCTTTATCCCCTTATGCCAATTGGCTTCATGGAAACGCCAATGTCATGCTTGAGGTTGGTGCCGTCGATACAATTTTTTCATATAATTATTTGATTTTACTCACTTCTCTAAATCTTGTTCCACGTATTGATTTAATAGGTGAGAGGCGCAGTTGATCAACCATTGCTTAATGGCTATGCAATGTTTCACAGGGCGTCTATATCTTCACCGGTGTTTCGTAAGCCACTAACTGGTTTTGGTGGTACTGTTTACATGAAATCAAACAGGTTATCCATCACCTCACTGGAGAGTAGGCTAGGCAGAAAAGGAAAACTGCTTGTAAAAGGGAACCTTCCTCTCAGAACTAGTGAAACAGCCCTTGATGACAAAATTGAATTGAAGTGCGATGTTCTAGAAGTGCATGCAAAAAATATTTTAAGGTTGCTTTCTTAGTCATTGGTGTATGTAGATATGACCATTGAATCTAAAATGCACTTAACTTTGGCAATATTTTTTTTATTATATTTTTGTTTACACATTATCCTTATTTAAAAAAAATATTACACTTTTGTCAGTGGCCAGGTTGACTCACAGTTGCAAATAACTGGTTCAGTATTGCAACCAATCATTTCTGGAAGCGTTAAACTTAGTAATGGAGAAGTATATTTGCCACAGGACGGGGGTAATGGTGATAGTCAAACAATTGTTTCAAATCAGTCTGCACTTTATGATGGTGGTGATAGTCAAGCATTTGCTTCAAGATATATTTCACAGTATTTTGGCTCAAGATATGCTTCTTCAACGACTAAATCTTCTCAGACCTCTAGTTCTGGTAATACTTTACATATCAATTTAGTGTTGGATCTTCTCCCTTTTACTTGTATGAATGCTCTACTATATAAGTTTGATGCATTTAGCCGACCTCACTTAGTGGGATATATAACGCCTTATTTCTATTAAAGCCATAAAAACGTGAATAAAACATTTATTCAAGAAACATGCATATATAAAATTTCTCAACAGTCGCAGCGGATATAAAACATACATCATCAAAGTATACATGTCATAAGATCAACATACATCCATAAATAAAATCTCCAAATCCCGACAATGGGTAAAATCTCCACAACATAAATAAATCCAGAATAATCAATCTAGAATAATCATAAAGACATACATCCTAGATCAAAGCCTACCCTAAGACTCAAAAGAAAACGATAACGGAGATAGCTCCCGCTATCCAAGCACTCACCAAGCAAATTACTCCTGCACTCCGTCTACCCATTCATACAAACAGGTAGGCGGTCAAAACCACTGAAGGTTAGCTTCACATCAATCATAATCGATATAGACAATCATAAACATTCAAGGATTTCATGCATAACACATATACATACCCATCCCTCCTAGAATATTAACATAACATGAATATTGTCCCTCATTCCATACACCTCAAGCTATCACATTACTAACATAGTATAGCAAACATATTCAATCTCTAAACAAGTCATCGACATAGGCTTATCATTTATCAACATCAATCAATGAAAAGATTACTCACATTATCCTTCATTTAGCATACTCAACTCAACAAGTACAGTTCATCATTTCAAGTTATAAGCAAGCAATCATCATTATCAAAGGAATCACCAAATCATATATATATACATATACAATTCTCACCTCATTATTATTACCAAAATAATTATCATCAATTAGATTCACCAAGTGTATAAGCACAAACAATTAAAACATGCAATTATAGCATAATTCAATTATTCACAATCGTCAACAAATACACCAATGCACGGATACACCAATCCACATAATCACAACATTCACTGAATTCCACCAATGTACAAATTCATCAAGTCACAGATTCAATTATGACACGACTCATCAATTACTCAAATGCATGCAATGTTCTAGACTCTTCTAGATGCA
>Ga0228710_1004864_pt1 | contig 21075 bp, 22 predicted proteins | sample MedpolnodulmetaG_FD_177995 | JGI IMG/M metagenome (GOLD analysis project Ga0228710, IMG submission 177995) | Root nodule microbial communities from Medicago polymorpha collected in Santa Monica, California, United States - pink nodules | ecosystem: Host-associated > Plants > Roots > Nodule... | reverse complement strand
ATATAAAATTGAGTGAAAAATGGTCTGGAGAAGGAATGGGTCGATTTTGAACTCACAGAAAGGAAGAAGAAATGAGACAATGAACTTATAAAAACAAATCATGTACATACATACGGTACATATCTGGTAGATACATACAAAACTCTTGAATTAAGGGCAAATTGGGAAATTCAGGGGCATAAAAGATTTTGGGGGGCTTATAAAGAAACACCCCAAATCTATAATGTCATCTCATCTTGGAGCGATAAACTTGGTAAGAGCAGTAAGATTCATGATAAAAATTTGAATCATATATTCATTACAATAAAAAATCTATCTTTAAAGCATGCAAATATATTAATTCTTGGATGCAGCCTTTATACTTTGTACACTGTAATTTAAGAGACAGGGTTAGCAACCAACTTTTAATATGAATCTCAAAAAGCATTTCTGATTCATGACAGGAAAACATTAAAAGCTTTGAAGGACTAGTCTCTAAATGAACAATAAATTTATTTTAATTTAGAAACTCTTATATGTATGAGTTCTCATTAATGTTCTTAGGAAGTACTATAAAGGATTAAAAGTAAAGTGTTAGTTTAAGCACGAATTCGAATCGCGAACGGCTTTTAAAAACTGCCACCAACCGCTCTCACTTTCCTCAACAGAACAGAACATCACTTTTCTACTATGATCGGATTCTTCTAACACGAAAAAAAATGAAGATACTACTCATTCTCATTTCACTTTATGCTCTCTCTTTCTTCCCAATATCATACTCCACAGGTTAGCAGTTTACAGCAAAATGGTTTTAAATTGCAGTCGCAATACCAGTCTACCAATTACACTGAACTTTGATATTACAGCCAGAGAATTGCAGTTGCAGACCGCAATTTAGAACTATACGCATCACAATTCTTTTGTCTTCATTTTCTTGTTAAAAATATTACAACAAGTTATGGAAATGTTTATCATTTTCATTGTTCTATCACAGATAGATCACAATTGCCTATGATTGCTTTCAGTTGGTGGGATGATAAGGGGACATTTAGGGCTGGTGAAACTGCAACCATTAAGGTTGAAGTACTTGAGAATGGTGATAAAATTGACGAAAATAATTTCCATCTCATACTTAATGTCAATGGAAAGTTAGGGAATAGTTCCTATGTATCCACCGTGTTGTCGAATTTCAAAGGAGATTTTGATCATTGGAAGATTTCCTTCACTGCTATTAAGGTTGGACTGTTCAATGTGCTCGTTAGTGAGGATCGTTACAAAGTTTTTGATTCGTCGTTGCATTTCCAAGTTGAACCAGGTATGATCAAAACCATTACTTAAATGGCGGAAAGACGAGCACTTTAGTGTGTGTCTATCTGCATTTCTTTGTGCGTATTTTATTTGCTACATAACTATCGCAAAGTCAGGCATTACAGTGTTTGCCTGTCTGCATTTTCTCTGTTTTATATTTTCTTTAGGGTATTTTAGTTGCTATTTTGACGATTTGAGTAAGAAGTGTATGAATGAATGAATGAATTCACTAAGTTGAATTAGTTGGTGCATATCATGATGTTATACATAATATAAGTTGATTTGGTTTCGGTGCGTGTTCATTAATTATTATGTTAATATTGTATGACCGAAGGGAATATGTATCTGTCGGTGTGTGTTGCATCATGGAAGGGGATGAAATATGAGTTTGAAGCTGGTTCAAAAGCTACCATCATGGTGCTCCTTAAAGATGCATTTGGAAACGGTATATCTGAGACGACTCAAGTGTCCTATATGCCTGATTTTAAGTTGTCTATTTTGAGTGAAAATGGTTCTGTTGCAAGTGAGCCTGACATCTCCAACATGGGGTGGAATGAGTTTGATTATATAGTCATTGAGTTCGTAGCAACCAAAGCCGGAAACTTCTCTATGCACATAGAAGGAGGAAATCAAACATTGAATGGTTCTCCCTTACCATTAAAAGTGAATCCAGGTTTTGTGCTATTTGCTTCAAATACACATTGTGCTGTGCATGTTTGTTGTGTTGAATTGAATTTCTTAGAAAGATTTAATTCTTATTCATCATCGATGTAAAGATTTTTTTATACTCATTAAATCATAATCGTGAATTCATTAAAAACATTTGACTTACATCATACCTATTTTTAAAGTCATACATATCAGTGGTTGTGATTTCTTGACAGAATAAAACGTTTTATACTCACAATATATCAAAATTATATTCTTTTTAGAATTTCATACGTGGTATCTATGTATTCGAATTTGAATTATCTCTCCCTTAAATGTCAGGTGTTATAGATGCTTCTAAATGTGTTGCCAAATGGAACATTGAACATCATGCATGACAATTGTCTTCAAAGATGGAAATCTTTATACATCAGTTGGATCAATATGGAAACCTGGTTTCTGGACTGTATCCATTTGATGTTGAAGTTGTTGAAAGAGACACAAATTTGACAATACCAATAACTGATCTACATTTTGAGGAAGTGGATGCTGGAATTCAGTTGTTTTCCTTTGGAAATTGGGAACCAGGGAACTTTATATTAACAATATATGATGCTAAACATAATAAAAGCATTTCCAATATGCCATATGTTTATACTGTTTTTATAGGTAAAGTTTCATGCGTAGACGTCTTCCTCTCTCCGTCTGAACTTTCAGTTTATTGCAATATTTACATATTTCTTATTGTTTGATTATTTACTTTTGCTGTTGTAACATTACAGTATTTAAATTTTATTATTTTTAATTTTGTTTCCGCTTTTTTTTTTCCGGATCAGGTTATTGTGACGGTGTAAAAAGGGTTGTCAATGGATCTGGTTTAAATGATTCAGTTGTTGGGATGAGAGCAGAATTCTCTGTTTATTTGAATGACATGAATCAATATCCTTCTCCTGTTGAAGAAGGCATACTTCAAGTACAAATCTTAAGAGATAATGACTCCTACAGTGTTTCGCCGATCATATATCCCATGTTAAACAAAACTGGTATTTCAAAGGATAAACTCTTTTTTATTGCATTCCCTTCTACATTTGATAATTGAATTTTGCTTGTTATAATACATTGATATTGATATTAGGGAGTAGAGTGGACTCAGGAGTAAGATATGGTAATATCGGTCGCATGGAAATTGCCCCGTCACCTTCATCTTCAGTAGAGCTAGGCAACAATGTGAGGAATACAGACATAACTTTTTGGTGTACAATGTTCATAAATTGAGACCCTAATAATGAGATTTTATCTAGGTTTCAGTCAAATGTGAGTGGGAGCTCTGTAATTACCAGTGCATTTGAAGTGGAATACACACCAGAGAAAAGTGGCTTTTATGATATTAATGTGTATTGTGGAAACATATTATTGAATGAGCGTCATTCATTCAGAAAAGAGGTAAAAGCAGGTACCAAAGTGTATTACATGATTTTAAAAATATGGTTTAATAAGGTTGGCATCCTCATAGGTGATAGAGAAGGACGGTTAGCAATGAAATGTTTATTGCTTCTGAAAATCTAATTATTAGTTATTTACTGTATTTAAATATTCTAAAGGGTTGGTATTGAAATAGGAATTTGATTTTGTTACGGTATATTTTGTTCTTTTCACTGCATACTTGGAAGAAAGAAAAAAAAGGAAAGTTATTTTGTGAAAAAAAGTTTTTTTTTTTAAAAAAACTCGCCGGAGAACCGCTGGACCACCGTCGGAGCCGGAGCGCCGCCGCCAGATCACAGGCTGCTCCGACGTTGACCAGCTGTTGACCAAAGCTAACAAATAAAAAATCTGACAAAAAAGAGAATTTTTATTTAACAATTGGGGCTTTTGGGCCTTTGGGGGCTTTTGTTTTTTTAGTAGGCTTAGTATATTTGGGGCTTATGTGAGAGGGGGCCTATTCATTTTGTTGCTTTTTAAGCCCCCTTATCAGGAAGTTATACCCGACACCCCTACTATTATACCTTGACCCCAACATTTTACATAAACTACCAAATTTACCCTACCTCCACTTTCACCCCCACATTTTCTGAAAAAAATTGGTCCCTGGGGAAAAAAAACTCCCACTCCTAACAAACAGTAAGCTTTCTTTGATGAAATCATCAATTATTGATTACTCTCCCAATTGTTTCCAAAAAAAATAATATAATTTTTTGAATAAGAAACTATTACTAAAATTAACAATTATTAAAGTTGTCCATGATTGTATTCTTTTCAACGAAGCATTCAAAAGACACTTGCAAATTCAACCACTTCTCTCGTTGAAGAAGAAGAAGCAAAGACCTTAATCTCTTGCTTTATTCTTGTGCTTTTTTTTTTTATAGAAAAATGAAGATTTTTTTTATAGTAATGTTTTAACATTCTATGGGAGGATTTTAGGAACTAGATTATATATATGTAGCTAGCTGCTATAAAGTGTTGTGAGGATTCGGAAAGGATGTATTGAGATTTCCGGTATGCATACTAGAAATGTTAAACACGAGTCTTCCGAATAATTTTCGGAAATGTAACAATGAGTATTCCGAAAAAAATTCGGAAAAGTTTTATAGTGTAAAAAAAATGAGAAATACATACCTGAAAGAATATCATGTGGGGGTGAACTCATACTTCTTTTTTTTTTTGAAGAAAGGGGATGAACTCATATTTAATTGAGAAATGTTGAAAGTAAAGATAAAAAATTAATGTATAAAAGGTTAAATAGCATAAGGGATAAAATTGGAATTTTTAATGATTTGTAGGGGTGAAAGTACATGTGACGGGGTATAAGGTAAAATTTCCCCCTTATCATGTGGGCTGGGGCCTAAATGTTGAAGTCCCATGAAATTGACAGCTCTAGATGACATACTCGTGAATATTTTCCTAAAGCCAATGATGATACATTATCTATTTGGGAGGATGAATCCGTTGCCTTCGATGCCTTGGCAAATGATTATTTTGCTGGTGATAATGCAAGTATAGTTGAATTCTCAAAAGTAAGATATGTTATCAATTCATTTCGAACATTCTCCTAGCCTTCTAGTTCCTGTTATTCTATGTTGATTCTAACTTTTCTCGGTAGAGAATCTGAAATCTCATTTACATTATGGGAGATCATGGAATCATGGATGTTAAACAAATAAATGATTCAATTTTTGCAGCATCTAAATATCATCTGATATTCTAGCAATTCATTTAATACTCACCTCAGTATTTATTCATCGTGTGATGAATAATTAAAGTAAGACATGTTCCGCCATCAATTGTTGATAACACTGTCACTGATCAAAATTCAAAACCCTATGACAGAAGCAAGCCTTAGTCCCAACTCCCAATCAAGCTAACATATTTGATCCATAAGAACATGGGACAAATTTGTTGCAAAACAAAGTAAATGACCAAATTGACACTGAAAATTAAGTTAAAGGATAGAAAGAAAAGTAACTTGCTTATATTTGTAACAACCTTTATATTAGCCCTTATAGTCCTTTCTAAAAATGTGTGAAGTTATAAAATTATAATTTAGTCATAATATCCATTATATTATCCAGTACCTTCATCTTGATTTCTTCATATTCTTTTTGAATATGATAAATGACCCTTCTTGTGCCTACTTTGTCAGTCAGATCATGGTTCACTTATACAGAATGGAAGGATCTTTCGCTACACTCCCTATGCAGGTTATTACGGAAATGATTCATTTCGGTATACAATATCTGATATAAATGGAAATCTTGCTACAGTTTCTATGTACATTTCTGTTCTCAATATTCCACCGCAGTTTGCTTCTGTTCCAAGTCAACTTCAAGCAACAGAAGATTTGATAAGCCCTAGATTTGGGTATGTATCTGCATCATGTATAAATATTTATGAAGAAACTAAGTAATATTGTTTAGTTAGTTTAATTGATTAGTCTTTCTCTATATTATCTTATCAATGTGATCTCTTGCAGCGGTATTTCAGGGTTTGAGATAACGTATTCAAATCTATTGGAGAATATTTATGTCAATCTGAGTGCACAATCTGGAAGTATATTTCTGTCTCCAATGTTGATGCAATTTGGAGAACCAATGTGGAGTGAACTTACAATTAATGCAGGAAATGAAACAGCAATTGGTTTAATACTAGAAGGTTCTGTGGAAGTTATTAATATTGCGCTTCAGTCAATTCAGTACCTTGGGTAATTTTATATTTTTGATGTAATATGTTGAAATTTATTGAAGTAATAATGCTCTTATTGTTTGGTAAGTTTTCTTTGTTCCCAAGATAATAAAATAATTTTTGAATTGGTAATGTATAAGCCACATGAATCTGCTTCTTCGCAACATATTCATTTCAATCAATGTTTGCAGAATTTACCATTTTTCATAAATAATAAAATGTTCTGCTTATGCGTCAAAAACATCTTGCAAACAAAAAGAATTTTCTGTGGAAGCCTTACATAATGTTGTTGTTGTTGTTGTTAATTCTTTTTGTTTTTCAGAAATGAGAATTTTTACGGTGCGGATACCATTCAAGTCTCCGCAAAGAATAAAAACGGTGTAAATTCATTGGGCGTTCCAACTTTTGTTGATCCTATCAATGATCCTCCATATATAAGAGTCCCTTACTTCATCATATTGAGGAGTAATGATGATGACAGACTTATCTTTGACAAAGATAAAGACAAGTTTGACTTTTACATTGGAGATCCTGATCTTCTTACCTTCCCTGGTATGATTATAAATAAGTAGTATTAAGGTGATGTTTTATGGTTTATGTCTAATGTAATATTTTCATGATAAATAAAGTTCAGCTAAGAGATAAATAAAGTTTAACCAAAGATTGTTGCAGCTAGGGATCAAACTTTGGTATTATTCCAACAATTCAACCTTAGCTAAAATGCATTAATGTTGTATCAAACCACTTGGTTCAAGATCTTGTGTCAGTGACACTATTTCTGCTTGACGTAAATTTTAAATTATTTTGAATAATTTTGGATTCTGATAGACTAAATGAAAACATTGTGATTGGCTTGATACCTTCTCCAAGAAAATTTAGAGGCTTGACATTCTGTTGATGGATCATGTGTTAGGTGGTGAGGCTCATTTTCTAGTGACATTTTCTATGGAAGTAAATGATGGACTATTAGCAACAAATCTTCCATCTCACTTGATAAACACAACTGAACTGAAACACAGGAATGATTATCAGTGGCAGCCTCTTCAAACATATGTAACTATCTCAAAGCACTTTATGGTCAAAGCCAGTGGAATCAGATTTCAAGCCACGTGAGTCGTGTTTTTTTACCTCGAGGTTTAAGGGGAAATCACTTGTTTTCACTGTGTTTCCTTTTATTTTATTTTTTTGTCCAGGGAGATGAGCATGGAGCTACATTGACATTGAATGACATGGGAAATTATGGTTGTTATCCAGATTGTGAAGAAGGAATGTCAATGCCATTATATACGGAGGCTATCGTTAACTTAATGAGAAAGCAACCAATGGATTCATTTCTTGCTCACAGTAAGTTGCAGATTTCATAATCTCAGTTTAGTTTGAAGTATTCATAATTAAACATGTCATTAAGTTCAATAGAAAATATAAGCATACAAGTGTTTTTCTCTGTGACTTAAAATCTCTTTTTATTTGTGTAACAGCCTTAGAATCAATTATTGTCATCGAGTTTGTTATCATTTTCTCTCTTGGATTGTTGCTTCTATATTTCACTTGTAAATGTGCAATTCTCCTTGTGCATGCAAGAAGAAAGAATGAGAAAACAACTTCGGAGGCCTCTACTGATCAAAGTTCCCAAGGACAAACTGTAAGTTCACAAAGCATTAATGTTTTTGTTTTCAGGATTCAAGAATGGATTCTCACATGTTAAATTTTAGTATGTAAGATCTTGTCACAAGAAAAATGTGTGCTAGCTCTACAAAAAGAAACTCATTTGTCGTTTCTTTTCTATTTTTAACCATGTTATCTTGCCTTATGTCAAATTTACATGCAGTCAAGCATGAACATACCTGAGAATGCTACTAATTTCATTGGTTGCTGTTGGAGTTCTTCCCTGCTTCGTTTCCGTATGCAATCATCTAATTTTCGCCAACGGTAAGTACTTTGATTTAGTATCCTGCAGAATTGATACAGTTTCTCAGAGACAAGGATAATAATAATTTTGAAAATCAAAATACTGCAAAACACCGAAAAAAATAAAAATGTGACCATAAGAAGCATTGTTGAGCAAACCAATCAAGTATGACAAGTAGTTCTTATAAGGTTTGGAAAATCTTCACATTTTCAATTATCTTTTAGATAAAACAAAACTTATAGTATGATGGTAAGTCTAGTTTTTAAAATTGATATTTCAAAATAGTTTGAGTAGTTACAAACATTTTTAGCACGAAACAACATTGTCTTTAACTGTTCTCTTTAATATTGAGTTAGACCTAAAGCCTAAACTTCCATAAGCATGCATAAACTAGAAATGGAATTTATTTTCGTTAGAACAAAACTCGATTACATCTGTTTGATCCCTTGAGTAACTTCATATCCAAACTTTCAGGTCTCGTCGGTCCTCTACTTGAAGTTGGAGAACCAAGTAAGGCGGTGAATCCATCCTCTCCTTCAACAAGTGAAACACTGCATACTGTTACGCCAACCTCTACCCCTCTTGCATTTTCACAAAAAATATAGCTCAAGTTAAAATGACTGATCCATTTTCATTTGTGAAAATTGAAAAAGACTGAATGGGAAGAGGGTGTTATCACAAATTAAACGGTATGAAATTGAAAAATCAAATATTCATGTGGCATGGAAATTTTCTTTTATTATGAATGGAAATTTTGCTGTAACAACTTATGCAATGGATATGTACTTTGCATAAGTACTATATTTTGCTTGCTTCCTACTAAAGGGAAAAATGATAATATATCCTTTTGAAACATGACAACATCAATCAAGTCAAGGAAAGTGCTGCAAATGCCTAAAGGGTTGTTATTATGTTGGATCATTTAGATTGTAAGATATATCCTGTCATTCTTCATATAGTATATAGGCTTCGGTGAATAATCCATATGCAGCTGGTTCCAAACACAATTAGTTGCAGGCTTAATGGATAAAAAAGAAAGTAAATTTATTCGAAGTGTTAAACACATAGTTTTTTTTAAATGGCAAATATTATTCACCTCGAGATAATGCAAGAAGCAATAAACTCGCGGATGCAAAGAGAATACAAACGTGGCGCCGCAAATATACGGGACACCAAAAACCAAAACAACAAACAAATAATGAAGCAGGAGTATACTAGCTGACAAACCGCAAGCATACCCTAGCTTCACCACCAGCAAAACCGAAAAAACCAGAAGGAAAACCAGCGCCTGCTACAAATCCAGGAGACTACCAGCACACCACCAGCCGAAGCAAGACCAAAAGCCAGTCAACCGTAACGGAACAGGTGCAGAGCAAAACTGCACAGCAGTACCTGCTGAAAACCGAACTCAGTCAGGGAGGCCTAAATAGCAAACCACCAAAAACAGCAGCCTAGCAGAGGCTACACCAATGATACCCCGGCCACCTAAAACACTACGCACGCACCCTCACCCTACGAAGGTACAGTTGTGGGTTCTAACTCCACTCATAAAAAAGGCACACCAGAATAGACATCCTATGCAACATCCACCGCCAAGAAAGCACCTTAATTTCCTCTACAAGCCCGTCCGCCTCATGGTTAACGCCATTGAAAATTTTATCATTCCTCCCTTTCCACAACAACCAAATTGTTGAAAGCCAAATCAACCGAAGTCCTTTCAACACATTTTTATTAGTTTCTCCCCCACTCCAACAATCCCACTGCACAAAAAGATTTGGAGGGGTTATGAAGTAACAATCTAGCCACCACATCAACTTGGACCACACCAAACAAGCCAAATCACAATGCAAAAAAAGGTGTATAGATGATTCTTCCACCGTATTACACATAACACAAGCAATAGACTCATCGGGGGTAAAACATTCCTCAAAGCTAGATTTCTTTTTGTTCGAATTCGATTAAGGAAAACCTTCCAAACAAAAGCCACCACTTTCGAGGGTGCCGGATTCTCCCATAAATTTTCAAACACCCTTTTCTCCTCCTCTCCCCACAAATCATCCGTCACGACCAATCCCTCCAACTTCTCATAAGCCGATTTAACCGAAAAGACTCTTGACTCCTCTAATCTCCAACTCCAGGAATCACCTTGGTTAGACCACGACATACCGGCCAAATCCTCCATAAGACTTAAAAGAAGCTCCTCCTCCCAAACGAATAGATGTCGTCTCCAAATAAACCTCCATTCCCTACCCAACTCCGTTACCATCCCCACTTCCCCCACCTTCGCTTCCTTTTGATTAGAAATCGAGAAAAGCCTAGGATACTTAAGCCGAAAACACCTCTCCCCTCTCCACCTCACATTCCAAAAGCTTGTATTCATACCATCACCCACCATCCGAAACACCTCCGAATTAAACCAACCAACGTCACCAAAATCACCTAGTTTATTCAACTCTTTCCACCATGAGGAGGCATGCCTAGGCCACACCGTATTTCCACCCTCCAATGAGGTGCCGACACAAGGTCCATATTTAACTTCAATAACATCCTTCCACAAGGCTTTCTCACCATCTAGTAACCTCCACCGCCACTTTGCCAATAAACTCACATTCATGACCCGAATATCTTTTACCCCCAAACCACCCTTCCTCTTTTGATTACAAACCCTTCCTCAAAACTACTAACAGGTAAGTGGCTTCATTATCTTTCTATATCTATCATGAAACATAAAATATTCTCTCTCTTTTCTTTTTTTTACATTATGAAACTAAAAAATTAAAGAATTGACCTCAATCAAGCCAAAATTTACAAAAGCATTCTATATAGATTGTTATCTTCTGGTACGTTATCTTTATCATCTAAGCAACTTTTTGAAACTATCTTATATCAATTACCTACCTTAATAATATCCTAGAATTTCATAATCAATTGAGGGGTTCACTTTATATCAAAGTCTCATAGCAAAATAGATATGGTAGAAACCAGATTTTCCATGACAACTTCCCAAAAACATAGCTCAAATGGCTGAACATATTATATTTATTAACAACAGACTAAAAACAAAGCAATAAAAAAGAGAATCAAATTTTAGGTCCCACCGAGACTTGAACTCGGGTTACTGGATTCAGAGTCCAATGTCCTAACCGCTAGACCATGGGACCAATTGTTGGCGTTGTTGTGGTCTGAATTTTAATATTCATAAAAAACATACTTTATTCAATATTTTTTTTAAAAAAGTTAGTCGATAAATTTTATTCAAAACCCTCTTCTTCTTTTACTCTTTTTTTTTTTTCCACGTTGCCCAGTGGAAATTCACTTTTTTTTAAGGTGAATAAGTGGGGTGTCCGGGATTCGAACCCCAGCCCTGCATATAGCAATGCATGTTCCTGCCAACTGAGTTATGCTCACTTCTTTTACTTTCTTTAGTGGCAGAAAGGCGGTTGTTTTTCGTTGATCAAGATAATAATTTAGAGAAACGATATGAAACATAAATGTGTTTAATGAAGGTACATGGATGATCAATAACGAATCTAGGAATAATGTGGTTTATAATCAAAAGAGGAATTCAAGTAAAATCACAATTGAAAAACAGACTTGTGATTTATTATTCCAAAAGCATAGTCATTACGTGCCCGTGTTTAGGATTAAGAACAACACACCATGTACAACAATTTACCACTGATTTTTCTTTTAAATAGTAATACCAATACGACATGTCACAGTAGAAAAGTCTCTTTAGTCAAACAAAAAAATGTCACAGTAGAAAAATTGAAATAATAATACAATTATACAACACAGTTCGAAAAGGAGGTGGGAAGCTCCCTTTCAAAATGCCCGACCCCCTGTAACCCAATATTTACAATCACAAGAAAACAACATATAAACACATCACCCTCTTTACATAACAAATCTCACTTTTCACAACAATCTCACTTTTTGCCCCACTAGTGGACAGTGAGATTGATTCCCCAGATTAGTCGGTCCTTGGGCCGGATACTGAGTTTTCAATAAAAAATAAAGAAAAACAATGCAATTGTCATCATAATCCACCAACCAGCAAGTACAATGGGCAAAAAAAGACGCTAAAACAGTATAGCTTGACAATCAATTGGTACAGTCTTTCAGTTTAATCATCGCTTCCTCAACTGAGACCCTTTGGTCACTGCTTTCATTTTTTGAGAATCTTTAAAACAGACAAAGTGCACGAGAGTGCTCCCGTTGGGGTAGACAGCAAAAACACTAGTCCCTATTTTCTTTCGGCACAGAGAACACATGCTATCGCTGGTTACCTTCACAACTGCTTTCCTCTGACTATACAGTTCATCTTTCACCTGTGCAAAACCAATTGAATCATGCTCTTGCTAACAAAACAGAAGTATTTGAAATTCTCAATATGTATGTGTTTGTGGATAGTTTGCCCTGTCAGTGTCACGTTGCAGCCCATAGTGCTTGTACTAGAAAATAAGTAATTTTGTACAGTAAATCCATTCAGGAGCTAACTAGTATTCACTACAGCCATCAATCGTACAAACTCCCCTAAAATAATAAATAGTATGACATTTTCATTACGGGACGCTTACCTGAAGGTTTTCGCTCTGTCGCAAGCTCTTGATCACTGAACAGTTACGGTACATTTCACTAGATTTTCTCAAAAGAGGCCCAAGAAATGATTGCAAATCCTGCAGATTACAGTTACACTTAACAGAATAAGCAAAAAAAATGTCTGATAAAAATTTAAACTTTCTCCTAACATGAAAAAATTCCTAAGAAAATAAGTTAGACCAGTAAAAATAGTTGAAGTGTGGTTTTTCGTAATGAATAATGATGCAGCTACAAGCAATGATTACCTGTAACTTAGTCTCTCTCGGTAAAAGTTTAAGGGCCTGAGCTCCATTTATTCTATCCCACCTGCGGCTCAACAGATCAAGGACCTCATCAAGCATGATAGTAGAGCCACCCTCATTAAATTCATCCGCATCACCATCACTCTTGCTACTGTCAGTGCTGCTCAAACTAACTTTTGTGTCCTCCGCACCCTCAATCTCCGCAATTTTCTTTGATCCTCGGCCCCCTTTACTTTTTACAGATGGTGCACTACCTCTAGAAATGGCTGTATTTTGTGGGGATAATAGATTTGTAAGTCTCATTTCAAAGCTTGCTGTGGTCTTTCGTGGATTCAAATAGATTTGCATAAGCAATAGGTATATGTTGCTAGAATTTTTTAGAGATGACTGATGCTTGGACTCGTACACCCGATCACAATATGATAATGCCAATTCTGGAACATGAAGCTACAAATGAAAAGTAGACTTAATTATTATCATATTGTTATTCGTCAGTTTAAAAGCCATGGTTTATATGACAGTGCCACACTTGTACAAAAAAAATGAGCTTAAGTGCATTTGAGATATCAGAAAATGACTATACCAAAGAAACTCCCCATCAGAGTAAACAGATGATATTATGATATGATATATAGACGCTATACCTTATGAACATACAGAGATAATGCCAGTTCATGTTGGTTCATTTTTCCCAACAATATTGCACGCTCTTCATATAAAGCATCTTGAGGAAGACGTTTCAGCAGAGCCTCTGGATTGTATCCGGATATGCCTTCTAAAGCCGACAATAATTTTTTCCTAGTTGGGGTATAAGTTTTCTCGTCCCAATTTTGTTGAGCGTTTAAGTCGGCATGCCAATCAAGTACGTCAGATAGGTAGATGTTTACCTACATTGCAGATTACTGTAAGTGAATACAGAATTATCTCTTATTATTAATCATATATAAGACATGGATGACAAAAGAGCAGCTGAGCTTGTACAATCATCACCAGCTGAGCTTTTACAAAACTTTCAAAAGCTATTGCCATGAAAAAACCCAACCCTTCTCTTCCACAACCAAAAGAAAACGGAAAACTGATTCATTTTCTTAGAGCCTTTAAATAAGATGCAAGAGGTCCTCACCATTTCATTTTGAAGATTGCCAGATATGGCATTCTCATTCATTGCAAGCATGAGCTCCAAGTACTTAGCTTGCATGTTTGGAGAGTGCTGCTTCAAATATGAGTTCACCATATCAGCTGGTATATTTCCAGACAGAAAGAGCTCAATAGTTTGGGATGGACAGCTTTCAAGAACAAGCATTGAGAATTCCAGAACAAGTATGGGATCCGTCTCACATAACGGCTGCATCAAAAACCCACTAGATCAAAAACTGAGAATCAGAAACGTCATTGAGTTGAAGGTTATGAGTCTTCTGGCAAGCTTAAATCCATACAAAACGGAAATTGAACATTTTTCTAGTTAATCTGTAAGTGTTAATACACAAACGACATTTTCCAGTATATCTAGATGCAGAGGAAAAAGAACTGAATTAGCCAAACATGAAAAACCTAAAACAATTCCTGTTAGCATATCAATGCCACAACCAATAAATAATCATTTGTTAAATGAAAAAAAAAAATTCATCTGATCTAGACTATCCAATTATGCAAAAGAATAATTCCTTCATGTGATAAGGAGGTTATGGGTTCAACTCCCCCTACTTACTAACAATTAACATGTCCTTTCCAGAAAGAAAAGAAAGAGAAAGAAAAAAAACTTCATGTGGTCTCCAATTGCACAAGAATCTAATGTTGATAATATCAACCAACAAATTGGCCAAAACCTTCGTGAGGAGTGAGTGGACTTACTCTATCTGATTCAAGAACTATAGGACATTTAGCCACTACTGCTTCCTAACTCCTATGAACCAACCCGAGACAGTTCTTTAGTCTATATAACAACAACAACCAAGCTTTATCCCACTAGGTGGGGTCGGCTACATGGATCAAACTACCTAATAATGTTTTATTATAAACCATATTTCGATCCAACTCATTAATCTCTAGATCTTTCTAAATAATTTCTCTTATGGTTTTACTATATCTTCCTCTGCCTCTAGTGATTTGACTATCCTCCATCTACTCTCCTTACTACAGAATCTACATGTCTTTTCTCTACAAGCCCAAACAACCTAAGCCATTTCCACCATTTTTCTGCTATAGGTTGCTATCCCAACTCTCTCTCCCCTCTAATGTTGTCATTTCTAATCCTATCCTATCTAGTCTTGCCACAGATCCAACGCAACATCCTCATCTCCACTACACTTATTCTATTCTCGTGTTGGTTCTTCACGCCCAACACTCCGTTCCATACAACATCGCTGGTCTTATAGTATTGCCGGTAACAGCCCATTATAAACAACTAAAAGAACACAATGTTTTTAAAAAAAGTTACCTTGAGATACTCAACAATGTCCTCAGGCTTGAACCTTTGTGTAATTTCAGACTGGCTAGATCTTGACTCTTCCACCAACTTGTGAAGAAGTTCAAGAGCTTGCCGGTGCAATGACTTGCACTTGTAAAGTTCTAATAAAGCAGCGTTAAGGTTGCCTTTTCGAAGTATTTCTTCACATATTTTCATATCGCAGTAATTGACACCTCTTAGTATTTCTAAAGCTGCTGAAGATTGTCCAGTAAGAAGCAATGCTTGGAGTAGAGCAGTGTCTAATATTGAAGCCATCTCCCGAGCTCCAGAACCAACCGAAATATTACCACGCCCCTGACACCAATAATTTCAAAATGACAACTTCAGTAACAACTGTGATAAATAATAAATTATGATTGAACTATTTTGATATTTCAAAATGATTAAGGACATCATGTGCCCAGCAGCTTCATCAATCACCATTCATCCTGCATATGTTCTACAAATAAATCAATAGTGTGTGTGCATGCGGAAGAGTGAGCATGTGTGTATTTGTCAATAAAGCTTTATATGGGCATAACATTTGCCTAGTTAGCCTCCAACCGAAAGGCATGAGTTGCAAGTTCAAAAAATTTAACCTATAATCATTGTCATCGCACATTGGAGATATATTGAACAATGAATAAGAAATAAAAAATAGCTTTTTCACCTTGTTTGCTTTCTTAAACCTATTGTAGGATGCAAAGTTATCGCCAACTGCATCTAAAACAACTTCTTCAGTTCCCTCTGCAGTAGCCTTCTCAATAAAATTACCTCTCTTCTTCTGCAAATATTTTATGAGAGCCATAAGCATGTTATGATTCGTTTTTTTGGATTCCAGTGCTGCATACTCGTCGGTGGGTAAGGGTTCCATATCATCTGAAACACCTGACGAAACTCTGGAAAGATAGGAAGCATCCCCATCAATGTCCAACTTCTCTGGCTCATGAACAATAGTTGTCTTTGGAAGGATAATGGATGGATAAAGAGAAAGCACATAGGTTATATCTACTTGAGATTCTAGAAAATGTTCCACAGCCTCTTCATAGCTCCCATTGTCAAAAAGATAGTGGGCGTATCTGTAACAACATGAAACGAACACATTCAACATCACCTTCAGAAAAATGTAAAGCAAACAATGATTGATATGTTAAGCTTCAAGCAATTTGTAAAAGGAAAAGTCTTCTGCCAAATAAAGTTACAATCATTATCACTACCGTGGGCATCACTTAACCCATATTAATGGAACATGTGTACACATATGGGGATAAAACGCATTGTTAAATGAACTCGTACAAAGTCTCATATTTCAATATCTTAATTATTTACTCAAATATATAAACACTAAACATAGACTTTAATTTCTTGAAACAAGGTAATGTTATAAGTTTTCTATATAGATTGAAAATGTTACTTCTATAGAAAGTTGGGTTTGTATAATTTCAATAATCAGAGTTCAGAAACGTTGATCGTGATTATTTAATGATGCAATTATCATGAAATAATAACGTGAACACAATTATACAATTAAATTACGAAACTTCAACAATTGCTATCAAATAAGCCAGTAATGTATTCAATATAGATAAAAATTTAAATCTTATTATGAGTTGATTATAATTTTCTTTATCCTCTTTATTTATTTTTCCTCTCTTTAAATTTACAAACAATGATCAAAATGATTATGCCCAACATATAGTTTGAGATAGTTCTTCCAAAATACAAAGATTTTCTATGCATTGCACAGACCACACTCTAGTTAGATGATGTATGATCTAAGACTTTTTAGTTAGCAATTGAAGTCTTTTTATCCACTAATTGGCTACCGTAAAGAATAAGTATATTAACAAGATATACGAAGTACATCCCAACTTCAGCTAATATCTAAAAACAAGCTAAAGTAAACCTTTACAAGGACCACCCACAATGAACGTAACAGGCATTACGATTTTCTTTTTAGGGTTTACATTAGCTATCATGATCATATTGATACATAGTCCACATCAACAGTCAATCCAAACTTAATCCGCCAGCAACTCAGCTAGTAGGGGGACTCAGAAATAAGATGAACTTATAAATCAAAGGTACAATTCAATAGGGGAAAATTGCATAGTCTGTTTCGTTAGAATAATCCATAAATGGCAAATAACCTTATATGAATTGATCCCTCCTTTGCAGCACGTAGACTTGAATCTTCAGGTGGAAGCAGCTTGCACAATGACAAGGCCTCTTCAAAGTTTCCAGAAGCAGTTAGTTGGACAATCTGCAAAGAAATATCAAAATTCATAACTTTCATAATCTGCAACGAAATATCAATATCCCTAACTTCAAAACAACCAATGATGTGAACAAATACAAAATTTTGATAACTTGGTAGCGTAAAATGAAGTCACATGTTTCACTGCTTTTCCATTTGCATTAGAATCCAAAAATAAGAGCTATGGCAAAATGCATCTATCATTTAACAGTATTTACACATAGTACCTGGGCTCCAAGAGGAACCGGAAAGAGACCTTGAATAGAATTATCCAAAGCAAGTATTACGGAATTACTGCTTTGGCAAAGATGACGAACATTGCGAAGAACAATAGTTTGTATCAACGGATATGGTTGTCGAAGAGATCGAATCTGCAAAACAAAGGCCATATAAAGAACTTGGATCCACAACCTCTCACGCATTAAGAAAAAACATTTTTTTTTTCTTCCCAACAGTCGGTTACCTCCACGAATCTAGGCAGCAAAGCTATAGCATACGGCTTCTGAATCACGACTTCCAAGGGTGCCTCTGACCAACAAATCCTGCCTTCCGGAATAAGTTTCCCATTTTGATCCACAAAGACCCCAATGTTCTCCTAAAAATGCATCAACAAATCAAACTACTTCCTTTAGCCTAACAAAAACAAGCAATGAAAACAAAAATCACATACACACGCATTCAACGAAGAGAATAATACCTTTCCAAGAAGCAGCTCTCCCGATGGAACAGGCACTACTAAAGGCGGTGCTAGTCTCCCAGAAGTAAAAACCTCAGACAAAGCACCATTTGAAGCATTCAAAATCACATATTCCCTTCTAATCCCCAAACATATATTCTCCCCACACCAACTCATGGACTTCACCATGTCCGGTACACCAAACTCTTTCACCTCCACAAACCCCCTACCACCTACATCCACAATTTCAGTTTCAACTAAAATATCAATTTCAAACTTATATTTTACTCTTGATAGCATATACTAAAATTTAAACTGATATCTATTCTTCCGTGATACACTATTTAGAACCTGTTTGGATTGGCTTATTTGAGCTTATCTACCTGCTTAAGTTTTGTGAGACTGTTTGGAAGAACTTATGGAAACATTTTATACATAAGTACTTATCACATTAGCTTATATGCGCTAATGCTATAAGCTAATGTGATTACATTCAATTGTATCTATCTTACTGATTACCACAGGTATGGACGTGTCATTGTCAGTTTTGTGTCCGGTGTTTATGATCCATAATCTATGAATATCTATCTACAAAGAAATTAACAGAGATAACAAATTCTCACCATCATGTCTAAAAATGCCAACACGCTTTTGTCTCGCAAAAGCGAGAAAACCTCTCCGATCATCCCAGCAGAACACATTAGCACCTTTAGCTTTTGTAATAACCGCTATAGTTTCCAAACTTGGTAATCTATGAAACGCGATGGATTCAGAAAGCGATAAAAGAAGCTCTCTCGATTCTACAACTTCCATTGAAACAACAGGCTTTTTCGCAAAATTAGCGAGATTCTTCTCGAGTGTGTAAGGTTTGGAATGATCGGAGAATTCTGTTTCCGGCGAGTAGATTCGGAGAGATCCATCGGAGCAACCAAGTAAGAGTTTTGAACCGTAGGATTCAATTGATTCGATCTTGCCGTTGAAATTGGGAACGAGTTCGAAATTATCGTACGCACTGTGCACCATTTTGGTTACGAAATGTTGAAGCTGTTAAATTAATTCTTCATTTTTATGGATTCGAAGCTTTTACTCGTTCATCTTACTTTTGAAACCCAGAAACTTTTTGTTGTATCACAAATAAAAAATTATAAATACGTAGGACAAAATAAAAAAGAGATCAAAATTATGGTCCCGGCGGGGCTCGAACCCGCGACCTTCGGCTCATAAGACCAACGCTCTAACCAACTGAGCTACGGGACCGTGTTGGAAGCATTGCTTGCAACTTTGTATATAATTTACTTTATCTTTCCAATTTCACTATCATGTCTTTGTTTGGAAATACCTTTCTTTGTTTGGAACAAGTGATTATAGTCGTAACTGGCTATCAATCCTTTTCACCTAAAAACAACAATAGTGCCATCAACTTAACTGGAAATTTCTTATTTTTCTTTTTTGTACACCAATGAAAACCAAAGATCCTTTGTAAAACACTTCAGAAGATTGGAGTGCTTTTCCCAATTGCTTGGGTCTAAACAAATGCACCGAAAGTAATTGCTTATGAATTTAATTACTGTGTAACTTGTGAATAATATGATATTCAATTTTCACTTTTAAAGTAAAAATACTTAGCTACGTTTGATATATATACTTTATATTGTTTGTACTTAGGCAGAAGTATTATGTTTTTAAGCTTGTCTCCAACCTCTAATACAATTTCTCTTTGACTCTCCAAACAAGACTACGACATCTTCAAAAAACATATATCTCAGTGTTAGCACTTGGATATATTCCATAAGTATATTCAAAACTAAAGTAAAATGATAAGGGTTTAAAGTTAAATTTTGGTGCTCCGTCATACATATACACCAAAACTTTGATAAAAGAACAAATGAGGAGAATAAAAAATAGAGAGGATTTTGCTAATATTTTATGTGTGTCTAATATATTATTTATTATTCCTCTAAAAAGATTTTTAAGTGTTGTAAAAGTTAAAGTTTGATGATTTAAAGTTGTCTATTTTTAAATTAACTGAAGTTAATATGGATTGTTGGAAACTCATCTAGGATTTATCTAGTGGTTGGCTTGGGATCTTAGAGTTTGTCTGTCTTAAGGTCTCAGATTCGATTTTTCCAGGTGTCAATTTACTGGTCCCTACAAGTGGTCTAGGGATTGGTCCCCTTAAATTTGTCGCAATTTGGTAGCTTTGATTATTATTATTTTCGCAATTTGATAGTTTTGACTCTGTTTTTTTTATAAAAAAAAAAATGCAATTTGAAGATTATGACTTGTGTATTTGTGGTGTCCAGGGTTCGAACCTCAGACCTTGCATATATTATGCATTGTCTTTACCAACTGAGCTAAGCTCACGAGGACATGACTTGTGTATTTATAAGAGTAAGACTTAAACATTGTGGTCCAACATGATATAGTCGTTTGAGGCTTACTGATGTAGACTTTTTACATGTCATAAAACTATTTACCCATAAGTATAATAGGATCGTTTCCGTAGGGAGTTGCGTATTTCATAAGCATTTTCACAATATTTATCACGTTAAGTGTTTGGGTATAAATTGTTTGTTTGTGTAAAATTATTGTTTCAATTCGACATAAAAGTAAAACGAGAAGAGATGGGGCTATTTTGCTTGGGGTCAGAGACATCAACCAAGCGTAACAGCTGCAATCTCTCGACCAGATAACGGATTCTAGCATTTTAAACGATATTATCACAATCACTCGACAATATCATTCGTGTTCAAATGATATCGTTATTTCTAAGGGATCGTTTAAACATCGATTTCCCAAACATTTAAACGATCACAAAGTCGATTGGGTAGT
>Ga0228710_1004863_pt1 | contig 21077 bp, 12 predicted proteins | sample MedpolnodulmetaG_FD_177995 | JGI IMG/M metagenome (GOLD analysis project Ga0228710, IMG submission 177995) | Root nodule microbial communities from Medicago polymorpha collected in Santa Monica, California, United States - pink nodules | ecosystem: Host-associated > Plants > Roots > Nodule... | reverse complement strand
GTATTCAATTTCCTTTTTTTTTTTTTTTTGTGGTTGACAGGGTTTGAACCTTAAACCTTGCATATATTATGCATTGTCCTTATCAACTGAGTTAAGCTCATGAGGACCAATATCTATTATTCTATCAAAAGTAAAAACTTATGTTTTTAAAACTAAATTTCTATTTCCTTTAAAAAAAATCAAAATTTTTAATTATTAATTTTTTAACTAATGCTCCGCCCAAGACACTGGTTAGTAAGACTCAATTAAAAACAATACAAAATATAAAAGCAATCATCGTTGCCCTAGAAAGAAATGTGACCAATGACCGTAAATATTTAATTAAGGACATGTTACAATATTATAATTTTTTTAACAAGGCAAAACAATTTTGGTCCTGTTAAAAATTTAAATAAATTCTTGAGCTTAAAAAACGAGATTGTTAACCAGTGTTTCATGGACATTGATTAAGCATAAAAAATAATAAATTTTTATGAAAAAGTTGTGCAATTACTATTTGATCAAAATTAACATTTTATATTTATAAGACAAAATTTCTATTTATGAATTATTTAACCATTCTCTTGAGGACGATAACAAGACACTTAAAAAAATTGCACTGCAAAAGAAAATTGAAACGAGGCGATAGCTATCAAAGAGCCAAACATACAGTTTATGCAATATGTTAGAGCCATCTGATTTGACTAATTGTAAAATCAATTGATTGCCAATTGACAATAACCTTTGTAATGGAGTACCCAAACAAACACTACACTAGTACGACTGAGAAAACATTTATTTTCTTATTTTTATAGAAGCACGACTGAGAAAACATTGTCAATTCATGAAAATGAAATGTTTTATTTTTTTTAGAGGAAAAATGAAATGTTTATGAAATTTTGATAAAGTCAAAATTGCATTTTTTGAATTCATAAACTTTCACAAAAATATAGCAATAAGCACCAATTTCCACGTGAGATATCCAAAAAGAGACCACAAACGCATAAAGACACTAGAGCCGTCTCTGACCAATGAAGCAACCGTGACAAAGATAAGGGTGATTTATTCTAACCTTAATATTTGTATAATAATACTCCTATATTATAAAATCATTAAACATATTTTTCTAAAAAAAACATTATATATAAAAAACGTGTAAAAAGTGCATAAAAATCATGTTGGCAACTTGGCATGACCGATGGCTAAAGCCACTCAACTCAATAATCCATACTTTTATTTGCATAATAATTATACTTCCCATCTTCAAATCTCATTTCTTAATTTATACTCCTATTTACACCCAAAAATGTATATATCAAAGATAACACTCCAACCCAACCTATTGAATGATTACTGTTTATTATTTTTTTTAGTCCTCAAAATAGGGAGGATATATTTTATAATATTAGAAGAAGAAAAAAAACTCAACTCCCACGTTTATTTTATAACATTTAATGTGTTAGAACAATATATAAGCTTATTGATTTTTCTAAAAAAATAAAATAAACTATAAAACATAATTGATAAAAAAATGTAATAGTATTTAAACATCTCAAATTTTTCAAAACTCATACAACACTTCATTTTGTATCATTATTTTCGATATATCATCCAACATATCACATCTATCTCATTACTTTATCTTCGATATTTCTTTCTCCCAAGAAGTGTTATTTAGGTGTATTCATGAAATATTTTCTTTAAAAAAATGCAAGAAACATTGTGACTAGTAGCACTAGGGAAACATTGAAAAGGGTAATGATAGTAGTTGTTTGTTGAAGCGGAGAGGTCAAGTAACTGTAAAATAGCAGCTTCTCATCTTCCTCTCTCTCTCTCTCTCTTCTCTCTACCTTTTCTTATTGCTCTGTTTTCCTCTGTTCCATTTTTAAACTGAAAAAACCAATATCAAAGATTTTCCTAATACTTCTCTTTCACTCCACCTTTTTCATTCAATCTTTTATCATCTTCACAAGTTTCTTTGCATAGCAATCTTTCTGTTTTAGGTCTCTTCAAATAATGGTTTTTCTCTTTTCCTTTGGTTTATCCTATCCCTTGGGATTCTTTGATTCTTACACTTCCTAAATATTTCCTTTTTCTCTTTTCCTATTTCATTTTCCAATCTTGGATTCAATTCCTATTCTGTCTAATTTTTCATTTGATGGACCACTCTTAATTTATCATCTTGGTTACTTTTTGTAGCATATAATTTATATACAAAGAAAGAAAAATCCATTAAGCTTTATACATAACTTATCTTTCACCATGAAGGAAAAAGTGGATTCACCTATTACAGTTCTTGAAGACTATTTCAGAAGTTCAGATTCAGAATCAAGTTCTTCCAAAGAACCTACTTTGGATTCTGAGTCTCATCATGATGACATTTCAAAACCTGTTTCAAGGTGGCATTCATTTCTTCAATTGTTGAAAACCAGATCAAAGAAACAGTTACCTGCTGCATTGAATCATCCTCTTAATGGACAATTCTCAAGAAGAATGAGCAGAAGCATGAGGGAAACCATTCTTCCAAGTTGTCTCACTCTTGCAAATGCAACTTCAACACCTTGTAGATCACCATGGAAAATCTTTTCTCATCATGATATACAAGTTGCAACCAATAATTTTAGCCAAGGTATGCACTATGCTACGTGAAATCGTAAATGTTAGTAAATTACTAGTTACGTTAGGTTTCAGGTTTTGAAACCAGGATTAATTTTCCAACCGAGGTATATGTGTCGGACACATGATTTAGAGTTTGTTAGATTTGTTATTAAGGTAACATTGAGTGTTGCTTGTTTTGAAATTTACTACAATAAGTTTGGTGCAGAAAATTTGATTGGAAAAGGTGGTTATGCTGAAGTTTACAAAGGTTGTTTGCCTAATCATCGATTAGTAGCAATCAAACGGTTAACTAGAGGAACTCCTGATGAAATTATAGGAGACTTTTTATCCGAACTTGGTGTAATGGCGCATGTAAACCATCCGAATACTGCTAAGCTTGTAGGCTATGGAGTGGATGGAGGAATGTATCTAGTTCTTGAGTTGTCCGAAAAAGGGAGTCTAGCTTCAGTGCTATATGGTATTGAATCTATTGATTAATAACTTAGATAATTTTGTTGAGCTGAAATCAGATTATCTACATTGACACGACAGATAATTGTCGATCTCTGTGTTAGATGAAGATCAGATGACTCTTGTTTTGAGCTATATTTATGAAGTTGGCTTAGTGGAGTCACAATACGAGCTGTCTGGTCTTCATTCAACGATTAAGATTCACGAGAGTGCGTGACTGTGTACTCTTTTTTAATCAAAGTTTTATCTTTTTCTTCTAACATTAGGTTCCAAGGAGAAAGTACCATGGTGTATTAGGCAAAAAATTGCATTAGGAACAGCAAAGGGTATATTATATCTTCATGAGGGTTGTCAAAAAAGATTTATCCACAGAGATATAAAAGCTGCAAATATCTTGCTCACAGAGGACTTTGAGCCTCAGGTATATATGCTTTGGATTCTTTTATAGCATTTTTGTGTTTACCTTATAGACAAAATACAATTTTTTGGAAGATTCTGCATTATATGTGATGGACCAAATCTCTCTTTCTACATCACCTTTCTTGTCTCGTGATCCTTTTTTGTTTTGTTACATGTTATGTACTGTTCCATTTCAACATGTTTACAAAACTTTTAGTGCCACGTTTAATATTTTCTTTTAATTTTTTTTTTTGTTGCAGATTTGTGATTTTGGGCTAGCAAAATGGCTGCCAGAGAATTGGACTCACCATAACGTTTCAAAATTTGAAGGAACTTTTGGGTTTGTAACCTTCAAATTAATTATTACTGTACTGTCTGAAATAGTAAAATTTTGTGGCTTCCCATTAGTATTAAATATTAATTAACTCATCAAGTTTAATTTATGATGACTTTCCACAGCTACCTTGCTCCTGAGTACTTGCTTCATGGCATAGTAGATGAGAAAACAGATGTATTTGCATTTGGTGTATTGCTATTAGAATTAATCAGTGGGAGAAGAGCACTTGATTATTCACAACAAAGCCTTGTTTTGTGGGTATAGTTTCTTAATTATTTACACACAAATGTTATGTTCATGTGCAACCTAGCTAGCCTTAAATAACCTTGAGAGATTGTTGTAAGATTAGGACTCTAGGCATTAATTTTGTTTCCTCTTAAATGATATTTTCAGGCAAAACCTTTGTTGAAAAAGAATGATATAATGCAGCTAGTAGATCCTTCACTAGCAGGTGAATTTGACTTTAGGCAGATGAATCTTATGCTCTTGACAGCTTCTTTATGCATACAACAGTCCTCCATTCGCCGTCCCTCTATGAGACAGGTACGTTGTCTATCTATCTATTTATCTATCTATCGACATAAGAATGGCTCAATGCACATTCATCTGTGTATATTTTTACACAAGATTCACCGTTTTGGTGTAGGTTGTGCAGCTTCTGAACGGAAACCTTAGTTGCTTCAAGGCCATGAAGAAATCTCGATTGCCATTCTTCCGAAAAGTATTTCAGGAAGAGCTCCTTGATTCTGATTAGTAAATGGAATAGAAATCACATGATTATAAGCATCTGCTCAAAGGAGTTTGTGATTAATGAATGTGTTTCTACAGCTAGAAATTGTCTCATCAAACACAAAATTTTGTACTTTGGAATGCACAAAAGAAGCATGATGTTGTCCATAGTCCTATGTACATAATACTAGTAGATTTTTTTCCCTTTCTAAGTAAGGATACTATAAATACTTCCAACAAAATATAAGCAACAATGGATTAAAAAAATATTAATGTATTTGATCGATCAAATACATCAACTTTTTTTTTATCATTTTGTTTATATTTTGCTGCAGACAGTAGCTTCTTTTTTTTAGGGGTGCAGAGAGTAGCTTTGTAAATACAAAGAAATATTGTAATACCAATGAGTCTTAACTCGCTTGGTGCCTCTCTTCCTCTATAAGATTAGGAGATAACTAGTGAGTAGTTGAATCTATCCATGTTTCTATTCCGTCCCACGATATAGTAAAAGTCATTTTAGTAAAAAAAATATTGCCACACTTTATTTTATTTTTCATTTTACAATGCATTAAATTTGTTTGTCATATTATAGACATAATTATTTATAGTATATTTTTTTAATTTTTGGAAGTTTTCAAATAAGTATATTTTGAGTAAAAAGATATCGGATATTTTTTTAGGGAAATTCTATGGTGAAGTCGTGAAAATGATTTTTCTGATGAAGTTAACACTATAATATCAAAAGTGTAGTGAATAACACCCCACTGTTTGTAACATCAAAAGTTCAGTCTCATAGTATCATCAATTCATCAGATTAACAAGATTACACTTAATCTAATTTTATCCTACCTTGTTTTAAGTGTAACACCCCACAAAGTATAACACTTAAGACTATCACATAATATCATCAAATCTATTTGCATGTTAAAGATGCCAACGATAAAATAGTACCCGTAAGTCCAAGATGTTGCAAGCATTACTAGATGAATTACTATTGATAATTAATCAGTAATCAACAATTTAAAAATGAATCAAACCTTAAAATCAAAATTAACTTTTTCAAAAAAATCAGTTTTCTGACTGCACCATAGAAGCTCCCATTTTTTTATTGGGAGTAGCCGATTCCACGTACTCTCGGATCTAGATTATAAATAAAAATATACCACTTTACATTTATTAAGTTTTAGTCAAAAGTAATAATTTTCTTAATTTCATTGAAAAACTAATTATATTTTCTAACAAAAAAAAAAAAGGAAAACTAATTATATTTTTCAAATTGTCACTAATGAAAACTTGTTTTTTAGAAAGAAAAGAGTTATTAAATTTATATTATTTAAAGAAATTTAGAAATAATATTATAAAATATAATACAATTTATAAATCTCGTTAATATTTCAGGACCACTATATTTTATTTTTTTTGAAAGATCAGGACCACTATATATGAATACTTCTAACTTGTATTAAAAAAATGATGGGTACACGTTTCTTAGCCAACCCGCCCCACAGACCACAGGACACATGTTTAGGCAGTAAACAGTTTGCAAACGCCAATGAGTGACTACTAAAGAAAACTAACTGTAATTTAAGAAACACGAGAGATAGGTGAATTATGTGTCATTTTCTATGAGAAAATACCCATTGAAAATCGTTGTTCACACATTTGATAGGCTGAAAAACACAAGTAAATTATTTAAATGTCCCTCGGCAGTTAATTATCGAATTTTATTGGATTTGGGTTTCTGCTACAAATCTGGCAGAAACTCTCTCACCCATTATTATTCTCATTTTACCAAAAAAAATTCAAATCTCTCTAAAAAAACCCAACCAAATCCTACCAAATTTATTCAAAAAAATCACAAGTAAGTAATCATAAAGCTATTAACTTACATTTTAGTTGTTATAAATGTTTTTTTTTTTAGTTTTTGAGTAGATTTAAATTAGTTTAGTTTTTTAGTAGATTTACATGTTATAATTCATTTTTAGAGTAGATGTTAATTGATTAATGTAGTTAAAATGTTTGCATGATGTTTATGTTATAATTTAGAATTTTAGGGTTATTATTTATTTTGGTGTTTTATATTTATTTTTTTATTTTAGTTTTTAAGTAGATTTACATGTAAGAGTATATGATTTATTTTAAGAGTAGATATAAGTTGAATAATTTTGTTATATTTTACATTATTTTTATGTTTTTTTTAGAGTAAAACATTTTAGGGTTAATTTTATGATTTTTAAGGTTTATGAATAATTTGCACATCAAGTGTTTGATGAAATGTTTGAATGAGTTTTTCATTGATTGTTTTCAATTTCTTATTGTGTAGATTTGAAACAATGGCTGAGTGGATCGACGTTCATGTAGAATTCAACGACGGAGAACCTCAGAGGTTGAAGGTTCAGTGCCTTGGTGTAACGTTAAGAGGTCTCAAAGATGAACTGAATGAATTCAATCAGGGAGTCAACTCCGGAGACACAAGGAGGGTGGAATACGTTCGGTATAAACGTCCAACGCTCGACAAGGGGAGAATATCATTCAGCTGGGTGGAATTAACGAACGGCGAAAACGTGACGAGCATGTTTTGGGAGCACAACATGTTCTAGTGGATTGATATGCATGTAACGTTGCTGAGATCAACTAAAGATATCATCAAAAGTTTGATTCCGCCAAAAGATTGTGATTAGGTAGGGAATGCACCTTCCAACTACAACAATTATCTTCCTCTGGATGGGGTAATTTAAACTTGTTAAACGACAGTTCCCAAGCATTCACCCAGAAGTGTTATTGTTTCATTCAAAAAATTAAATTCTTGTTAGTTTGGTTTAGATGAAGGTATTGAAGTGTCAAGGACTGGACCTCATTCTTTTGGCACTCGAATACCATCATCTAAACAAAACTAACAAGAATATATTCTTTTGAATGAAACAATAAAACTTCCAGCTGAATGCTTGATAGCTATTGTTTAACAAGTTTGAATTTACCCCATTCAGAGGTAAGATAATTGTTGTAGTTGGAAGGTATATTCCCGATTGTAATCTAATGTAATGAATTTACCACTTTTCGAATTTATTTATTCATTACGCAACTTTTATTCGAATTCACGTTAGACTTAATTAGTCTTTATTCAAATACGCAATTTTTAATCGAAATTATTCAATACGCGAGTTTAATCGAAATTATTCAATACACGAGTTTATTCGAAATTATTCAATACGCGATTTTAATCGAAATACACGATTTTAATCGAAATTATTCAAAACACGATTTTATTCAAAGTACCATAATGTCAAACAAAATGCGCGCAACAAAAAAAAATCCAAAACAATTAGGCATTAAAAGCCATTACATTCATTCTTCCTCGTCACACAAGTCAATCGAGTTGCCCGCTACAGTCCCTGAGGCACCTTCTTTTGGTTGAGTACCAAAATAGCATGTCCTCTCGCTCCTCCTCAACCTCGACTGATCGTAGACCGACAACTTCGAACCCTTCTTTTTTTCGAAACCATCACAAACAATTTCGTGCCATGTCATAGGCGATTTTTCTTTCTTCTTGTCATCACCCTGAACGTTACCTTTGTTCTGATTCTGAGACATATCTACATAAAAAAAAAAATTGGCGATCAAAACCTATACAACAATGCCATCAAATCATAAAATCAAAAAATCAAAACCTAAACCTAAACCTAAACTATCATCAAAACCTACACCTAAACCTAAACAATTCAATAAAACTTCTATAACAATTCATAACAACCTAAATCTAATCCTAAACAATTCTAACTTTTCTAACTTAAACTATCCTAAAATCATAAAACCTAAACCTAACAATTCTACAACAAATCGTCAAAACAATAAAACCTAAACATAAATATAACATATCATAAAATCAATAAAACCTATATAATCGAAATTTAACAAAAAAAATCAAATAATTCAACCACAAAACAACAATGCAATAGGATTCAAAAAACTTACTTGTTTTTGTGATTGAAATTGGCTTGGAATGGCTGAAAATCGCACCTAGGAGAACCAAAAACGTAACAATGGAGTTTTGAAAACTTCTATGTCTGTTCTGTTCTTATAACAGTTCATCGGCAGTTAACTGCCGATGTTTTCCTTGGTAGTTAATTGCAGCCGGTTCCAATAAAATTCGGCAGTCAACTGCTGATGGGCATTTGAGTAATTTACTTATGTTTTTCAGCCCTATCAAACGAGTGAACACCAATTTTCTAACACAAAATGTAGGGGTACAGTAGAATTATTGGGGTAGATGGTAAAAATTTCTTATCGATCAATATGATATTATTTTATTTAAAGGAGGATAATATGTTACTTGGTGCCTTTCATTTTTGCATAATATTATAGTTATTTCATATACCTGACCATGTGGAGTCTACGATCTAGGGTTTATTTGGCGAGATTGTTTGAGAGAACTTATTAAATTAGCTTATGACAATTTTTAAAAACTTTTTTCAGCTTATTTTCACAAATTCTATAATACAACTTATAAAAACAACTTATCGCACATTCAAAATCAATTTAACTCTGTTTGATCATTTGCTATAGAGATAGCTCATGTGAGCTTATACGTAAGAGCTTATTTTACCATTAGCGGCTTTACCATGGTTGTTTTATCCATCCCTCCCATGCCTCATATCCCAAATCAGCAAAGAATCTTTTGACCTCTAGTTGTTCAATAGTTGAATAACATCTTGTACATGAGATTCAACCTTGACTTGAGCTTATACAAAATAAAATAAAAATAAATAATAAAATAAAAATAAAAACCCACCTGGAGCATATAAAATATAAAATAAAAATAAAGAAAAAAATAAAAATAAAAATTAAAACAGAATCGGATGGTCCACTTTGACTAAGTCTGCTCTTAACATGCACCACTACTTCCCTGATATCCTCACTTTCATTCCTACAAAATGTGAACCCAAGAGTAAGTGCAGGAACAATTATATAACCATTGTTAAGACATGTGTACATAACAAAGCAATTGGGTTCTTCTCTACATGTGGCCCTTTGAACTAAATGTGAAAAAGTATTGTTCTCTCCATCTTTAAGAATATTGTGGAATCAATAGAATGTTAAGTGCTAATTGGGAGCTGTATCTCTTTCAGAATTTAGTATGTTCAGTTACATGTCATACACATTACAACTGTTTGCTAACAACACTTGAATTGTCTTTGTATAGCATATGATATAATGTAGGTTCTAGGAAGCATCAGGCATATGATATCCTAGTAGCACTATACCTGTTATGTTTTATTTGTATTGTACATATTGACGTGCAGTATTTTCTGTCGTAGCATTTGTTGTACCAGTTGGATAAATATGTACCAGTAGTATTTATTTATCCAAAAAAACTATGTTTAGAAATATGTAGTTATTTTGTATAATTTTAATTAAATGTAGAACATAGTATTAGATATATCAAATGGAGTTGGAACAACGGTTAGGAGTTTCTAGATATAGAGTTGACATTACTAAAATGGCCAGGAAGACAAAGATCATAAGCCGACATTACTAAAAAGTATATCAACTAAACTAAATTACCTTGAATTTGGGAAGACAAACCCTGCTATGCCACCGATTTCAAGGAGCATTGCTTTCCAAGTCATTATCATATCTTTACGCATTGAGATTCTTGAGACGAGTCTTTCAAAACCATCTCCAAACCTACCGGTTTGATGTCGTACTTCTGAGGGATCTACCTCATAGAACACTGGTATAACCACCAAACCCCTGCGTCTGCGACATTTCATGATTTCCTCCAACTCTTGCATACACCAACTTGAATTAGCATAATTACTAGATAAAACAACAATAAAAATTCTAGAATGTCCAATTGCTTCGAAAAGTGAGAGTGAGATCTTTTCTCCTGGTTGAATCTCATTATTGTCTCTAAAAACATCAATTCCAGCATTTTGAAGAGAGGTATAGAGATGTGAAGTGAATCTTTCACGAGTATCTTCCCCTCTGAAACTCAAGAACACATCATAGATCCTTTTCTGAAAAGAAAAAAAAGTAAATTATCAAAGCTGGTGTAGTAGCTAAATACCCGATATGCTACTGACATCAACGATCAGTTTTGAGACTCGTACTTCAATACTTAATTTTTATTCACAACCTAACGAACTTCCGAAAAACTAATTAATGCTCACTTTGCTTTCCATACATCAACGATAAATCAAGTAGAGTCTCAAAAAACGATATCTTACCTCAGGCAGGCCCGTTGAATTTCCCCTTAGAATTTCTCTTCCGCAATCTTGTACTAAACCATGCATTCTAATTTTGTTCCTACTATCTATAGTTACAAGTCTTCGCTGTACAAGGGCTCGTATTCCATTTTCAGCGGAATGTCTACTGTCACTTAATATCTGAATTACTTTATCCCGGTTCATCCCAGATAAGTTTAAAGCTATATCAAAGAATATTCGTCTAACATCATTATCGCTCAAACCATCAACACTTATTCTCAGTATCTTCGTTATCCCCGCAGTGCTGGGAATATTTACTAGTTTCTGCTCAACTGTAACCCACAAACGTCTACTCAGCATAGTAGACAGAAAGGACCCAATGATTTCAAGAAGTAATGGTATTCTCCTACAATATTCAACAACACATCTAGAACTGTGAGCAAAACCTTCTATGGGATTTGGTTGCTTGAATGCATACCAACTAAAAAGTTCAAGAGATTCATTGTCATTCATTACGTTCATTGTATATACATGATCCACCTGAAGCCTGCGAAGTAAATCAACATCTCTTGTTGTGATGATTATTGTACTTCCTTGACAAAGCCATGTACGACTTATGCACAAAGCATCCAATTGATCCTGCTTATTCACATCGTCCAGCACAAGTAATATCTTCCAACTGGGAAGCCTATCCTGCAATATTTTTTTTCCGTCTTCCACTGTATTTATCGTTATTCTTCTGGTGCTGTATCTCATAACAGAAAGAAGTTGTTGTTGTAAAGAAATTTCGCCATGATCTTGTTGCCAAACTTCACTAACATTTAAGAGGAAGCTCTTTGCATCAAAATGGTGATGGATTTTATTATAAGCTGCTTTGGCAATTGTTGTTTTGCCAACCCCTCCCTCGCCGCATATCCCAAGTAGTAGAGGACCTGCTGATTTTCGGCGATACAATGGGCGAGATTTTCGGCCATACAATGGGCGAATTACCTCTTGTACACGAGATTCAACCCCCACTGGATGGTCCGCAACGAATAAGACTGTGCTGGAAGAACTGGAGGATGCCATGAAGATTAATTAAGCGAGTGAATCTGAATGAATTTGAGTTGTTTGAAGAAACTAAAATGACACCAACTAACTCTTTTAATTTACAAAATCCTGCATGCTTAGTATAAGTCAAAGTCGTCTTAAACGAAAAGAAGAAAGAAAAATAAAAAAGAAAATAAAATATCCTCCACAACTACAAAAGTACGTGTGGGGTTAAGTTGTTATTTGTTAGTATGTGATGTGAGTAAGTAAAGACAAAACTATTACTTAATTTTATTGTAAATGAATGGAACAGATTGATATGAATTTGAGTTGAGGTACTGAATGTAGGAAATCGTCGACCATACCGTCTTGAATTTAAGCATCTACTTGTTCCGAGCCGCAAACTGTAGACCCACCTTTCTATTTATGACTGACTTTAACCAAGCAAGCCGCCGTGCCCACCGATGTCCAATGAATTCAGCGTTTGCGGCTCCATAGCACCCATCGCCGTCCCTACAACTTTCAGTCACATATTTTTACATTCTGAAAAAGAAAAAAACACTCTCTTTCCAACCTAATCCCATTACTAAACCAATCCAACTAAACCTAATCCAACTTCACCTGAGAAACCGACAAAACTAAGGAAACAAACTAGGGACCAGACCCCATTACTAAACCAATTGAAAGCTCTATGCTATCCCAGTGGAATCTCACATACCTTACGGTCAACACTACAAGTTACTCCATCCGTCCCATAATACTTGACACAATTGACCTTATTATGCATATAATTTTGAGCTTAAATATCTTGAATAATATATTAGAAAATATTATGAAAATTTGATATTTTGAAAATACTCATTGAGACAAATCTAACGACATCTTATATGATATTATTTATCATTGTATATTAGTAGAAAAATATGGTCAAAAATTATCTAAAAAAAAAAAAGAAAAATATGGTCAAAGTAAATTAGGTCAAAATTTCACATTTTTAAATAAATCATCTATTGCGGAACGGAGGGAGTAGAAAAAAGCGCAATCAGAAGGGAAAGTGAAAACAGAATACACAAAATCAATGTGGAAGATAAAGAGATCCTCATTGGCTTCTCAATGCTTAAGTCGAGTCTCCAAACATTTGCTACTTGAGATTCCACTAGGATAGCATAGAGCTTTCAATTGGTTTAGTAATGGGATTAGGATGGGGTCTGGTCCCTATTTTGTTTCCTTAGTTTTGTCGGTTTCTCAGGTGAAGTTGGATTAGGTTGGAAATTTCTTTAGCATGAATATGGCAAGGAGAGCACTTGCACACAATTGGACAAAGCTTGGCAATATACATATATAAGTATTTCCTAATCATAAAATACTTATATTTATTATTATCTACTACGAAAAGATCAGCATTCATATGCTTGTGATTCCGCTCTTTTTATTACACTAACACGTGTAGATTATCAACGATATTTCTGTAGAAATTTTCGTGTAAATTAAAAACAACATTTTATATATTTTTTATATAGATTAAAATTATAAGTATAGATATTTGTGACTTTTAAATATAACAAACTCAACAAACCATGTCTATCTTTTTCAATGACAACAGAATGTAACAAATATAATAAAAAATCTTATTTTTTTAATAATACCAACAATATACTATATAAGAAAATTTGTTTAAGGGTATAATTGAAATAACAAAAAAGACAACCCAAAATATTCCCAAAATCCCCTATTTTCTTTATATATAGTGTAGATTTATTTTGATAGATTTTTATTTTACTATTGATATTTTAGTTCAGTGGTAAGAACTTACGGGATCGGATCCTCTCCATTGAACGGAGAGTTTCAACATACTCATGATCTTTAAATTACAAGATATAATATTAAGATTAGGATAGGCGCGATCATACTAGCACTAATGTATCGGATTCCATCATAACTTCGTAGTTAAGCGTGCATGAGCGAGAATAGTACTAGGATGAGTGACCTCCTAAAAAATCCTTGTATTCCACCTCTCCTACCTTTTCGGTCAAAAAAATAATAAAACTAGGATAAAGAAGGCATTTAAGGGGATGTGGATGAAAACTTGAGAAAAGTTCTCGGGAGGGATTGTTTTTCTTTAACAAAACAAAATGAATTATACATTAATATTGAAAGAAAAAAAAACATTCCCACTAGCACAAACGTATCAGAGAGAAAGTTCAAAGTTTAACAACAATATGCTCTCAAGAACTTACCCTTATAGCCTTAAGGTCTGGCCGTTAGTGTGATCTTTTTGTAGATAAACAAGATGATTTTTTTTTTTTATCAGAAGATAGACAAGATGATAATAACTATTTAAAAATTCGCACACATAAAGGAGTATGTGTTTAAACCAAGATCGCGGAGTATGATTAAACAATTTCAATATTTTTTTCAATTGAATTGTGATTCATGGACATTTATATCACTTTAATTAATAAAAATATTCCCCTTTATTCAACTTTTCTTTTAATTAAACAACTATATTTTCATTTTTTTATTGTTTTGGCTTTATACACTTCATTTTTAAGTTAATTAATGATTAGTGAAGACGAACATGCAATTTTCATTGGTATATAGTCGGTGGCGTAGAACCATGTCTAGTTGGCTCAAATTTTTTAGTTTTAAGACTTTTTGCGCTAGTTGCAAAAAGAAAAGAGTAATGATATTTGTATAATTATTTAATGACAATTTTTGTCGTAACCTTCTTTTTTTTCTCTTTTTATTATTCAAAAATAATAGAAAGAGAAAAAATAAGACAGAGGATAAGAAAATCGTTTGAGCATGAGAGAATCAGTTGTCAAAAGTTATTACAAAATGGTTATACAAATATTATTTCTCAAAAAAAATTAAGAGGTTCAAAATAAAATAATATATATATAGAGAAGTAGATTTGAATTTTTATGTCCAAGGGATTTGGACCTCCTCAAATTGGCTAGATCTTTCCCTATTATATGTCTTCAAATTGAAATGTTAAATGGTAATTTTTTTTAAGGAAAATGTTAATGATACATAGATATAGATATATAAAAAGCAAAGCATATCATAGCATATTTATTTAAATTGTGAAAAATTGGTCAACCATATTTTTTTAATAAGATTGGTGACTCAGGGTCGTATCGTATTTGAGGTAGGACGATTGTACTAAGCCTAAAAAAATAAGTTTAGAATAGAGCACCAAAATTTTTAAAAAAAATGTAAGGTATAATAATATTATACGTTGAAAAATATATACACGAAAACTTTGAATCTAGTATGATTGTTGCCAAAAAAAACCTTGCATTTGATATGAGTATAGAGGCGACATTTCCAACAAAGTGTCGTAACTTTAGAAAAAGACAATATGATGAGAATGATAATGATGAGCAAATACAATCACCTGCGAAATCTTCTAGAATCAATCATTTTTTGGTTGTTGTTGATAATAATAACTTCATTGAAAATTATATTTGAACAGTTAGAAGTATTTGAAAGTATTGTTGGTTTTTTATTTGATGCAAGAACCTTGAAATCATTGGATAATGATGAATTTAAAAAAGTATTGTTGATTTTTTTTGTATTAAAAATATTGCAAATATCTTTGTCACATGTGTTGATGTTGGGATTTAAAATGTTTGAGTTTGTCAAATCATTTAACTAGTCGGTGATTGTTGCATGTGTAGAAAGAAGTTTTTCAAAGTTAAAATTATTGAAAAACTATGTCGGTGATTTTTTCTGTATTTAAAAAATGTATTGTTTGACTCAAATGTTTCTATTGTATATTGAATTCACTTAACTATGTCGGTTATTCTTGCATGTGTAGAAAGAAGTTTTTCAAAGTTAAAAATTATTGAAAAACTTCAAATCTAAAAAGATATGATAGAACATATTGTTGCACACAGTTTCGCCCTAAGCCACCATAACCTCAGAAACGGGTCTGTAGTCAACCTCAGAAACAGTTTCGCCCTAAGCCACCATAACCTCAGAAATACTATATGTACCACTGAACTTGAAGATTCCATTTTTCATGTTCCAATTCCTATTTGTCTTTAGAATCGAAACGAGATCATAAAGAAAACTAAACTTGTACTTAGGACGTCTTCCACACTCGTTCCAGATTGGAACATTTTAAATCAACGGCAACTAAAAGTTCTTGATAAAAGTCTGCTGGTGTACATTTTAAAGGGAATCTCTACTCTGTTTTTAGTCTATGGTACATGTGATTCTGGCATACTACTCACGTGTTTTATGAATGTGTAGTATATTACTGAACATGGACAAAATTATTAGCTTTTATGTTAGATTTGGCTCAAAAGCAAGGAGCTCTATTTATATTACGACTAGATCAATTTGAATATTTTCAATATGGCTTCAAAGGAAACAATTTTATTCAGTAGAAATAGCAATGATTCCAATTGATGAGACTCCAACCAATTTTCGGCAAAGGACTAATCGGAGGGGTAATGTGTACCATTTATTAATTTTGATCGAGGAAATAAATTGATTGATATTCTTTAATTTAAAGGATTAGTTTGCTATTTTGTAAACGATAGTAAGTAAATTGACCGACCTTTACAATTTCAAAGTTTAAAATGTCTATTTGGTATTTACGCTTTGTGATGATTGGTATATACAGTCAGCAGCGAGACACAGACAAAGCACAACACAAGTAATTCTAGACAAAAAAAGATAACACATAAGAAGATCGTACAATATCTGCGTAATGCCCGCAATGTTTCAATATCATAGTTACATCTTCCTGGTCCATCCCAATAAAGAAAAAAACAATATCAAGCAATATCAAAATTTATTCCAAGTTTTTCTACCACTTCCTCATTGGAACTAACTTTGAAATTCTCCAATACACTCTTCCACTCTTTTTTTCTTCACCTGGTCATCAAAGCGGACCCGGAGACTTGAAGAGCTAGCGGCAATCCCTGCAGTACTCAATAAAATCTCAAGAAAGGTCAGCAAAACCATCGATATGACTTGATTTCTTGAATGCATGCCAACTGAAAACTTCAAGAGATTCATTCTTGTCCATTTCGTTGATTCTATATACATGGTCCACCTTAAGACTACAAAGTAAATCATCATCTCTTGTTGTGATGATTATTCAACTTTCTTAACCAAGTCATTTGTGACTTCCGCACAAAGCATTCGATGGCTCCAGTTTATTCACATCGTCCAACACAAGAAATATCCTCTTATGGCGAAGTCTTTCCTGCAATACCATTTTTCCCGATTTAACTGTTATTATCTTTGTTTTTGTTGTTTTGTAGATATCAGAAAGAAGTCGATGTTGTAGAGAAAAGTCTCCATACCTCAAAATGGCGACGAATTTTATTTTAAGCAGCTTTAGCAATGGTTGTTTTGTCAATCCCTCCCATGCCCCATATCCCAATCAGTAGAGAGTCTTTTGATTGTTGGCTGTTCAGAAGTTGAATAACATCTTGCACACGAGATTCAACCCCGACTGGATGGTTCACAACAAATAAGTCTGCCCTGACTAATAAAATTAGTAACATGGTCTACTACTTTCTTCATATCCTCACTTTCATCCCTATAAAATGTGAACCCAAGAGTAAGTGCATGAACGATCATATAACCATTGTATAACATGTGTCTGTGTGTGTGAAAAGAAGAGGAGGAGTTTTTAGTGGTAAAATGATAATTGTGTCAGTCAAACTCAGAGAAGCTCAGGCTAGAAATTGTGTGTTTTATTCTAGGAGAATTCTCATATAAATGAGAGTTAGTATATAAAGTACTCCAAAAATAAAAGAATTCTCATATAAATACAATTTAATTACAAGCTAGGGTTGATGTTGAGCCCATAAATCATCAACTGTCATTTATACATTAATTCTGCAATTTATAATCCTAATTAACATAACGGTTACAATTATTCTATTTAGCATTTCCAGCTTTTGTCAATAAAACATTAAACCTATTTACAAGTTGCACATATGTACTAGTGAATAATGAATCCCTCCTGGACATTCCCTCCGTTCCATATCTATTCATGTTAAGAAATAATTAAGTGATATAAATTTAGATTAAAACACCCTTATTTAATCCCCTTTCAAGTATCAAAAACTGCACTGCAACTGAGGGTTGATACCCGTATCGAGTCCTGACAAGAGAGAAGAATATTAACATAACAAGTAACATACTAACATTTTCCTTCAAAAAAAAGTAACATACTAACATTTGTCATTAAAAAAAAGGTCACAAAGCCAAAGATCATGAGCTGACATTACTAAAAAGTATAACGAATAAATAAATTAAATCACCTGGAATTTATGAGGACAAACCCTGCTATGCCACTGATTTCAAGGAGCGCTGCTTTCCAATTCATCTTCTCATCGTCATCCACTGAGATTCCTGAGATGAGATTTTCAAAACCATCTCCGAACTTGCCAGTTTGATGTCGTACTTCTGAGGGATTTACTTCATAGAAAACTGGTATAACCACCAGACCCCTGCTTCTTCCACATTCCATGATTTGCTCCAACTCTTGCATACACCATCTTGAATTAGCATAATTACTAGACAAAACAACAATAGAAATTCTAGACTGCCCAATTGCTTGCAACAGTGAGACCGAGATCTGATCACCTCGCTGAATCTCATTATTGTCTCTAAAAACATTAATTCTAGCATTTTGAAGAGAGGTATAGAGATGTGAAATGAATCTTGCACGAGTATCTTCCCCTCTGAAACTCAAGAACACATCATAGATCCTTTCCTGAAATTAAAAAAAAAAGTAAATTATCAAAGCTTGTGTAGTAGCTAAATACCTGGTATGCTATTATTAACATCAACCATCTGTTTTGAGACTTGTACTTAGTTTGATATTTAATTTTTCCTCACAACCTAACAAACTTCGGAAAAAACTAAAAACCATACATTAATGTTAAATCAAGTAGAGTTTAAAAAATTGTAACCAAAAAAAAGTAGAGCCTAAAAAAATCATATCTTACCTCAGAAATACCCCTGAAATTTTCCCTTATAATTTCTCTTCTGCGATCTTGCAGTGAACCATGCAATTCAATTCTTTTGCTATCTATAGTTGCAAGTCTTGCTTGTACAAGGACATGGATTCCATTTTCCTGAAATAAAAATGTAATTTAAGACAACAACAGTGGTATGCTATTGACATCAACTCTCAATTTTGAAGAACTTTGTTAATTTTTATTCACAGCACAACAAACTTCTAAAAAACTAGCTAATGTTCGCTTTGCTACCCTCAGAATTATTTATAACTCTCTTTGTCTCTATATATAAACCTCTATACAAGTTATTAGGTGCACTAATTATTATTAATACTATTAATTTATCTTAGAAGATGAAAACATAAAGTTACATTAACTATAAACAAGTAGAGTCTCAAGAAACCATATCTTACCTCAGGCATACCCGTTGAATTTTCCCTTATAATTTCTCTTCCGCAATCTTGTACTAAACCATGCATTCTAATCCTGTTCTTGCTATCTACAGTTACAAGTCTTCGTCGTACAAGGACATCTATTCCATTTTCTGCTGAATGTCCACCGTCTTTTAATTTCTGAATTACTTCATCCCGGTCCATGCCAACTAAGTTTATAGCTATCGCAAAGAATATTTCTCTAACATCATCATCGCTTAAACCATCAACACTTATTCTCAGTATCTTCATTATTCCCTCAGAATTTACGAGTTTATGTCGAACCGTACCCCACACTCTTCTACTTGGATTGGACAAAAAGGACCCAATGATTTCAAGAAGTAATGGTATTCTCCTACAATACTCAACAACACATCTAGAACTGTGAGCAAAACCTTCTCTAGGAATTGGTTGCTTGAATGCATACCAACTAAAAAGTTGAAGAGATTCACTCTCATCCATCGCGTTCGTTGTATATACATGATCCACCTGAAGCCTGCGAAGTAAATCAACATCTCTTGTTGTGATGATTATTATACTTCCTTGACAAAACCATCTGCGACTTATGCACAAAGCGTCCAATTGCTCCTGTTTATTCACATCATCCAACACAAGAAACATCTTCCTCCGGGGAAGCATTCCCTGCAACATCCTTTTTCCCAATTCAACTGAATTTATCATTACTCTTCTGCTGCCACCGATAACATAAACAAGCTGTTGTTGTAAAGAAACTTGGCCATTGTCTTGTTCCCAAACTTCCCCGACATTTAGGAGAAAACTCCCTTCGCTAAAAGAGTGACGGAGTTTATTATAAGTGGCTTTAGCAATGGTTGTTTTGCCAATCCCTCCCTCGCCGGATATCCCAAGCAGTAGAGGACCTGCTGATTGTTTGCTGTACAATAGGTTAATAACATCTTGTACACGAGATTCTACCCCCACCGGATGGTCTGCAACGAATAATTCTGTGCTGGAAGAAGATCTGGAGGAAGCCATGAAGATTATTAATTAGGTAAGTGAAACTAAATGATTGAGATTTGTGGAGATGAATGATAAAAAAAACCTTCCTCCACTACAAAAGTTCGCGTGGAGTATTTGTTAGTATGTGTCGCATCAATTATTTAACTTCATTGTAAATTGTTAATGGATGGAAGAGATTAATCTGAATTTGGATTTATTAAATTTAAGCAACGTGGGGGTAGAATTAAGTCCTTGTGAATTCAACGTTTGCAACTCGGCAGCACCCATCGCTGTCCCTACAGCTTTCGGACACCATGTTGGATGTTTTCAGAATTAGGAGGACCATGTTATTTTTTGTCCTTTCACTTTTCTATCGAAGATTTTTAAAAAATAAATCTGTAACCGTCAAAAGAAAAAAATCTTTTGTAAATATGATATCTTTTAAATGAGTTCGTATATGATAAGATGATTGTAAATACCGATGATTTTGTGTCGTTTTTAGTTTGAGTTGGTTCGGTTTTTAAACCGTTAATTTTAAGTAACTTTGAATACATTATAGATTTAGGGTATCTCCTAGGATTTTGCTGCAGTCCCTCAATGTCCCCAAAGGATGAGTCCGGATCCTCTCCATTTCCAAAGGAAATGGGGATCGACATTTCGTTGCCTTGCGGAACGACACGTGGCGTAAGTTGTAACCAACGACAAAGATTTAAAACCAATTAAATTAATAAATATTAAGATAATTCAATCACGTTTTCAGATTCTGTTGCCAAATTTGCGGGGGAAAATTGCAGAACGCCAAAACCAGAACGAACTTTCCTCCATGTTACACACAATTCACCGTACGTCGACGTCGACACGAGAGGTGGTGGCGAGACAGAACAACAACAGTAAGGTGAGAGTGCGACAATGTCGGTAAGGAGTGGAAGAGTACCTGCAGAAGGAA
>Ga0228710_1004857_pt1 | contig 21086 bp, 10 predicted proteins | sample MedpolnodulmetaG_FD_177995 | JGI IMG/M metagenome (GOLD analysis project Ga0228710, IMG submission 177995) | Root nodule microbial communities from Medicago polymorpha collected in Santa Monica, California, United States - pink nodules | ecosystem: Host-associated > Plants > Roots > Nodule... | reverse complement strand
TATATATATATATATTCATAAATACAAAACAGTACAAACTTTAAACTTAAGAATTTCTAAGATATGAAAAGAAATAGTTGTTTGGTTGAACACATAATGAATTGGACAGAGTTTTGACACTTGTAAAATATTGCAGAGTCTTGTAAATTCTTCAAGTCTTTAATCCTTTATATAGAGGTAGAAAAGAGATGTTGAAGAGTGTCAGTTCATCAAAGAGTCATTTGAGAAGCTTGATCATTCAACATTGATTTCTTGCTTGATTTGGTTAATGTCCTATAAAAGAATGAGTTTGAATCCTTTCCTTGATAAAGAATTAATCGTTCTTTTCCAAAGGAGACACAATTGTAGCTTCGTATAATGCACATGAGAATGTTGAGGTAGGGGAGTAGTGGTCATACAAGATTGTCCTTATTTGTACCTTCATTGAAAATGACATCCATTGACCTTCTGATATCTTCAGAACCATTGTGCATGATCTTCAGAATAATCCAGTCTTAGCTCCTTTACCCTTTAGCTTGTCCAGATCCTAACCTTCAGAGCCTGAAACATCTTCGGAGTCTAACTACTTCTAGAGTCTGGATGAATTTTAGAGTCTGACTGCTTCCAGAGTCTGACTCCTTCAGACTTGCAACAAAGTTTCTCATGAAAATCCTTGTTCTTCAATTTATTATTTCATAACCAAATGAACTTTTAATACCTTGTTATCATCAAAATTTAAGAGGTATTGTTTAAAGTTATTTTGTTCCAACAACCTTCACAAGGAAAAGGAGAATAAAAGATACGAATATCGTCATCCATTAGAATATATGCTTAAACATAACAATATATGATTAAGGATTTTTTTGTTGCTCCTATGGTGGTTTCACAAAATTCACACTACCACAAATCTTCCTGACCTATTTATTTCTTGAAATAGATTCTAACTTTTTGTGAGGAATTGTTTGACGAATCGATAGGATTGTACCTTTATTGTAGACCGTGTTTGGGAAGCATGACCAACAAAGGTTTAACGCCTCTTCTTCTTCCCACAAGTGAAGACTTGGTTTAGGGTTGACACTTTCAACTGACACTATCAGCTCCCCGGTGGCTATCCATGGAGATGGACTAGTGCTTCATTTACTTTTTTTTATTTCCATTTTCTCTTATCCATTATGACCTTCTTTTTATCCTTGAAGGGTGGTGTCAGCTAGGAATGATTAGTTCTTTATCTCCTCTTTGTCTAATCAACTCCTTCGATTCCACAAAGGAGGTGGTGTTGACAGGGATTCTTTGACTTCTCCATGTTTGCTTGAGCATATAGTGTTGGCTAGGAGTCTTAGACTTCTCCACGTTCACTCGAGCACAAAGTTTCTGCTAGGAGTCTTTGACTTCTTCATGTTCGCTCGAGCACATAGTGTTGGCTAGGAGCCTTTGCATTTTGCCCAGTCTCTAGCTGGTGCTTCATGGTTTACTCCGCCATTAAAAAACAGAAGAATAACATATTCCTCTATGGGAAATTGCTTTGATTTATTTATTCATTGGAAAATCATGTTTACAAGGGGAGTTTCCATTTAAGTATGGTGAGGACTTAGCTATAGTAGCGTTTCAACTTCTTTGATTTCCATGTTCTTGGTACTAGCTCTCCTTTGAGCATTTCAAACGTGTATGGCCTTGTTCATCTGCTTGTCATTATTATTTATGATTCTTTCCAATTTCGGGATAACATGGCCTCTATGGTGCTTATCCCTCATAAGTTAGCCCTTCAGAGCACAAGGTCTCCCACCTCAAAGTCTTGAGGTCTTACCTTGTTGAGAGTATATCATGGAATCTGGTCAACACTAATGATCATTAACATATAAATGCATATTATGGAATTAAAGAAGGATATCATGACAAATTCCTTGCACAGAAGTTGACTCATGTAATGTATTTAATAGTTTTTATATTATAATCATATTATAGGCTAGTCATTATTACATAGATTTCTTGTATTATTGTATATATAATATATTATATGAATAAGAACAATGCATAATTCTAATATCAATACAGTCATATCCTTATTTCCTATACTAGTCATCCTTTTCTTATATGGTATCGGTTGTTTGTCCTATTTATATCATCACTTTGCTCCAATTTTTTTCCCTTTGCTTCTATTTGCCATCATGTCTGATATACCACCATCAGAAATTCCTCCACTTTCTTCCATCTCCTCACCCATAGCTGTCCACTCAACATCAACAACAACCTCAAACTCAGACCCTTGTTTCATTCATCACTCAGACAACCCTTCAACTGTTCATGTCACCCCTTTACTTACAGGTGATAACTATGGTTCATGGAGTTGTGCATGACAATGGCACTCCATGCAAAAAACAAATTTGGTTTCGTTGATGGATCACTAACCATTCCAAAGAAGAAAGAAGACATTCATACATGGCAACAATGAAATGATTTGGTTGCAAGTTGGATTCTTAACTCAGTTTCAACTGAGATTCGTCCTAGTATTTTGTATGTTGAAACTGCAACACAAATCTGGTACGATCTAAAAGATTGATTTTCTCAATCAAATGCTCCTAAAATATATCAATTAAAACAATCGTTTGCTGGCCTCAAAGAAGAAGGCATGTATTCTTCTCTTTATTTCACCCAACTCAAATCTCTATGAGATGAACTCAACTCTATTACTCATGTCAATCCATGTATCTGTGGTAATGCTAAAAGCATCCTTGGTCAACAGAATCAAAATCGTGTCGTGGAATTCCTTCAAGGTGTTCATGATCGTTTTTTGGTCGTTTGTAGTCAAATATGATGGATCCATTCCCTTCAATTCAATGTATCTATAATATTGTCCGCCAAGAAGAAAAAAACAAGAGATCAATTTTTGACCTTTTCCTACTGTTAAATCTGTTGTGCTCCAAACATCTAAAGTGTCATATCGCACTCCAGGAAAACATCAACGTCCTTTATGTGAACATTGCAACAAGCATGGTCATACCATTGCTACTTGTTATCAAATTCATGGCTTCCCAAGTAATCCAAGTAAGCCATAGAAGAAAACAGAAACATCACCATCCACTTCCGCTAATCAACTGTCAAGTGCACAATATCACAAGCTTCTGACTCTCTTAGCTAAAGAGGACAATGTGGGATCATCAGTGAATTTAGAAGGTACAACTTTTACTTGTATTTCGTTTTCATTCCATGATATAATCTCAACATACCTTTTTTTTTCTTTCCTATTTTAAAGCGGTGGCTTATTTGACTGCTCTCTTTTGAGCGTTTCATGTATATATGACTCTTCCTGGTGCTTGCCATTATTGTGTATGGGTCCTTCTAATTAGGGGCTAAATTTCCATCTCCAGCATGTTTACCACCCACATACATCCTTCAGAGTACAAGGTCCATACATGGAAGTTTTATGGTTTTACCTTTTTATTGTATTTTTGGGTGGTTTCATGTTTAAGCATCATTTCGTCAAGTGCAGAAAGCTTCTTATTTGGTCTAAGAGATTGTTCTCTTGGATAGACTGAGATTTATCTTAGTTTTGAAGGGAATGTGTGGTTCTTCTGAAGGTGAGAAAAACACAAGGGGGAACCTGATAGAGTTCAGCTTCTGAAGTGATAATCAGATACCAATGGGTCAATTAAATACATTTTTCTAAATCTAGTCAACGTATAGATGTCTAATTAGTCAATTAAATACAATTTTCTGGTGATGTAGCCTTTTTGGCCTCTTTATTCCTATAGTCCTTCCGGCCACCTTGCTTGGTGCTGTAGCCTTGCGAGATGCAGGGGAGCAAGATGTCGAGCAGCTGGATGCAGGGCAGTTGGATCCAAGGGTGTCACTAGATGCAATACCCTCATCTTCACCTACCATTGATCCTTCCCCATCAGCACAGGGGTCACGTCAGATGCCAAATCCTAACAATCAATCAAGTTCAGTGCATGCGCACATCAGTGATGATAGGGCACAACTGTCAAGACACACTAATCATGATCTTGATAAAGCACCTGATGGAAGACCATATATTTTTCCAGATGGGAAAAGGTACATAATTAATTATTGTTAAATTATCAATTATATGATTATGTGTGTATAAGGTATTTTAGTCTTTTTTTTTATAACTTGTTTGTAGGTGGAACCCGTGTAGGGTGGCTTCGATGGCCCTGACCTCAGTGATTCAATCTCAATTTCGCAGTGCATGGTCTAGACGGGGAGAGATCCCACCTAAGAGGGTGGAGCGCATGTTCTTAAAACTTGGGATAAGTTTGTCACTTTTCCTAGCTATTCAAAGTTTGTGTAAATTTGTCACTTTGCTTAGCTATTCAAAGTTGTATGAAGTTTTTCACTTTGATGTTTTTTTTTGTTTATGTTGATTCTTCTTGCAAAAAAAAGTTGCATGGCGGCCTGAGGATGAGTTTGAGCTTAAGATTATCTTCAAGAGCAAGGGCTCAAAGCGCCTTTCTGAGATGCTGATGGAGGCAAGGAACAAGAATGAACGCCCATCTTGGATTGGCCCGCGTTCTTGGAAATGGCTTGAAAAGAAATGGCAGTCTACAGATTATAAGGTAAAATCTGCCCAAAATAAGAATAATCATGCTTCTTCCAAGGGTGGATCCGTCCATACAGGTGGATCCATATCCACAAATGAGTATGTCATACGAATGGTATGTTCTTTTTTTAATGTTAAACACTTGATTTCTTAAAATTCAACTTGTAGGTTCAATGTTTAATGTTTCTAACATTCATAAACAATTTTTTATCATGTATAAGCGTCAAGAGATGGGTAGAGAGCCCACAGTTGATGGGGTTTTCTTATGGACTCATACGAGGAAGGAGGACATATTTTCATGGGTGGACGAAAGATCCAAGAGGACATATGTAAGTGTCTATTGATGTTCAGTAGATGTAGTTTATATTTTGGGTGTTGCTGTTTTTGGGTTTCAGCCTCTTTGTTGTTTTTCGTTCAAATACACTAATGGGTCCTCTAAAGTTGATTGTTTGCAAAAAAACATAATGAATGTTTCTGTCAAGAAAGTTATTATTCATTTCATAGACCTTTGTTGCATGATTCATCCATTCTACATCTCTCTCTTTCTTCTCATCAGATTACATAATAGAATTAAGTTTCTGCATGCAATATGCGGAAGTGTTATATAATATTAAGATCAAATAATAAATGAACATGTAGGTACTTTTTATCTATCTGATGATGCATAATAGAATTCATTTAATCTCCATCCTTTTGTAGAACAAACTTACAACAGATGTCATCAGCTTTTCTTGTCATCGGTGACATGATTTTGCACTCTATAATGGTTTCTTTATGGGCAGAGTTGTGAAGCCACACCTCATAATCACATATTTTGTAGTGACCACAATATTCACAACTCTATTTTGTGCTTGTTGCTTGGGATGATTTCAGATTTATGTATAATATAGCTTATCTGGTTTATTGGTGGAAAAATTCACTAGTTGTTTCTTAATAAGAAGTTAGAGAAAAATAGAGACAAAAAATACATAGGAAAAAAGTGCTAAATGTGATAATGTGCATCTTTCAACGAATTTCTACTTGCTATGTTTATTATGGTGAAGTGCGGGAAACAACAATTGCTGATTTAACAGTAGATCAACAATATTTATTACATATTAGAGAACTAAGTTATTGCAGTATGTATGCATCAGTCATCATATAAAAAGTTGTATGTTTGCATACTTTTGATTACTAAGTAATTTCATACATTGTGTGACAACTTAAATGTAATATGTATGTTACATTGTTACGTGGAGCAGGAAGCATATAAGGAGAAGATGAATCAGCTGGGGGAAATACTCGGGGACGTCTTTATGGTACTGGTGATATGGCAAAGCGCTACAAGCCAGGTGTATCCTCCCTGACCCAACAGTCGCATGTATCAACATATAGTAGCCAAGTTTCTGCCGGGATTGCTGCACAGATGGCAACAATTGAAGAGAGAGAAAATGCAGCAGAGGATGATGCTCGAGTTGCACGTGAGGAATGTCTCAAGGCGAATAAGCGTACACAGGATTTGGAGAGACAACTGAAGGAATTGGCTGAAACTGATGATGACTATGATGATGATTCTAACACTGATGCCGATTCTATTGACAGCATAGAGGATTGAATTATGCTTTAGTATTACTTTGACATCCACTCTATGTTTTATTGAAGACTTGTTTTATGTTTTGCTTAACTTCATGTCAAATTGCTTGCTATAGTAATGTTTATTTGATCATTCGGAGAATTATGGATTGATAATCATTGAGACTTGTTTATGTTAAAATCCATTGGAGTTATGAAAGTTATTGAGTTTTGATTTTATTTTAACTTTTGTTGATTACATAAAGGTCAATGTATTATATATATATATATATATATATATAGGTGGTTCTAAAAATATAGAAATCTTGAAGGCTAATGTGCAATCTATATATGAAACAAAAGAACCATCAATTGAATGAGATATATTGTGTGTATTATTGTATACAGGGAAAAAACATTATTGAAGGCTTAGCCGTGGGTAATAATGATTGAAGCTCAAAGCATACCAAAGAGTTACAGATGACTTAGGTAATGTTACTGACGGCTAAGCCGTGGGTAATATTACTGATGGTTAAGCCGTGGGTAATGTTACAGACGGCTAAGCTGTGGGTAATGTTATTGACGGCTAAGCCGTGGGTAATATATGACCAAAAATTTGTTGTTGAAACCACGATTACCCACAAATTATCCATGGTGTGGCCGACGGTAAATACAGAGGGCTTACATGGCCGTGGGTAACGTTACCGACGAGGCATTTTCCCACGACCTCGGGACCCTCGGTAAGCCGTGGGTAATTAAGATTACCCATGGCTTTTTGCTCCTACAAACGGATTTTTCCCCTGGGTAATATAGATTTTCTTGTAGTGACTGTTGTGCTTGTACTATTGCAGACACGGAACAGAGTAGTGGAGAAGGTGGTTGTACAATTGTACTATTGTCCTTTTCCAATGTTCTTCAAGGATAAGCATCCAATGACTTCAAATTCCTCTGAATTAGTCGTTGCTTTAAGCTTCTATTCCTTATGCAATGATAGGCATGATTAAAACAGCTCTTGACAAACATTAAAGCTTACAGTCTTTCAGCTTCTGGTGACGTCAGCTTCTAGTAGTCTTTAGCTTCTGAGAATGCTTCTGATGACTTCAGGTTCTGATGATCTTCAGAACCTCTTGTCTTCAGAACCTCTTTTCTTCAGATGCTTCCTTGCAACTTTAAGCTTCCTTTTTGTAGATTCAATTGCTCTCATTTGTTCTTCCAGAACCTATGCTTGATTTAAAGACACTCAAATTTTTGTCTATGGTCCTGCACAATTGAACAAATATTAACATATCCAATTGACATTTTTAATACCTTGTTATTATCAAAACTCAAAGGGTAATGTTAAAACACATTTTGTTCCAACATCTTCAACTTGGTTCCCCGACTTCCACTAGGATTGCAATTTCGGTTTCGTACGTCTAAATTGTGTTTCCACGGTCTAAGAATGGAGGATTCTTTTGTAAGCCTACATGATGTGATAAAGTTCCTCAAGCTAGTTTCCCTTTAAATCTTCCAGATATCTTTTGTGAGTGTCTACGAAGGGAAAATATTGGTTTATTCGATGAATTCATCACTTAAATAGAACCCTTATCACATAAGTGAATAATTATTTGTCTTTAATCCAACAAGAAAATATAGGGGTTCAAAGAATCCTAACCGTCACTAAAATTCTGCAAATGCAATCAAATCAAACTTGCAAACTCCACCTAATTTACTCACTTTATTTATTTATTTGCTTTTTATTTTATGTTTTAATAAGTATCACTAGTTTCCTAGTTGAAACGAAAATCCGTGTGGAGACGATCTTACTTATCACTTGATTACTTGAAAACGTTTTGGTGCACTTGCCAAATTTAGTCATCAGTTATCCTTAGGTAGTTCCATTTAATTTTAGGTTAAAAGTTTTTTTTTTCCAAGAGTAGATTGATAGGGGTTAATATGGATGATTCTTTTAAGATTATGAGATCTTCATTTCTAAAGTGTAAAGTTGGTCCTCTCCCTTTTACTTACCTTTCGTTTTCAGTTGGCACAAATCTTAAAAGACTTGATACTTGGAAACCAGTCTATCATTCCTTGGAAAAAAGTTTTGGTGGGTGGAGTAAATGTTTTATGAGTCTCGGATGGAGGGTTATTTTAATTAATTCAATATCGACTTAATTCCAACTTTTTTGCTTTTTTTTTTCTTCTCAAAATTCCAAATAAATTTTTGAATTTGATGGTACAAATTCAAAATTACGAAGTGGTGATGGCAGTTGTTATATGCAAAATATGGTGAAAAAATGTGATTATCCTTCAAATGTTCTCTATATAGACAAGTTTAAATTCTCCTCACTTGTTGGAAGGAGTTATGTGCTCTAGGAAAGGGGTTGGAAAATTTCCAAGATTGGTTTTTGGATTTTCTGAAGAAAAGTATTGGTAATGGGGGAGTCTACTTTCTATTGGTATTATATTTGGATTGCAGGAAAATCTCTCATTTCAAACTTTCATAGGTTGTTTTCTCTACCCATTAAGAAGAATAACAAGGCAAGTCAAATGGGGCGGTGGGTTGATGAAGAGTAGTGTTGGGATCTTTGTTGGAGGAAGGTTCTTTTTGTAATGGAGGAGCACTTGTCGGGTGAGTTAATGAAACTACTATATACTTGTGGAGTCAAATATGAGATTGATAAATGGAAATGGGTCCTTAATTCTATCAATATCTTCATGGTGAAACTCTATATGTCACTTTAAGCGGTAAACGTTTCTCCCTCCTACAGAACTAGCTACAACTTCTAAATGGGGCCAAGGGAATTTTGACCAGCTTGACTCCTCAAAAAGTTCAAATCTTCTCTTGACAACTAGTTCTTGGTAGACTTACCACTCATTAGAACCTATCTAGAAGAGAAATGTGTTAGACCAAAATTGGTTAATAGAACAAAGCTCTTAAAGTTTTGATGATAACTAAGCAATATACGAAACATAGTTGAAACAATTAGGATTTTCTAATATGTGTTTGGAGTATGCAGGAAATTCTAAGTATAGGTGAGGTACTGCCTCTGGACATGAAGTCAAAGCTCCGTACCCGGTCAAAGCTCTGAACAAGAATTCAAAGCTCTGTACCCGATAAAAGCTTTGGACTAAGTATTTTTCAAGCTCCGGACTTTGATGAGTTATGTGTCATAGATAAAGGCAAAGCTATACACCAAGATTAATGTCATATATGGAAGTCAATGTTGATGTACAATCCTCTGGAGTAGGATCCTCTGTACCCAAGCATCTGACTTTAGTAAATCATCATTGATGCGTGCAACAACTAGTATCTAAAAGAAGAAAGTTTATTCTGACTTATGCAAGGGAATAAAACTCCTTTATGACCATCATTGGTGGAATTGAATGGGTGAAGCGTTGACCTCCCGAAGGTCATCTACTTTAAAGACAAGGATTTCTTCATCAACGGTCATCTACTTTATCTCTATATAAAGAACCAAGTTTGATTGAAGAAAAGGACAACTACGATAATACAATACTACATTCAAGCTTACAAAGTCTAACCTGTGCATATATACTTGTAATTACTTACATGTTGATAGTATATGCCTTGTCTAGGAAAATAAGAAAAAGAAATATCTGTAAGGCAACACTTTAGGTGTACTGAGCTTCATAGTGTTGTTGTAGTAATCAGAATTTGATTATAAGGTTGTCTAGGGCAAGGTTGTCTTAGTGTTGTTGTAATCAGAATTTGATTATAGTGAAAAAACCTTTGAAAGTGCAAGGGAACTGAGAATAATCCCGGGTTGTGGGGAGAACCAGGATAAATTATGTGTTGTTTCTTTCCCTTATCCCTTTACTTTCTGCTGTTATCTATTGTTTTGAAAGAGTTGAAAAAGCGTCAAACATAATTAAAACCTCCATTTCTTGTGTTTTTCTCACCTTCAAAGTGTTGCTAGATGGAGCTTCTGCAGACTATATATGGTTCCTGATGAAACAAGAATTGGAGGAACACTTGCTTTATAGATGTAGCTTAGTCGAAAAGATTTGGTACTCTATTTTTAAATGGATCAGAACAAAGGTGATGTTACTCGGTAATGTTGTCTCCCTTCTTAATTACTTTTCATCCTCTTCATTGGAAAAAAAGCTTCGGAAAATCTTAACGCTACTAACAATTTGAAAAATTTGAGAAGCACAAAATGAGTTATTTTGTCTTCTAAGAATCCGGAGGCGGAGGAGATTGCCGATACCATCAAAGTTACCTCTTAGAGATGGTTTATATTGATAGGAGGGGGTCCGTGTTTTTATTATGAATGATATTCAAACCTCCTTCTATATTTAATTTCTTGCGAGATTACTACCCCTTGTACCTTTTTCAAATTGTGGGTTAAGTACACTTGATATTTATCTTATTATCCAATAAATTTTTAAGTTAAAAAAAGTTACGTGAAAATTGTAGTTTTATTCATTAAATATTAATTTATTGATTTATAGATGGCTTTCGGCAAAAAAATACAATATCAATATATAACTGCATCAGCTAAGCTACGTTTGCACCTCGCTAACCACCATATCGTAATGCTCAACACATTCCTTGATGGGTTCAGAAGAAGAAATTTTTTTCATAATTTCTGTGACTTGTTGTTGGGATTTCATTGCTTTCTCTATTGCCACAATCTTTAAAAATGACCTGCAAAAGGTAAGATAATCTTCTATCAAAGTAATTTGAGGGTAAGCTTCTATAAGTTTCAGACAACGTTCTAAGCTTCTATAAGTTTCAGACAACGTTCTTCGAAGTCTTTCTGATGAGGTTCTTTACATATATTTGTTGTAAAAATTAGGAATAAATTATCTCTATAAAAAATAATCATTATATAAATAAAAGCATCAATTAAATATAAAGAACATAACTTGTTCAAAAAAAATATAAAGAACATAAACAAAGGGATATCAAGTAAACTTATCTGTTTTTGAAATTGCGGTGATTAGAAGTCGGTAATGGTGAAGTGAACAAACACGAAACCATGAAAGGTGATTACCTGCCAAACAGTAATCCATTATATAACATTAAGCGTGACAAAGTCACTGTCCTTAAGGATTTCTCCGCCTCATAAGCGCATATCCTCTAGGATACAACATGTTCTTCTCTAATATGAATCATATCAGAGACAGAACAGTTTGAATCTGTTAAAACACTGGAATGATGTAACCCAGAAACTCAATTATATTGGAAGGAGAGAAAGATATTTTTTCTGGTTTGATAGAGTACAAAAAATGTTTTGTTTTCGGTGTTGATGGAAAGCAAAAATGAAAAGGTATAGCTCTGCTTTTTCTCTCCCGTACGTGCATAATTAGGCCAAAAACAACGTTTATTTCGTCAAACAAAATAAGCCTTAATAATAGCCACGTTCAAGAGATATCAATAGAAAGGCGGTTACATAATTTAGAATTAAAAACACGTTACAAAACCAAGTCAAAGATCCTAATTAATAATAAGATAATAATTTTCTATTAGAATAATTTTCTATATTTCTCAATTAAAAATATAGGACACAAAATATTTGAAACTTTTGAAATATGCTAAAAATTTACAACAATCCCCCACATATTTCAAAAGATAAAATAAAATGTTAAAAATAGTTTTCTTGGGTAAACATCGTAGATGTAATGCATCGGAACGGTGTAGCAAGCTATGAAACCCGTCCTAAACTAATGAGACTTAACACACAGTGAATTGGTTTAGCAAGCTATGGAACCCAAGACACTTGTTGTATGCAAGAGGTCTCACAATCACATTACACCCCCACAATTCCTGTTGTTACGCGGTTGTGCGCTAATAGGCCATGCGCGTGCATTGTATTCATGAGTGCTCTAGAGACCCGCCATGGTCTCATGCAAGCGGCCCCACTTGACACTCATATAGGTGATTCCATCTAGTGTATGCTACAACCAAACACCACCCATAAGGGCTTATGGTAATCATTAAAAGCCTTTAAAGCTTATCCCTCAATTTTATTATTTAGCACATCTCATCCATTATCTTACACTATAGGAAAGAGACAACGTTATTTTAATGCTAACAGAACTAACAAGTAACTTGTTTTTACCCATTAAACCTTCTTCATGGGATCTCCAATCACAAAAGTTGAGTTCCCATTACTTGTCGTTTTCGAATGGCAAAGTCTCATTTCCCTAAATTTCTTCCTCAAGGGGTTTTATATACGGATCTGCTAAATTCATAAATATTGACCAAGACGTCTCTAAGTCAATTACCTCTTATTTCATCAAGCCTATAATAATAAACTTGGATTACACACTAAATTTACACAAGTCTGTTTAGTGTCTACGAAACGACATCTTATTCATCAACAAGATAAATCTACTTATAGATTTATTCTCATTGGATTCATATCAATTTGACATCTTTGTATTATTTTAATACAAAGGTTTATCAATCCATTTTGTAAACAATATCTCATATATTATCAAACTAATTTCCAAAATATACTTCATCAGGTCTACATAAATACTAAGCGACAACATCTTCACAAAGGGGAAATATAAATTTATGATCGATTAGTTTTATTATACACGTCTACTTGAAAAACTTTCAGGCGGCAACACCCCCACATAGCGTAAAATAGGTAGATTTCTATTCAGGTCTACTTGAATGATTTTCAAGTGACAACAATATCAAATGCATCATAAAATTTGCACAGTAAATCAATTGACTCATAATATCAAACACACATTGATCCTTAAAAAACAAGAACTGAACTTATGTCTCAAATACTATTGTACGCATCCCAACAAACTTATTTGCTTTTATAAAGAACACAAACAGATTCATCAATTCAAATACCTTCATCGTAAAATCTCATTTGTGGACATCAAATTTAAAAGTTTATACATATAGACACGTAAATTTATAGGACAAAAACTTAACCATATCCTTCTCATGTAAGGATAATAAAATCAAGTTTAATCAAGTTCATTGACTCCAGATATTTCACAAAATTTATACATACACATGTCATTGAGGTGGTATCAAAATATATGAATATATATGTATAAAGTAAGTCATTATAACAACTTTATGACATCGTCTCATATTATATCTCAATACCACAATATATATACTTAAAATAGACACTAAAATCATATACATCGAGAGAGGGAGTCAAATTTTGAAGCTCAAGAAAAATTAACATGGCATAACATATGATCAAATGAGCATCAAACCAAAGATTTATTGCAACTAATAAAACCAAAATATAAACAATTTCATCACTTGAACAACATTGTAAAATAAACTTGTCCCTTTTAATTTGTTAACATCAATAAATATTTCAACCATTAATCATAAACTATATTCGGTTGTTGCACATAGAGCACTAAACTTAGCCATTATCCCAATCTCAAAAACAAATCAAGTGGTGCATATTTGAAATGGAACACATGCAATGCAGCAACTAACTCTTAAACTTTAAACCACCAAACAATTCATTTCAAATTTGCTTAAACAATCTAATGAGCAAATTCTGGCAACACGTTGTTACTATACATTATCATGGATATTTGCTATATTTCCCTATAGGACTTTAAACAATATAATATTCTAAAACAAGTACATCATCGATCCTCTACATGTTAAAAATCATGCTAACTTAGTACCAATCAAAATAAAAACAACATATTCAACGGAAAAGTAGAATATCATCGTATTCTTAACAGATTCAACATGTAGACAATCATTGTTTCAACACAAAAATCAATATTATTTGGAAGGTTGAAAGCTTAGAATATGTACCTGATTCTTGTGAATGGTTTATGAGAAGAAAGGTTTGAAATTACCGATGAATTCACAACTCTCATTTATCCATTTGCAAAACAAAAAAAATACAATACCAGACTCCTTTTACACACAGCTTGTAGCTATCACTATAACTCTCCGGTCAATAATTCCTTAGACTGCGAAGTTGCTTACTTACTTTCGTTTAGCGTTTCAAACTTTCTATTTCTCCAATAAAAGCATTTGACGTGAATCTTTGGGAGAGGTTTTGAGCAGCTTTAGGTAGCGAATCTGAAAACCCTAATCCGCAAAAACGTGAATTTCATTTTCTCCATGTTTTTCAAACTGATATACATTACAATAAACAACACTACTTATAAATCCTTAAGATTGTTGTAAAAATTAGGAATAAATTATGGCTATAAAAAATAATCATCATATAAATAAAAACATCAATTAAATATTAAAGAGCATAAACAAGAGGGATATCAAGTAAACTTATTTGTTCTTGAAATTGCAGTGATTAGAAATCGGTAACGGTGAATTGAACAAACACGAAACCATGAAAACCTGCCCAACAATAATCCATTATATAACATGAGTCATGACAAAGTCACTGTCCTTAAGGATTTATCCGCCTCATAAGCGCATATCCTCCCAGGAGACAACATGTTCTTTCCTGATATGAATCATATAAGAGGTGACAGAACAACTTGAATCTGTTAAAACATTGAAATGATGTAACTCCAGGAACTCAATTATATTGGAAGGAGAGAAAGATATTTTTCTGGTTTGATAGTGTACAAAAAATGTTTTGTTTTCGGTATTGATGGAAAGCAAAAATGAAAAGGTATAACTCTGCTTTTTCTCTTCTGTGCATGCATAATTAGGCCAAAAACAACGTTTTTCTTTTCCAAACAAAATAAGCCTTAATAATAGCCACATTCAAGAGATATCAATAGAAAGGCGGTTACAAAATTTAGAATTAAAAACACGTTACAAAACCATGTCAAAGATCCTAATTAATAATAAGATAATAATTTTCTATTAAAATATTTTTCTATATTTCTCAATTAAAAATATAGGACACAAAATATTTGAAACTTTTAAAATATGCTAAAAATTTACAACAATATTTTGGTACAACTTGGTGATCGGTGTTGGTGCTGGTGAAATGGCATGAGAAATAAAGATCAATCAAATAGTGATAAAAAAGGATAAATATGTTGAAGGTGACATTTTATCTTTTTTTAATAATAATGGACATAGTAGCAGGGTGGATCTAGACATTTGATACATGTGGGGCTAAAATAGTCGCTCAATGTTTCAAAATTTTAAATTGTCTCTGATTGTACACTTCGTCAGTGAAAATAGTCTCTAACATTAAAATGCTTCATTAACATTGTCATATTAACCCTTCAATATACTTAGTTATTGTCACTTCATGGATTATTATGACTAACAAAGTATAAAATCAATGATTAGTTTAGAATTTTAATATATTGAGAAACTATTATGATTATTTATTACACATTCAAGGACCAAAGTGACTATTACATTTTTTTTATAATATATAAATAAAAAGGTTAAATATGTTTTTAGTCCTTACATTTTGCGCCCCTTTGAAGAATAGTTGTTACATTTTATTAAATGTTTTTAAAATCCTCACATTTTATCTCCGTTATCAAAATAAGTCCATGTTGTTAATTCTCTAATGAAATGCTGATGTGGCGGTTAGTGGGTCCCAATTATTTTAAGGTTAAATATGTTTTTTGTCCCTACATTTTGTGTGACTTTGAAAAATAGTCCTTGCATTTCAATAAATGTTTTTAAAATCCCTAAAATAATAAGGACTATTCTTCAAAGTCACGCAATATGTAAGGACCAAAAACATATTCAACCCTTAAATAATTGGGACTCACAAACTGCCACATCAGCATTCCGTTAGAAAATTAACAGCAGAGACTAATTTTGATAACGAAGATAAAATGTGAGGATTTTTAAAACATTTAATAAAATGTAGAGATTATTCTTCAAAAGAGCGAAAAGTGTAAGGATTAAAAACATATTTAACCCTAAATAAAAAAGTAGGAAAATGACATGTGGGGCTTTAGCCTCACATAGCCCTTGAATACATCCGCCCTGCATTGTAGTTACTTTATGGTTAATTTTATCACTCACAATGAGTCAATAAATCTAGTCAAAAACAAATCTGTTCACCATTAATAACTCCTGTTGTTATTAAAAAAAATTAAAAAGACTCCTGTTGTTTTTTTTTGACTCAATTCAAATGACATATTTAAAAATATTGTCATTTCTTTATAATTCATTCAATTTTCACACACGAGGAGATGCTAATCGTTTTCATTTCCTATATGCTAGTATTATTTTCATATGATGCATATTCATTTCCTATACTATAAAACCAAATAAAGTCATCTCCATTTTTTTTTGACAAGTCTCCATTTTTATTATATTTTTTTTGTCGGTGGTCAACTTATTCTTAGAACTACACTATAGTTTGGTTTTAAATATTTTCAAAATATGGTCAAACCAAATTCAATAGAAATTTTGTAAATAATTTTATGATTTTTTATTTTGCTAATAAATAATATATGACTTTGAATACAATAAATAGGATATAAATGGTAGAAGACCATCTACAATTTCCATTTCAATTTATATTGATATCTGATATTTTCTTTTTGAGGGGATTGATATATGATAATTTGTTTGGTAACGGTATTCGTGGATGATATAATCATTTGGGTTAAATATGTTTTTGATCAATATAAATATTTAAAATTTCGTTTTTAGTCTCTATAAAATAAAATCACATTTTTTAGTCCTGTAAAATTTTTCGTCAGCATTTTTAGTCCTTGCAAAATTTGTCATCAGATTTTTTAGTCCTTGTAAATCTCCAGTCCGCATTTTCGGTCCCTAAAAATGCTAAAGGAAAAAGTTACAGGGACTAAAAAATGGGACTTTCTTTTATAGGGATTAAAAACGAAATTCTGAATATTTATAAGAATCAAAAATATATTTAACCTTATATTCACGCGTAGTGATCAAATAGTCTATTATGAATGGCTCTTTTAATGATGAGTGTTGTACCTATAACACTCATAATCTCATACATAGCGTGATCCGGCCAATATTAAACGAATCAGCTATTTTATAGACGAATTCTATTATACTTTATTCATTTTTTACAAATTCAAATAATGAAACATGATTATTTTCTACTCCATTACATCACATTCCATCCAAACAAACATAACCTTAGAGTGTGAGTGGAGGAAATAAATTAGTTGAAATTTAGTTAATTGATTAGATTATAAATTATTTCTTAAGAAACTAAAATAAAATTTCGCAACAAATAACACAGGATGGATTTCTTTCTTAAACGCTCACCAATATATTGCATAATCACACTCACATAAAATTTGATATATCATGTACAACCACTTGTGTTCTTAAGATAATAATTAATTTCAATTTTTTGTGCTTAAGAGAGTACAGAGATTTGTTCTGTTATGTAGGAAGAGAGGGAGGGATAGAATGCACCAAATAAATTATTTTGAACTTAGTGAAATCTCATCTATACTTTTTTTCTATTATTTCTGAAATCTCATCTGTTAAATAAAACATGCCTTAATTGAAACCAAAAGTTGAAAACATAATAATACAGTGAGGAGAAAATTGTGGTTTTATTCATGAAATATAAATTTATTTATTTATAGATGGCCTGCGGCTATCAATACAATATCATTATATAACTGCATCTCGTGATTCAGTGTAGCAATGGAAGACGTATTAACATTCTTTTCACGAGCTAAGCTACCTTCACACCTCTCAAGTGCATCACTAGCATATCTGATATCCAAGTCTAAAGTGTCCGGTTCCTCACGCAATGCAACTTTTAAATTACCAACCACACTATTATAATCATCAGCACATTCTTTGATGGGTTGAGAAGAAGGATATTTTTTCATAATTTCTTTAATTTGTTGTTGGGATTTTATTGCCTTCCCTATTGCCGCAATCTTTAAAAATGACCTGCAAAAGGTAAGATAATCTTCGATCAAAGTAATTTGAGGGTAAGCTTCTATAAGTTTCAAACAACGTTGTTCAAAGTCTTTTTGACCAGCTGCTTGGCATACCTTTTGGTACAACTTAAGGCTTGGTGTTGGTGTTGGTGTTGGTGAAATGGCATGAGAAATAAAGATCATTGAAATGGTGAGCAAAATGGATAAATAGGTTGATGATGCCATTTTCTCTTGTTAATTATAATGGACAATAAACTTATTTTGTTGTTGAGGAGAATGGAGAAGAGACGTTACTTAGGGTTTTTAATTTATAGGCATTATAATGCAGTACTTTTTTTTAAGGAATTCTCTCAGTCAAAATGAGTCAATAAATGTAGTCAAAACAAATTCATTCACCATTAATATTCTTGGTTTTTTCTAATAACTCAGTTCATACCAGTAATGACGGACTATTTCGAAAAATTGCCATTTTATTTAATTTATTCAGTTTTCACAATATCTTTTTGTTTTGAAATGAGTGTTTTCCTTTTGAAAAGCCATCTCCAATTCTTTTGGTCGGTTTCCTTCACAATATCTGGTCAACCCAAATTAAATAAATACTACTATTGTCTATTGACTAAAAAACCGTTTCAAAAAAGTTATGACTAAAACCAATAAAAATATTAAAAAAATAAAATAAGTATTTCATTACAAGAGATGCTTAAATTACACGACTCTCATATATTAGGTTAAAATATATGGGAAATAAGCTAGATCAAGTTAGGCTTTGTAAAACTTATATTTGACCTCGTAAAAAAATCAAGGCCTAAATCTAGCATGTACTGTGTCATAGGCTTATTTTTAGACCTAAGACTAGCCTATTCGAAAGTATGGTATTACTGGAACTAATTTATTTATATTTATATTTTTATAAATAACTAAATATAAAAAAAAGTAAGTGCATGTGTGGTGCAAGATAAAGCCTATGGGCACAAAGAGTTCAAAGAATAAATGAAATAGAAATAAACTAAATATTCACAAAGAAAAGAAAAAAAAGTATGCAGTAAATCTAATTAATGTACAAACTTCTAACAATATAAAATTTACCTTACAATTAATTGAGCAAGTCCCCAACAACGATGCCATTTGAGAAATATGACCATGGCAATGCGACATCAAAGTATTTCTTTTTATCGTATCCACAATGACTTGGTCAATAAATCATTAGGTTACGTGATTATTAAAAGGTTTATCGTTATTAGTTGGTAGTGGATTTAAGTTTAGGAAAAGGAAAATTCTATGGTGAAGTTGTTAAAATGACTTTTTTGGTGAAGTCATGACCAATCATAATGCATTTGTGTATTTAATGAATGCCACATCAAATTATATTGTGTATTGTACATTTGTTCATACGGTGTACCACTATATTTTTACTTATTGCAATTGTGTCCTTCATTAAATCAAAATTAAACATTTTTGTTATTATTTTTTATTCTTAAAACTTATGCATCTAAATTGGATACGACTAATTCATGCCATTTTTCCCATCACACAAATTCAGCTTCATCAAAATTCCAGATTTCTTTCTCCCTTTCTCTCCAAAATTTCAGATCGATATCTTCCTCCCTTCATGAGTTTCCAAATTTCATGCCATTATTTTACTAAAGCTTTAGAGAATGAGAAGAAATTTCTAGTTTGAGGAAAGGACTAGGAAAGAACTTCATTCGTGAGTTTCCTATTGTCTTATAATTTCTGGTCAACTAATTTAAGACTCAATAGGGAAAGTTCTCTCTGTTTTTGAACAAGAAATTCTCTGATATTTTAATTTTCATTTTACTGATACAATTCATGTAGCATTTTATTTTTTGTACTTCAGTCGTTGTGTTTAGATGTTTGATCACATATGGTTACAATTGAAGATTTGGTGCTGAATTGACTTTTTATTTAACTTACGAAACTGAATGGTTACGTTTGGGTGTTACTTATATTGTCATATGTTATCAACATCACCATGGCAGGGTAGATTGAGTTTACTTTCCATCTAAATTGTAACCCATGGTAGCCACAATACTTGGTTCAATTACAAGTCTTTAATACGCTATTAAAACATTTCAATAGCATTTTTATACCATTTATTACCATTGAAAACCGTTTTTCACAGGAGGTTCACTATTATAAAAAGAAAATTTTGAATTTGAAAAAAATTTAAATTGAACCATCGAACCATGTAAATGTAAGTGAGATTAAAGAAAGGAACCCCACACCACTGCACCATCAAATTATTTATTGCAAGTATACGTAAAATAAATTAAAAATAGACTAATTTATTGGTTATGGAAATTTCTATAAATGAATATTTTGAATTTTTTAATCACGCAAATTTTCAAGTTTGGTGTTATGAATTTTTTCATAGTAGCTATGAGATTCCATCCGTATTGCCATCCCTAATTAATCCCCTCCTAGTTTTTTCTTTACAAACCGTTAATTAAGAATAATTAAAACAAGAGAGAAAATATGATTTTTTTTTTTGTTACTGATAAAATATGATATGAAACCGTTGACAAAAAAACATGTCTATAACATAATGATATCTTCCAAATCCCTTAATATCTGCAGAATTGCATCAAGAATTTTTTTTTTGTTTACTGAGAAAATATGATATGAAAACGTTGACAAAAAGCATGGCAATAACGTAATGATATCTTCCAAATCCCTTAATATTTACAGAATTGCATCAAGAATTTAATACGGTCGTATGGTAATAACATAATGATATCTTTCAAATTCCTTAATATTTGCATAATTGTATCAAGAATTTAATACGGTATATGGTAAAAACATAATGATATCTTCCAAACTCCTTAATATTTGCAGAACCGCATCAAAAATCGTATGGTAATATCTTCCAAATCCCTTAATATTTGCATCAACATAATTCTGAATAAATACACCTGCCTTTTGAAAATCAAGTTCTCAAGACTCTTAACAATTAAAACCAAAAACGGTACCATCGCCGATCAAGAACAACAAAAAACAAAGACACGGACAGGGATTCATCAATAATATAGGGATGATTTACAACACTGTCGAGAAATACCGCAACCAGAAAATGAAACCATTAAGAAAATTCATAGCCACTTTACAACTGTGGAGTACAGTAAAGTAAAGTAAATATATTGATCAATAGATCATAGTTGCCTACAACACAGTATCAAAGATC
>Ga0228710_1004856_pt1 | contig 21089 bp, 16 predicted proteins | sample MedpolnodulmetaG_FD_177995 | JGI IMG/M metagenome (GOLD analysis project Ga0228710, IMG submission 177995) | Root nodule microbial communities from Medicago polymorpha collected in Santa Monica, California, United States - pink nodules | ecosystem: Host-associated > Plants > Roots > Nodule... | reverse complement strand
AAAACTTTCAACAATTAGGTATCAATTGCTCATCGTGACATTGTAAGGCGACATATAATTAGTAAATATGCGCACTGCTCCAATGTTGATCTTAGAGTAACAACTAACAACATATTTGTTTTTACGTGCACATTATTCTACCTGATAGATTAGGAGAAAAATAGTGATTCTAATTAACCATCAATCATATTGTAGTAGTTGACACACTAATTTTTTATTTCTAGAAAACTTCAAGAATACAAATTATTCTATATAATACAACAAGGACTAATGTACTAGGACATTTAGAGTGCCACTTAATATCATTATAAATGGTGGTTATCTAGCTAAAACAATGGTTTCTGATATAGTAGCTACAGAAACCATCTCCATAGATAGACACTGCCTCAGTTCTGCCAATATTTGGCTTATGTCTGGCCTTTCAGCTGCAGTTTGCAAAATGCATGACATGGCTATCTCTGCAACTTTCCATGCTGAATTGATGCTAAATTCACCCTCCAACCTTGGATCAACAACACTTTGAATATTTCCTCCTTCAGCTAAAGGAATAACCCATTCTAGTATATGAATGTTTTCTCCAGCTGCTCTTACTATTGCTTGACGACCAGTGATCAACACAAATAGAATTATTCCAAAGCTGTAGATATCATTTTTTTTATTTGTGTTTCCCGTTCTCTGATATCTATTAACAAAACAAACAAATAAACTAAATTAGAAGTTTTGATCTAAAATATTGTTTCTTTTCAATCTAATGTTTGAATATACATATTATCAAAATAAACAACTTTTTGTCAATATATTATTTATGTAGTACCTGAAAAGTTTTGTTAAGCTCATTGATAAACTTACGTCAACTTTCCGAAAACAAAATTAAATCTAATCTATAATAAATCTTAGCAAAATAGTAGTAGTGCTTCAAAAATTTGTTACAAGCAAAAACGTTGTAACATTCACATTCTAGATATAAATAGATGTTGCATCATTAGGGAAGGAAATTTTTTACAGCATGTCATTAATTAATTATTTTGGTTAGAACTGTTACTAGCAATAACTGATAAAGGTTATTCTTTCTGGTACAATATAACTGGTTTATATGTTAGAAATTTCATATAAATTGTCTACTTTGTGATAAAGAAAATTAGAGAGATTGAGAGATCAAAGCTAAGTAAGTAAAATAGACTGTGAAAGGAGCTTGTGGATTCTTGTTGTTTCTTAATAGTGTGAAGCAAGGGAGTCACTAAGGCTTTGTTTGCGAGTTTGGAGGGGGGAGGGATTTGGAAAAAAGGAAGAAGCAAGTGGTAGAAATAGAAGAAATTAAGAGGGGAAGGCTTTGGGGGTTCATTTTTCTTCATAATACAAAATCCTCCTCATTTGAGGGAACTCGAAAATTGTATTAGAGGAGGGTTTTGGGGGGTTTACATGAATTCTTCAAATTTAATCTATCTAGTTATAATATTCTTAAAATTACATAAGCATTAATTTATCATTTTTCTAGAAATTTACTCTTTCAAAAAATGTAAAAGATTTTACCATTTTCTCTTATATTTCCAACTCTCCAAAGCCTTCTCTTCCCCTCCCATCCAAACTCCCAAACAAATCCTAAGGAAAATCTATTGTTTTGATCTTGTTTTTCGTCTTAGTATATTTGTTTTTTCCTTTCTGCTTTAGTATTGCTACTTGTTTGAATTGATTTTCTGATTTTGTTCAGTTTACTTGTTTTGGATGGTGCATCTCCTGGTTTTCTCTTGTTTGATTGGTTTCAGGCCATAATCATGTAGTAGCATATCATTTAATAATTAAAAGAAGTCGCGGTGTGTCAAGTGTATGTTAAAAGTCTTGTATTGACTGAAAAAGTGAATATAAAGCAACAAATAAGTGAGACGATTCATCTACCCAATTTTTAAGGTTTAGTTGTGGTCTTGAAGTGAATATTCATGCAAACTATATGCCACAAAATATTGAAATGAAAGCAATTTATTTTACATTAGCACGTGGTACTTACGCAGGATCAACATAACCTAGTGTGCCAGCAGGTTGGGTGGATATATGAGAATCAATGTCGTTACCAAAAGCTCTACTTAGGCCAAAATCAGCTATCTTGGCATGCATATTCTCGTCTAGTAATATGTTGGTAGGCTTCAAATCTCTATGCATAATAGGTGGATTACATCCATTGTGCAGATATTCCAATCCTGAAAATCTAACAAATTAGTGCAATGAAAAGGGTAGAAGAAACAAGAAACATGTCAGAAAGTGCACATTACCATGTGCTGCATCAACTGCAATTTTGAGTCTCTCATTCCATTTTAAAATATTTGTATTCTCCTCTGCATGCAAATAGATAGGCATTAGTCTTGAAATTTTGGATAAGCACTCTTTAAAAGGAAAACATAAAAATAAATTCTTCCAAGTGGATTAGGATTCATTTACTAGCATAAAACCTGCTGATGTGGAATTATCCTAGTATATTAGGTTTCCTGGCACGTCAATAAAAATAAGATAGAAGGACCAAAATATATCTTTCAAAGGGGACCAATTCCGTGAACAAAGAAAAATAAAGAAACTAAAGCCTCAATTAAGTCAGTTAAAGACAAAACAAAACATACTTAATAAGTGTTGTTGAACATTTCCATTGGCCATGTATTCGTATATCAATGCTTTGATTTCATCTTCATCACAGTAGCCAATGAGAGAGACCAAATTTCTATGATGAACAATCATTAGAAGTTGCGCCTGCATTTTGAGTTACTGTTAAATATAGAATATAGTGTAGGATGCTTAATGTAAATACTATTAGTTCGGTGGGCTAGTTTGACTTCTTCAAAAAAATGTAAATACTATTACTTGAGTAAAATCATGATTGAATACATTGTGTTCTAATTAACTTGAATCCAATGACTAACCTCATACTGAAATTCCTTGTAACCTTGTTTTGATGATGTTGAAAGAATTTTTACAGCTACTTGAGTGTGATCTTGTAAAATTCCAACATAAACTTTTCCAAATCCTCCTTCTCCAATAACAGTTTTAAAGTTATCAGTAATATTGAGAATTTCAGTGTAGCTGAACGTTTGATGCTTTGATTTCATTGAACCCTCTTTCCTAGAATTTGACAACGTAGCTACAGTGATAAAGAAAATTGAATGAAAATAAGCAAGGATGTGCAAAAAATTTAAACACGAATCTGGATATAGAGATTGGAACAAAATCATTTTTCTGTCATCTAGTTGTACGTTTGTTCCACTAAGAATTTGTTTATCTTCAACATAAACATAATGTAATGATCATTCAATTATTGAGCAAAAACTGATATCATTATTGATGTACCTTTTTGTCTTCTGAATATCCAAAATCCAAGAGAAATCAAGAGGAAAACAACTAATGCTGAAAAAGATGTAATAAGTGGTACAAAAAAATTCTTTCCACAAGATTCCGTCATACAAAGATCAGGATTATCATCTACACTGAAAAAAATCAAAGGTGCTAAAATATTAGTTATCATATCATTGATGATACTTGTATAAGAAAAACTTTTTACTAGATTATCTTCTATTTTGTTTGGTGGACAATGGACAACAAAAATAAAATAGTAACATAAGTTTACGACAATACTCTTTATGATATATATACTACATAGAGTAAATTATCAAATTGGTCCCTAAATTAGTGTAGATTGGACATTTTAATCCTTGAAATGTAGAAATAGGCAAAAATATCTTTGAATTTGTAACCTGCATGAGCTGACAGGTTAAGTAACTATGCGACGTCTCCAACATGAATGTGACACTTCCGTTTGGATGAAACTGAAGGACTGAATTTCTTGGTTCTTCTTCCTCATCCAGAACTAAATTCGTAAGAGTAAACAACTACTTTGGGCCTTAATGTGTGAGAAGTAGCCACTATAGTCTCTGAATATACCAATTACAAATGTAGACCTAAATGTATCTTTTGTTAGTAATGTTATCAAAAACTTATAAAATTATTATCAAAAGGTACAATTAGATTTTTTTTTGTAATTAAGATACATTCAAGAATATAGTTACAACGTTTGACAAATTCGCAACCAAAGTTTGTTTTTTATTGTTGAATGACAATTGTTAGTAGTTTTTTTGTTGAGTGACAAATGTTAGTAGTTAGTATTGTTAGATAAATATTTACTCTAACGTCTTCCAACCAAACCCCTAATGATGAATATAAAATCCTAATTTGAGAAGGGAAAATGTTGGATAAGGATCTACTTTGGCAAATGGTAGACAAATTATAGAAAATGAAGTTTTTGTAGCTTTGAGTATAGAGCATACCTCAATGATAGTGAACCTGATTTAGATCTCTCAAGGAGTTCACTTGGAACTAACCCTGAGAGTTTGTTCTTCCTCACATTTCTGCAAACACATGACAAATAAGTATGACACTTTTTTTTATCTTTTATGCTAATAATCAAGGGAATTACATTTGATTCATCAATAAGTGACTTACAAGACTTTTAGTAATCGCAATTTGCTCAGAAAATCAGGTAAGGGACCGTTTAAGCTATTGTTAGATAAATTTCTGAAAGGAAAGAATTTAAATGCAGTGTTAAAATTTTGAATCTCCAATAAAGAGAGAATAATAATCTTATTGAATGCATATGCTTTCACAATTTAACCAAATGAGATTTATCCTAGCAACTGTCACCCTTGCAGGTGTAATGCAATGTGTATATTTTAGTGTATATTTGAGATTTTGAAAAAGTTGAATTAACAATATGATAGATAATCATATAATATTTCAATAACACTTAATATCTTTTAGAAATATTTTATTGCTTTATTAATTTTAAGTCTTCCCTAAACTTCAAATCCTCTGTCTAAACATACCCGAGGCCGCCCTTTATTTAAAATAATGAGATAAGAAACTCACAAGTACTCTAACATAGTGAGCTTTGAGATGGAAGATGCTATATGCCCTGTTAATCCACTTGAAGACAAATCCCTGGGTTGTTCCATTGCCATATATACTTTGAGTTAGAGGATAATTGAAGTTCTTGAATTTATGCATGGTTTATTTAGGGAACGTTAAACTTACAAAGATGTGATTCTTGGGATGCTATAGCCATCAATACTACAGTTTAGGCCTTCCCACATATACTTCACAGGACCACATGGATCTCCTTGCCAATTCTTAGCCACCCCATAAGCATCCTTGATGTTTGTGATAGTATCAACTAGTATTTGGTATTCAGAAAAACATTTGAATAAGGATTTAAAGCCAATTTGCACATAGTTTACTTTACACCACAAATGACACTAAATATTCTTATACTACCTCCTTCCTTACATATAGTATATCGTTGACAAAATCAGGGAAATTTAAAAAAATTGTAGTAGTATTTAATTATTGACTAATAGCATTGTCTGATAAGTTTACCTATAATGAGAGAATTAAGAAGGTCTTATACAAGTGGACGGAGGTAGTAAGTTTTTTAGATAAATTAAAGGACTAGCTTACCATCATGTTGGTCAGTTTCTGATTGTGAGAAGTCTTTTGCCTTGTAAATCTCAAAGGCATTTAGGATGGGTGGAAGGGTTGAATTCTCTGTCTTGGTAAGAGAAATATGATACCTTGTGGCTCCAGTGAAATATCTTTTCCAGTAGGTACTTTCTTTCCGGTATATATGTATATCGTATTCATTAACTCTGGTCTTTGATGTGATATTTATTTCTCTAGTTTCATTTCTAGTCAGCTTCTCAACCTCATTGAAGTGTAAAAAAACGTGGAATTGGTCATTTACATTATCTGCATTCCATTGGATTTGTAAAGGGGCACTGGCATTTAATGGTGTAACAGCAGTGCTCATCACAGTTATTGGTAGTTTATATTCACCCTGAACTAGATCATCACTGTTAAGTGAGGTGTTTAATCGTCTCCAATCACTAGATAATTCACAAGGCGACCAGATGCGGTCATAAACATCACCCGTGTACCTGTACATGGCAAATACAAATCTTTTATCAGTAATTGACTTTGATTTTATTTATTTATATAGTTGGCTAATTAGTGTACTTCTAGCTGATTCCATGCAATGTATTCTACTTACCCCCGGTTTGTGATGGAACCTAAATCACATCGCCTAAAAAGTGAGAATACTAATGGGTATATGACATAAGCTTTACTGTCCAAAGGCCTCAATTCTATAGCTGAAATGAATGGAGTCCCTTTTCCTGTGTTAACAAGACATGGTTCTATGTAATCTTGTGATGGAGTGTATATCATTTCCCTGAATGTGGCCAATGATGAATTGGTGATCAACTTCACTGTATCCCAAACATTAGCTCCAAAATGAAGATCAAATTGTGGTGGATCATTTAGATTATCATAATTACCATAATAGAAAGTAGCTCTGATTAAATATCTAGTACCAGTTGTTACATTTATTCTGTAACAATTTCTCACTCCACTCTGAAAGCTCCTCAAATGGGTTAGATGTTGTGGAAACATTGGCGATATCCTCCTAGTTACACCTGTATCTATGAATTTGGCATCGGAAATGTAATTTATGCCTGTGACCAACGCAGAATAGCTCAAATGTTCAGGTAGACCGCAGTCTAAGCTAATGAATCCTGATACAATCATAAATTGTGGAACAAATTAAGATAACTTCAGCTACAATAATAATTACTAGTAACAAATATGTAACATAAATTAGGTATAGAAAAATCCATAAACAAACCTGATTGATCCTGAGCTTGTATAAAAACCAAAATTCTGGGGACACCAAGTAATACCAAAAGAAAATGCAGCAACATTCTCATCATTCTTGTATAAATGCTAATACAAGGAAGTATTTATACTACTAAGAGAGTCTCATTCCACTTCAACTTACATACACAAAACGCTGTCAAATTTTTTATTTTTTAGTTATTTACTTTAGATTCCGTTCCTTGGAGTTAATCTCATTAGAGACATTAAATTCATCGTTCAGGAGAACCTGAGTTCGCATCTTAGTAGAATGGTTTACGTTCAGGTTTTACTTACCTCTCATGGTCGAAATTCAAATTATAAGACCTCTTTTCCCTACGAACCAAAGGGTTAACACGAAGAAAAAAAAACTCTCATCAAGGGGGCATTTGTTTCAAGTATATTAGATTTATTTTAGGAAATAACTTTTCTAAGAATATTAGGATAAAAAATGTCTCTTTCATTCCTAACTACTTAAAAATAATGTTTGAATAATTTGGGAAACTTTATAATAGTACAGTCATCATTAGATAGACTCTTAATGATTAAAATCAAATTAATCGCAAAAATATATTATGAGATGTGTCTCGATATAATATGTCTACAATGTTTCCGGAGTTTATTAAGAGCAACATTATCAAACAACAACTTGAATCTTTGAATGATTCAAAAGACTCATAGGTCGTTGGATGAGATACACGCTATGAGTATTAAGTATTCTATACAATGTTTGGTTTCATTAAAGGCTAATTGATTTAGTTTAAAGTTCGTATTAGATGCTTCTGCGCCAAATCGAATCTATTCCATCTTTTTGTTGGACAGTTTTTTTTTTACTATTTGCCTGTTTGTCTATTTTATGTGTGAACGGTGACCCATGCTTAAGTTTTTTAGATTTAACTTACTATGGCAAATTATTTCTTATGCAGAGCCATCAACCATGCTTATTTTTTTATTTGTATTAAGGTACTTAATTTTACTAATCATGTTGATTTAATTTATTTATTTTAGATAACATGTTTGTTATTAACTGTTCATTTCATTACTTTATAATATTGATGATTTTTTTGTTAATACGACATAAATAATAAATGGATATGAAATATAGTTTTCAATATCATTTAAATAAATTTCAATTACCTCGAGCGGATTCATCTCTACAGTTGTGAGCCGAGATTACACTTGGTTTGCAAAAAAAAATATATTACTATTAAAACCTATTTTGCTAACTACACATCCAAAAGTAATTTCAATCCAAACTATATAAAACATCAATCGATAAGAATCAATTTTACTTAATGTATCCATATATAAATCTATTTAAGTTAAAGTCATCTCAAATAAAATTCAATTCTAACAAACTGAATTCTCGTCACTACAAAACCAAAAACACACTACGTTCCTTAACATTTTTCTCATTGGTCTACCAGACTTACCCATCCCTTATTATTTTTTTGCAAACTCTTGTAGAAGGGACGCTGGAAGCCGCCCCTTAACATTAAAAAAAATAAGTGTTGAAAAGATGTAGAAAGGAAGCTCAGTCTTTTTTAGGTTTGGAGATACTAAACTAAAAGATGCATAAAGGAAGCTTAGTCTTTTTTAAGGCATTCTTTATCGGACCTGCTGACTACATGACTTCTAAGACGTTCTTTTTTCGAGCCTGCCAACTCTGAACTTCCTTTTTCTTATGATTGGCTAACTTTCAAAAGAAAGTCGAGTGAGTTCAGAACATATCTTATGATTATTTGGATTGGATTTACGGGGTTGAAATTTCTAAAGATTATGTTTAGAGGAGATAGTGTATCTAAGAGATGATCATGCTATGGCATGAAGTTCAGCGTAGAGCATCTTATTCGCATCCTCTTCTAACATCGTATCTGAGGCAGAGCGAAGAATCTTAGACCAAAAAAAACAAGTCTAAAATTTGGGTCCCAAAATAAAATAAAAAACAAAAATTAGCAGTCCATTTTTGTATGAAGTATTATATTTTCTGTATAATTTAACAAGCAAATTATTAGTTCGAGCTCATATAATAGGTGCGCGTTAGGCGACCAAAATCTCATAAACAACATCACCGTAAGTGTTAACTCTTTTATCTTCCTTTGGGGCATGATGATCCATACTCTTATTGGCAAGGCTGCCTTACTTGGCTTGTCGGTCATAGGGGTTGAGGCTCTTGAAACCAATGATACTCCCATTCTCCTTCTAGGCTTACTTTTTCAAGGGACATTTCCATCCACGTTGCTTTTATGGAGCATAATTTTTTGTTTATACTGGTTCTATATATAGCAGTCGTTCAGGAAACTATATGTTCCCTTATTGAAATCCAATATGGTTATAGCTTGGGGTTCTTTAAGTATGTCCACTTTATACCGTTTTTTGTATACAATTCTAACTCGGTTTTTTAAGAAAAGTAAGAAATAAAAAATGAGAGTGGACAAGCATTATGGAGAGTACTAACCCATTTTTCATGTGACAATGATTTTTCCTTCTCAATGGTGAATCATCCATCTTCTTTGACCAAAATTTTAGCCAATTGGATCCCAGTCTTATTAAAAGAATGTGGTCCATCTTGGATTTTCTCTATGGTTTGCAACCAAAGAGTAGGAATAACAATACTTCAAAAGAAGTGGAAAATTGCTGTATACACATTTAGTTTGGCTGAAAAACACATATAAATTACTATATGTCCCATCGGCAGTTAACTGCCGTGAAAATTAACCGGCGACAGTTAACTGCCGAAATTCAATTTCACTCATCGGCACTTAAGTGCCGTGGAGTGTCAACAGCAAAATTCAAAGAGCTTTTCACATCTCTACCTTCCATGTCATAGCTTGCTTGTATAAATCCATACCCTCTGATTCCTTCGCAGATAATAAAGGTGCATAAATAATAGAAGAGTATGTTAATGATAAATAATATGACTGAATTCATGATTTTCAAGTTTTCATTAAGAATTTTAATCTTGTTTTGCCTCATAGTTTGGCATCACCAAATCAGAGCATGTTCATCTTGTTATAATCACATGGACAAGATTAATGTTGTAGGTGGTACCTGCAAAATTCACTACTGCCACAACAGTCAAGTGCTTCTTCTCTGGGATCTGCGAGCAATCAACTGTTGACACTCCACGGCACTTAAGTGCCGACGGGTGAAATTGAATTTCGGCAATTAACTGCCGCCGGTTAATTTCCGATGCAGTTAACTGCCGAGGGGGCATTTGAGTAATTTATATGTTTTTCAGCCAAACTAAATGTGTATACAGCAATTTTCAAAGAAGTGTGGCCAGGAAATTTGGACTTTTACAGCATATTTCCTTTGGTTATGAATCTGCAGTCCCAAGCATCAGCAAAATCCTCTTGACGTAGCCGAAGTTAATAAGGTTGATTGGCTTGGCATAAAGAAGGTTCAAGCTTTTCTATAGCTTTTTTTTCTTGTTCACCTAAAGAAAATAGTCCCTTTGTCAATCCTTTCAACATGATTACTCTTCAAGGGTGTATCATCGGCCACCAAAAAGGTTTTTCATCCTTCCTTTCTAATCTCACTTTCTGGCTTATCGATTTTTCCCTTCTCTTACCCTAGTTCAAATCCTAATGACGCCCAAGGACAAGATCGAGTGTAGCTCAAATCCAATAACGCCCAAGGACACCAAAATATCGTCCAAATAAGCATTTTCAAGAGCCTAAAGAAAAGAAATATTCTAGGTAACCTTGTGGCCAGTCACTCACTTCTTTCCCCTGAGCTTGGCTCAATTGGAATGGACATTGCATTATATATACATGGGTTGGGATTCGAACCCAAGATTTCTCACTTATCCACCTTAAGAGGTGAATTTCTAGCCATTGTGTAACTTGACCAAAAAAAAATCTTGGTACTCTTACCAACCTATTTTAATTTTATTTCAAAGAGAAAAAACTATTCACCAATCCAAAGAGAACGTAGTTGGTTACCCCAAAATCCACTTCCAAAGTAAGTTATTCTCCCAACTTCGTTCTTTTTTTTAGTATGTATGTAATACTCATAGTCTAATAACTTTCCTTTTTCTTCTTTTTTGAGTATGTATGTAACTAACTCAAGTAAATTTTTAGATTTTGCTTTCGATATGGGGGTTGTTGAAGATACAATGTCCATGTCCCACATGCGAGTTTAGGAAATATCATAGAAGAAGCATAGTTGAAGATCACATAAAATTTCAACCGTTCTCAAAAAACCATTTCATATGTAATCTTAATGGTGACAGTCAAGTATCAGCATCTTTTAGAAATGTAAATCTTGTGGAAGAGATATGTCATTCTGAAAATCCGATGGTAAAAATGATTAATGCTGCATCTGGGTATTATAGGCAGCATGAGGATAATAAAGACTAATCACACCTCCACATAATAAGTGTCTCCGTATAATTGATATAACAACTGTCACTACAAAGAGTAGTTCACTCTCGGACTCTTCTCGGTCAATTTTACAACGATTGTAGTTACACATTCTTAAATAATATGCCATCAATTACATATGTGATATGCAATAATTTATACATATGAAGGGATTATAATTGTTCCAAGAAAACTTCAAAAGTACAAATTACATTATATTATATATTGTACAAACGAGGACTATCTAGAACATTTGGAGTGACAGTGAATAGGAGGAAGAGATCATTATATGGTAGTTACCTAGGAAAAGGAGCTGTTACTGATTGAAACAGTGAGGAAGTCGATTCTATTACATCGTTTTCTCTTTCTTCATGTAGCGGAACAATCTCCAAAGATAGACACTCCCTCAGCTCTGCCAATATTTGGCTCATGTCTGGCCTTTCTGATGCATTTGGTGAAATGCATGACATGGCGATCTCTACAACTTTCCGTACTGAATTGATGTTGAATCCCCCCTCCAACCTTGGATCAACAACTTTCTGAATTTCTCCTTTTTGGATTATAGGAATAACCCATTCAAGTATGTGAATATTTTCTCCAGCTGCTCTTACTATTGCTTGACGACCGGTGATCAACACAAATAGAATTATTCCAAAGCTGTAGATATCATTTTTTTTATTTGTGTTTCCCGTTCTCTGATATCTATTAACAAAACAAACAAACAAACTGCATAATTACTCCTTAAGCTTATTATGTTTTGCTTCTTTTCCATCTATTCTTCGATTACACAAATTATTGACCAAGAACAACAAGAAGCACATTGGTAAATTTATTTCAGCTATTTAGCATCAATATTTTGCATCTGAATTCAATCCAATGTGTGAAATGAATAATTGTGTAAAAATGCTATAACTATATTGAAATAAGGTTGCCTCTTCAAAAAAAATATTGAAATATGGTTGATCAAATTTGATTTTTCATATTAGCACTTACTCGGGATCAGCGTAACCAAGTGTACCGGCAGGGCGCGTGAATATATGAGAATCAATATCGTTATCAAAAGCTCTACTTAGACCAAAATCAGCAATCTTGGCATGCATGTTATCATCAAGTAATATGTTGGACGGCTTCAAATCTCTATGCATGATAGGTGGTTGGCATCCATTATGCAGATAGTCCAATCCTGAAAAATCAACACTTAGTACAATGTAAGGGTACAATATGCAAGAAAGATGTTGCCATAATTAGTATTAGTACTTTACCGTGTGCTGCATCAATCGCAATGTTAAGTCTCTGATTCCATTTTAAGATATTTGAATTTTCTGCTGCATGCAAATTATAGGCATTAGTCTTGAAACTCTGAATATTGCTCTGACTCTGCCTTATTTATAATCCTTGTCATAACTACTCCATCCGTCTCATTTTAATTGTCCCTTAAAGTTGTGTATGGTTCTTAAGAAAATAATTAGTTGTGTTGATTTCAATGGTAAAGATAGTATCATTTATCAAAACACCATTATTAATTAGTGTTTTTTTTGTGGAAGCCATTATTAATTGAAGTTAGTGGAATAGTTAAATGAGTGAAATTCAATAAATAAGAGTATATTATTGGAAAAAAAATTAGTGGAATAGTTTTTTTTGAGACAATATTTTTTTTTAAAGTGACAATTAAAATGAGACGGAAGGAGTATAAACTATTATGTCTCGAAAAGGCTACCTGGGATAGGTTTGCATTCCACCTCTATTAGTGTTGTCAGTTTAGTTGATTGAAAAAAAGGTTCTTGTACCAAATCTATTATGGATGCTGACAAATTACTTAAGGACAAAATTACCTATTAAGTGTTGTTGGAGATTTCCATTGACCATGTATTCATAAATCAATGCTTTGATTTCACCTTCATCACAATATCCAATGAGAGGGACCAAATTTCTATGATGAACAATCATTAGAAGTTGTGCCTGCATTTTAAATTTTATATCTAAGAAAGTTAACTGTGAAAATAATGCAGAGATCTTAATGTAAATTGTTGGTTCAAAAGAAAATTGAAAACCACTCAAGAGTTATACCTGCACAAATTAAAACCAAAACAGAAAAACACACAAACTAGACAGTGTGTGCAAATAAATAATAAACACGACAATAATAGGACCTGGCCAAGGTAACTAAAATCAAAATTGAATATGTGTTTTTTCTAACAATCTAACCTCAGATTGAAATTCCTTGTAACCTTGCATTGAGGATGGTGAAAGTATCTTAACAGCAACTTGAATGTGATTTTGTAGAACACCGACATAAACTTTTCCGAATCCTCCTTCTCCAATAATAGTTTTGAAGTTATCAGTCATATTGACAATTTCAGAGTAACTGAATGCTTGGTGCTTTGATTTCACTGAACCCCTTTTCTTAGAATTTGAAGGCGTAACTACAGCAGTGATGAAAAAAATTGAATGGAAATCATATGCAAGAATGTGGAAAAAATTAAAACATGAATGAAGTAGTATAAACTGATATCATATTTAAAGTACCTTTCTTTCTTCTGAATATCCAAAATCCAAGAGAAATCAATAGGATTACAACAATTAATGCTGAAAACGATGCAATCAGTGGTACAGACAAATTCTTCTTTGTGCATGATTCTGTCGTACAAAGACCAGGATTATCATCCACACTGAAAGAAGTCAAAGGTGGTTAGATATTAGTTGTCTTATCGTATCATTGGTGATATTTGCATTTTTATTTTTTTTGACAGAATTGATTATATCTGCATTAATGATAAACAATTTCAAACAGAAGCTAAAATCTCAGAAAAATAACAGATTGAACTATTTCAATAAAAGTTCTAAAATAGCTATGGCATTGTTATCATTCAGACCTTAATATACCTCCCCCAAACCAACTTACCTTGCCAAGTTAATATTTGGAGGAAGAAACTCAAATACTATTGTTGACTTGATCGTCATAAATATTACAGGAAAATAAAATGAGTGAATTGAGCTTATGATTATATACACAAACTAGCTCTACAGTTCTTGCTGGTATTTCAAGTGTGAGAAAGAGTCCCACATTTGATGGAAAAGTGGATGTTGAGCATTATATAAGTGAGAGAACCCATAAACCTAACGCTTTAAAATTTTGGGTTAAGATATGGTGTCTAACTCACTTATGTAGATGATCTTGCAGTTCCCCTAATGACCCAATAATTATCAACAAAAATGAACTGATATACTAACTTTATAATGAAAAGCTTTATTGAAAATCTGTTTTTTGTTGAATATTATGTGAACTAATATAGCTTTGAGTTTGAAGCATACCTCAGTGATAGTGAATCTGTTTGTGATAGCTCAAGGAGTCCACTTGGAACTAACCCTGTAAGTTTGTTCTTCCCCACATTTCTGTTTACATATGACAAATAAATATGACACCTTATCATCTTCTTATAAGACTTTTAGTGACCGCAATTCCATCAAATAATCCGGTAAGGGAAATTACATTTCATGGGACTTACAAGAATTTAAGTGACCGCAAATCCATCAGAAAATCAGGTAAGGGGCCGTTTAAGCTATTGTTTGATAAATCCCTGAAAGGAAAAATTTATATGGACAGTTACAATTTTGAATCCCCAATTCAGAGAGAATAATCATTTGATTGAATGGATACAGTGTAAGTTTGGATTGACGGTAGATTTGGCAAAATTAACCGTTATTTTTGTAAACTCAAGTGTATATTTTTTCAAAATCACCGTAACTCCTTGTAATTCTTGGAATCTCTTTGTCAATCAAGATACACACAGTTTCATCATTTATCCAAATGAGATTTATCCTAGAAAGAGGCTCCCCTACTTGCAGGTATAAGGTTGTATGCATTAATGCCTAGCCTCCACCTGGTAGCATGGGGGCTTCATATGCTAAAATAGTATGTTTGGACGGAGGGTTTTGAATGAAGGATTTTGGAAGGTTAAATTTTTCTTTTGGTATATATTTGATATTTAAAAAATTCAAGTACTAGCATGATAGATGATCATTTTTTTTTTGAGAGAGAAACATCTTACAAAGCTTCCTTAATTTAGAAAGAAAAATAAGGGTTTCTCTCGGTTTCAAAATCTTCCGTCCAAACATACCCAGACCGGGATTAACTAGGTACTTACAAGTACTGCAACATAGTGAGTTGTGATATGGAATATTCTATCTGCCCTGTCAGTCCACTTGAAGACAAGTTCCTGTTCCATTTTCAGAATTACTTTGAGTGAGTGGCTGAAGTTGTTGAATTTATGCATGGTTTATGCAAGGGAGTCTGAACTTACAAAGATATGATTCTTGGGGGATTTGCGCCATTAAAGCTACAATTTATGCCTTCCCACATATACTTCGCAGGAATACATGGATCTCCTTGCCAATTTCTAGCCACCTCATAGTCCTTCTTGATGTTTGTGATAGTATCAACTAATATTTGTGATAGTATTCACAAAATAGTTCAAAAGAATTTCAAGTCAATTTGTACATATTTACTTTACATCACAAATGACACTAAAAATCATATACTACATCTCTCACCAAATATAAGACTTCATCAACTAAATCACAAGAATCGAAAAAGTTGATGCTAATATTAAATTTGTTAGCTATTTGTATTAAAAATTACCATTGAGGAGAGATAATTACTTTGTCTTTTAATCATAGTATTTATTACAGATTGCATAAAAAAATGTAAAATAATCAAGTATATGCTGGGAAAGAAATAGTTAATTTAGTTGAAAATATACTTTGTAGACGGACGAGGAGATAGTATGTTTTTCAAATAAACTAAAGGACTTGCTTACCATCATCTTGTTGAGTTTCTGATTGTGAGAAGTCTTTTACTTTATAAACCTCAATGGCATTTAGGATGGGTGAAAGGGTTGAGCTCTCCGTTTTAAAAAGGGAAATTAGATACCTTTTGGCTCCAGTCAAAGGTCTTGTACTAAATACGGTTTTTGCATTTTGGTATTCGGGTATCTGAGGTCCATATAAATTGCCTCCATTCACTGTCATATCGAAAGCTCTAGTTTCATTTCCAGTTAGCTTCTCAACCTCATTAAAGTGCATATATTTATAGTATTGCTCATTTACATTATCTACATCCCAATGAAATTGTAATGGGGCACTGGCATTTACTGGTGTAACAGCGGTGCGCATCACAATTGCTGGTGAATTATAACTATCCTGCATTAGACCGTCATTGTTCAGTGAGGTGCTTATTCGTCTCCAATCACTGGATTCATAAGGCATCCAGATGCGGTCATAAACATCATCTTTGTACCTATACATGACCCAAATATATGTGTAACTAACTTTTCTTATTCAAAGATAAATTAGAGTATTAATAAGAGATATGTTTGAAAAAATTATATGCACCTATTAAATTGCATATGAGCTTATATTTAGGGACAAAATAACATTTTTTTTCTTAGTCAAATTTGTTTAAAGATAAAATTGGAAGTGAAAAATGCAACGCAAAACATGTATTCTCTTTATATATAGTATGGACATTACATGTCCAGAAAAAACATATCATGAGTATTTTAACTTTTTATTATTTAATATAATATGATTAGACATATTTTTTTAAGGATAATTAAACATATTTTATTCTCTTCCTAAAATCAATTTTCAAAAATTAGATTATCAAAAAAAATTCTCGTTTTCTAATCTCTAAAAATGTTTTCAAATATTAAAATTGTCAAACAAGCCCTAACTCTTTTCAACTTTCAAAAACGGAAAACCGTTTTTAAAAACAAAAGCAAACATGCACTTATTTTTTATTTTACGTTTATTGGTTCTTTATAGTTTTCTGTGTTGAAGTGGTAGAGTATTAGCTGCATTTTTTTCTCAAAATGCGTTGTGTCATGCTAGATTTTTTTGTGGTAAAGTTGAGAGACAAGTTTGTTCTTACTTATCTTCGACTAATTGATCTTCCCTTCGATCATTATGGGGTTTGCTACAATAGACCCACCCTTTTTCATGAAGGTCTATTTTAGCATGATGCACCTTTTACTTTAGACAAAAAATACTCTTATGTTGTCAATTGAGAAAGACAAATCTGAAGGATAAAATTGTAAATGGATATTTTAACATTTATTGTAGCAAACCCCATATATATATATATATATATTAGGTTTGTTGAACAATTGATGCAAATACATCAATTGTTCAATGAATTTAAAAAGTGATCTTTTGTTTATATAATAGTGATCTGAGAGAGTAAGTGTCAAATTTTTGTCTTCATGGTGGTTGAAAAATAAGGCTAAAGACTTCCACCATGACTTGAATCATTGGTTATATAATTGGTATATAATGTGTTACTATAGCTAATGGATTTCACCCGGGTATCATTTGTCTTTGGTGTTTTTGGTACCTTTAATATATTTTTTATAAGAGAAAATAATTAATGAATTATTAAAATAAATTCTTTAGACAAGAAATAATGATTAGTTAAGAGAGATATATGAATAAGGATATCAAAGGCACCAAAAGTCAATGGTATCCAAGTGAAATTCATGCAATGTATATATGGTTACCTGTATTCAAAGTTTGTAATGGAACCTAAATCGTATCTCAAGAAGAGTGATAATACGGAATTAGCCGCGTCAGTAACATATGATTTATTGTTCAAAGGCCTCAATTCTATGACTGAAATAAATGGAGTCCCATTTCCTGTGTTAACAAGACATGGTTGTATGTGATCTTGTGATGGAGTGTAAATAATCTCCTTGGTTGTAGTGAGTGATGCATTGGGAAAGTTCACTGTATCCCAAACATTAGCTCCAAAATGAAGATCAAATTGTGGTGGCTCATTTAGATTATCATAGTTTCCATAATAGAAAGTAGCTCTGATTAAATATTTTATGCCACTGTTTACATTTATTTTGTAACAGTTTCTCGCTCCACTTGGAAAGCTCCTTACAAGATGTAGTTGTTGTTGATGAGTAATCATCTCTGCAGGTGATATACTCTTACTTACACCTGTATCTATGAATTCAGCATCTGATACGTAATCTATGCCTGTGATCTTCTCAGTGTATTTTGAGTTTTCAGGTAGGCCACAATCTATGCTAGTGAATCCTGAGAAGAGATATATGTAAGAACAAAGAAATAATAATATATATTAAGTAGTAAGAACTATATATGTGACATAAAGCAACTATATACAAATTAATAACCCATACCTGATTGATCCTGAGCTTGTATCAAAACCAAAATAGTAAGGACACCAAGCAACACTGAAAGAAAATGCAATACGATTCCCATTATTGTTTTCTTCATTAGGGATGCAATTAATGAATGATGAGTGCTAATCCTATACAACGAAGCATTTATACTGCTAGAGAGTTGCATTCCGCTTCAATTTGAGTTGTCAATTTTATTTGTGTCATGTTTTAGCATTGATTTTTACTAAAATCTATATAATTATCATATATTATGATTGAATATTTTAGTGAAAATATTGTATACAAATTAGCATTTTAAGTTTAATAAATGAATTTCAATTGATTTAAAACGACTGTATGTATTGTACCCAAAAAAAAGACTAAATGTACCATATTCTCTCGCATTTTTCTTAAAAATTTTGTAAAAATATTTTAAAACAAATTATGGTAAATTGTGAGAGTATGATTAGTTGATTGATTTATTTTAAAAATTAAAATATTCATTTTATAAGTAAACCAAATATATGAAAAAATATTTGTAATTTTCAAAAATTAATGAATCACAAAAAATATATTAAGAAATACTCCACGTCTAGAAAAATTTATTAGGTATACGCTAGTCAAATAAATCAGATAGAGATGCACATGGCTTGGTTAGGAGAATTTTCCATGGAAAAATAGTGTGTGGTGCAAATTTGAGCGTGTAAGGGAGGGCAAAGCTAAGCAATGTTGAGGAAAGAGGTGAGGCTGAGTCAGTCATAAGTTAAGAACACTGTCAGACAACAACAAGAATCTTTGTTTGATTCAGAAGATTCAAAGACTCCTAATTACCAAATCGTTGATGAGACTTGGGTGTTCGCCATTGAATTTGGGTATAACATTCAATTGAATATGCAACATTAGAAAGGGAAAAAAAATCCACCATACATACCTTCCTACCAATAAATTTGATTTTGGCATTTTTCAGTGTACAGTTTATAGTTAATTGATTTATTTTTTAAAATTAACATATTCATTTTATAAGTAACTAAAATATATGATAAAGATTTGAGTCAAATACATCAGATGGAGAAATATATGGCTTGGTTAGGAGATTTTTCCATGGAAAAATGTACAAGTATGCCTTAGTAATGTTGAGGAAATGGTTGGTTGATTAGTAGAAGCTAGTGACTCGAGTTAAGAGCAACATTATCAAATAACAACATGAATCTTCTTTGTTTGTTTGATTCAGAAGACCCATATATAACTCCAAGTAACTGAGTCGTTGGATGTGACTTTGAGTATTGTCATAAATTCTACAATTAATCTTTGAATGGGTATTATCAAAGAGGTCCAAGTTCAATCTCTCCATGTTGCTATTAAATATTCTTCCTACCCTTAACAAATTAACTATAACATTATACAGGTAAACTAAGGCGTATTCATGAACCAACATGACACGAGTGATAGATATTCGGGTTTCTAAACCATTTGGTTTATATGCACCAAACTTTCACCCTTGTATAATATTGACAACCGAATTTTCTCTATATACAAGAGTTAAAGATTGAACATTTGACTACTTACCTTAGTAACTCAAATCTTTTACTACTTGAATCAATTTATTTATTTATTGGCACTATTTTACATTCTATAGCTAATTACAGTTCTTCAACGACAATTATCACATCCGCCGATGAATTACGCTAATTTGGTTGTCTTTATCAAATTCAAGTTTATAAATACATGTATGGGGTTAAATATAGAATAAACCATTTTTCCGAAACATAAATGTTAGTGATCGTACCTGATCAGAAGGTGATTGTCGGTGCTTTAAATACAGTGGTTTGAGTGGTGGTAGAATGCGTCAAGAATGCTTCTTGGAACGACGGGGGGGTGTGTACTAGCAGGCGCTCCGACGCTCAAATTAGTAGAGATCAGAGAGTGAGGCTTCAGAGGAAGAGTAGATTCTACCTTGGGGACTGTTAAGAGTCCCCTATATATAGAGGTGGAGGGCTGCAGAGCCGTTGTAACGACACACCTGGGTTTGGCGATTACGAAATCGTGGGAAGTGTAATCGCCAGAGAAATAATTGTGGGAACGTGCAAAGAGACGTTGTACCTCGTTTGAACAGGTCTTGCCTGCTCTGTGCATCCCCCTTCGCGGAGAAGGGGTATGTCGCAAGTAATGTTGCCAACCGTGGTGTTTGGGCTTTGGATTGTATTGGGCCTAAGTAAATGGATCTAAGATCCTTTTGGCCGGTCCAGAACAGTAGCCCCCCAAGTCGTTGCTCTTGATGATGAGTGGTGACTTAAGGGTGTCATACACCAATTGTTGACCTAAGACCCTTCATTCATGCGCCTTTTGACCCTGACTAGTCTTTGACTTTTCAAAGGATATTTCGGCAGAGAGGTATTTTAAAATGCCTCATTTTTTGTTTGATTTCGGGCCCGCTTTTTATTTTATTCTATTATTACTTTTTTATTTTATTTTTATTTTATTAGTTTTAATTTTATTTTCTTTTTATTAATTACATAGAATAAGTCCAAAAATAAAATGCACAAGGTACAAAAAAATTTTATCTCAACCGCGCCACCATTCATGGCCAAGATTCCTCATGTTAACTTTTACATTCCAAAACCATCAATCTCATTCAATTCCCCATCAAAAACCATTTAACCAATGTTCCATTTTCATCAACCTCCTCACCTATAAATAGAGCCCTCATCCCTCACAATTTCACACACCAAAAAGTTCTCTTGAGTTGTCAAAGAACTTTTCTCTCTTCTCCCTCATTTAGCTTGTGTTGACGAGCTATTCTTTTCTTCTCCCTCTTTTTTCT
>Ga0228710_1004854_pt1 | contig 21095 bp, 12 predicted proteins | sample MedpolnodulmetaG_FD_177995 | JGI IMG/M metagenome (GOLD analysis project Ga0228710, IMG submission 177995) | Root nodule microbial communities from Medicago polymorpha collected in Santa Monica, California, United States - pink nodules | ecosystem: Host-associated > Plants > Roots > Nodule... | reverse complement strand
AAACAACCCAGAGGTATCTGCAAGCAGAATAAATTCTAGCTGAGGGGGAGGAGATATCCACAACTTCAAAGAATAGACATTAGTAGCACCAAATTGAATCAACCAATTAGCACATTTGTTGCCTTCTCTCAAGGTGTGAGTAAAAGAGACTATCCATTGGAGAGAAGAGAGCTTCCTAATAAGGGAAAGTAAGTTTTCACGAGGATGAAAATCATTCTCCTTAGTATCAGCAATCAGATCCAAAGTTGACTAGGAATCAGATTCCATGGTGATAGATCGGTACCCAAGATCCCATGCCAAGTGAAGGCCTCTCCAAATAGCTGAAAGTTCACCCAATAAATTTGAAGCTCTACCGCAGGATCCAGAAAAACAGTGAACCTAAATTCCTATATCGTTTCTCAAAAGGCAGGTTTACCAAAAGAAGATTCGTCTACATTTACTCTAATATACCCTTCAGGAAGGGGATTCAAGCGAACTTGACGAGTAACATGATGCTTGTTAGTGGGACCGAGCGCATGAACCATGGAATAATGATAAAGGATTATGGTGTTAACAGATGCCCAAGTATCTTTATTCATATTTGGAAGGCTTAAATATGTAAATCGTCCCTGTAAGTTCGCGTGTATTTAGTTTTCGTCTCTGTATCTTTTTTTGTTCTAAAACAACCCCTGTAAGTTATAAACGTTTTGGTTTTCGTCCCTCCCGGTAACTTCCGTTACAAAAACGCTTACGTGTCTAACGGTCGCTCACGTGGCAAAGGATGACGTGACAAAAAACGTTTGTGTCGTGACAGATGATCCCTAACTATATTACAGGGACCAAAACCAAAAACGAAAAATTACAGAGGGACGAAATTAAAAACACCTAAATAAACAAAATTTGAAATTTAAAAACCATTATTTCCATCTTCTTCCTCTCTCTCTCTCTCTTCTTCCTCTCTCTGCCATCTTCTTCATCTCTATGTATGTCTGATTCACAAGATGGCTACTTCATATGAACTTTAAATAAAGTAGTCATAATGTTTATGACTTCAACATAAGTACATCATAATGTTTATGACCAATGGTGTCTTTGAAACTAAGCTAAAAGCATAATTTAGTCATATGTTTAAAACTATGAAGCACAAATGATGGATTTTTAAAACAAAATTGAATTATACTTAGCAAGGTGGATGACAATGAAGTTTTTACCGTTGTGGCCATAATAGATACTGTGAAGCTGATTATGTTAGAACTGGTAACAAAATACAATTTAATTGTAGAAACAAACTTTTATTGATGGTAGAATATATTTAAATGGAAAATGAATTACACATACAGTAGAGAATGCAAAGTTCAGACATAAACTAAGGAATGAGATAGTCTATTGTTATCTGGGAATTCCTATCCAAGAAACTCAAGAGTCTCGATCTCGCTCATAGAAGGATTTGAGAGCTTGGTCTCTCTCCACCCTTTAACCATTCAATAACTATCCTAAAATCACTTTATCCATTCCTATCTCTATTTATTCCTAATAACTGACATCATAACTACCATAATAAGAAGTCTTAACAGATTACAACGCTTGCTGCACATAAAAAAAGGAATCTATATAAGCAAGATAACAAATCTTCCTTTCTGTATGGTAAACTTAGTGAAAATGTATATGTTGAACAACCAAATGTGTATCTGAATTACCTAGTATAAACTGATTATGTGCAATCAGTTTACAAGAGGGATTGTCAGGATAATATCTGTTATCAATAAGTTAGTTTGGACTTTGGAATCAGATTTTCTATAAGTCAAGATCCTAGATCACAGCTTTATCATATCTGTACTAGTCAATAAGATCCTAGATTTTGATATAAATCATCTTTCTTTAGAGATTTTGAAATGAATTTGAGTTATTTAAATGGGTTATGAAAGAAGAATCAATTATCCCCCTTCTACAATCAAGTATTCAGCTTTAATCAATAATCCATTATTGCTATTACCTCGATCAATAATTATGTTTAACAAATTATGCCCTTCTGTTTTTCTCTGAAGTAGATTAAAACAATGCAGTGATTTTAATCTCATTTTGTATATCTTCAACTAACTACAAGTGGTAAAATCAGTTTTGAAGCAGACATACAGAGAGATGAAGAAGATGGCAGAGAGAGGAGGAAGAAAGAGAGAGGAAGAAGATGGAAATAATGGTTTTTAAATTTCAAATTTTATTATTTAGGTGTTTTTAATTTCGTTCCTCTGTACCTTTTCGTTTTTGGTTTTGGTCCCTGTAATATAGTCAGGGTTCATCTATCACGACACATAAGATTTTTTGCCACGTCATCCTTCGCTACATCAGCGGTCGTTAGACACTTAAGCATTTTTGTAACGGAAGTTGACGGGAGGGACGAAAACCAAAATGTTTATAACTTACAGGGGTTGTTTTAGAACAAAAAAAGATACAGGGATGAAAACCAAAAACACGCGAACTTACAGGGACGATTTACATATTTAAGCATATTTTGAAATATATCTTCGTTTCTATTTTGCCAAATTTCAAAGCATGTTACAATGAAAAGAGTGCGTGCTTCACTAGTAGCATGGTGTTTAAACTAAATTTGACAGTTTTGCATGTAAAAATTGCTAGGATAAGTATGATGAAAGTACGTCCATATTGCCATTGCGCTTGGGCAATCACAAAGAGTATGCATATCATTCTCAATAGTAGCATCACATCTATCACATGAGGTATTGGTGGTAAGATGGCGTAAATTTCTGAATGCATTAGTAGGAAGACTACATGCATCACCACCCAACAAAAATGCCTTAGATCTTCTGAAATTGATAAACGCCAAATCCAACTCCAACCAGTGGTTGCCAAATGTTGAGTTGGATCCCTATCCAACCACCTATACCCATGCCTAGCCGAGTATATACCATTAGGTGAACTACTCCAAATGAGTTTATCATTAGTGTCATGATTAATAGTGATGCTACAAATACAATCTTGGCAAAAGGATGGAAGATGAGTGTAGAGTTTTTTGAAGTTTCAATCTTCATTTTCATGCAAATCACGGAGACGAATATTTGTATCACTTATATGAACATAAGGCACAACATTGCAAAGATAAACATTATATATCCATTTATCATGCCAAAAGGATACTTGGCCTCTTCTAACTCTACAAATGAAACTCGGTCCCAAGATATTCACTGCTTTCGAGATAGAACGCCAAATGCAAGAAATGACTGTTAAGGAAGTACATATGTATTTTTAAGCTAACATGTGTATTTAGGACACTAGTTAATGAAAATAATAATAAAAATGACTTCATTGTAGTTTTGATCTCATTATTTTTTTCACTTTAAAGATTTTGATCTACATATTTCTAATTTCGTAATTTTGATAGTTTATTTTAAAATATATGAAATTAGACCAAACCCTTAATTTAAGAGTGATGTGACATTTTTTAGTCGAATATTAATTGTTGATGTGGACATAACATCAACATTTTAATTAGAAAATGTGAAACTAAAAATGTGAGTATTCAAATCCAAAAATTGACAACATAATAGGTCAAGTACGCAATTAAACCAATAAAAAATAAATTTGTTTTAGTTATTAAAAAATTGAATACACCATCTATCAACAACATTTTTATATTTTCTTTGTTCTTGTATGTAAGAAAAAAAATTAAGAAAATGGGTTAAGTGCATTAATTGATGAAAAAAACATATCAATTCCAATTATATTCTCCAGATAATAATTGACGTGTGTCGAGTTACAAACTACTTCTTAAAAAGAGTAAAATATTATATTTATTATTAAATTTAGAAAATGAATCGTAATTCATTTTCAAATAAAATTAAAATAATGACATTAAACAGAATATTTGAAGTAGATTTTTGCTTATATTTCGTTTCGGATTAGATTATTGACCAATTTCTAAGACAAATATAAGCAAATTCCTTAAGTTTATTTCTCCCTTCAAAAGTTGCACTAACCTCCCATAAAGTTAACCCATTTTTTTAACTTCTCATACACAACTCGAATGAAGCAAAGAAGCAAGTGTGAAACTTCACTAATTTAAGCATGGAACCTTTGTTTAACCCTTATCAATAATCATAGCATCTTTACAATTTTCAAGAAAAGTAATAAAATAATAAAAACCAGTCCTTTTTCCTTTGTATTTTTTATATTTCTTTGAGTTCACTTTTACTAAAAGACAAACAAAAAACTCACCTTTAACAAGTTCCTTTAATGGGGTGAAAAGTTTAAGAATCAAAATCAAAACTTTGAACAATGTCGGTTAAGGTTGTTGTTCTTCTCCTTGCAACAATTTTCTTTGCTCTTTTTAACTTAGCAGTTTCTCTTAACCGTAGCAGTTTTCCACATGATTTCCTGTTTGGAACAGCTTCTTCAGCTTACCAGGTTTTTGTTCTGTCTTATGTTGTTTGTTTTTTTGCATCTACCTATGTAAATTTTTTGGTTAGATCTTACTTGTTTCTTTTGTTATATGAAGTATGAAGGTGCAGCACATGAAGGTGGCAAAGGTCCAAGTATATGGGATACCTTTACTCATAACCACCCAGGTTTGAATCTATTATTTGTTTCTGATTTCTTTTTTTGCATCTAACTATACCTTTTTTTAAAGTGTTTATGTTTATGTAGTTATTTAACATGCTTCTTTATGAAGCACTGACACTCCTTGGATTAGGTGCGTCCTGGTGTCGGACACGCGTCGGTGTTCGACACTGACATGACACCGACACCTATAATTATAATGAATCATGTCATTTTCTCAAATTATTATCCGTGTCAATGTTTGTGTCGTGTCCGTGTCTGTGTTATGTAGATATTGGACATTGACATCGATAATAATTTAAAAAATAAAACAAATAGTTTATAACTACGAGTGTCGGCTGTCTGAACGGACATCATGCACACTTTTAATCTGAAGTGTTGATGTTACATAGCGGTTCTTACTTGGCTTCTATTGAAGTAATAGTTTTAAGTGAGATTCATTTTTTAGAGGATATGTTTTGCTAATTGTTACTATTGAACCTTCTTACAACACCTACAGTTTAGAATAGGGCTGGAATGGGAAAATTAAAATAATAAGGTTATCATGTGGTTGAGATCAATGTGGACTCTGGTGGTTTTTTTTTTTTTTTTTGAAGGTTAATGTCCCTGAATTGGAATATTAAAGTTAGTTACACTTGGAATCCAATTCTTGTGCAGACTTGCTAATATTGATTGTCATCAAGGAAATCACTTGATTGTTTATGAGCAGCCTCCGCCTTCTTTGGCCCAGGATCTACTCTTTGATGTAATGGGAGTTACGACACGTCAACTCCCAGACTTATTTCCGTGTGGTTTTCTTCCTTTTGGGGTTACGAACCTTCCATTAAAAATTAAGGATATTGAAATGATTTTAATTGGGTGGGCATTGAAGAGACTGAATCTGAATTCCCTGCACCGAGGGATTCAAGCATTTAACACAATTACACGATCTAAACGATCTATATTCTGACTTTAAATTGGGTTGGGATGTGAATAGTCCAATTTTTATATGATGGTCTATATTGGCTATTGCACGATTGTGCGAATGCATGGAATCCAAATTCGGATTAACTTCAATGATTCCCCATTTTGTCAATTTGGGGGACTGATATGTGGGAAGGTAATACAAATATTATATATGTCAACAATATAAGACATGCTGCTACTAGGCAAAGAATACAGGATGTGAATTAAGTCAGTTAATAACTAATAGAAAAGAAAAGCCGTGTACCAGCTTCCTCATAATTCACTACCAACTAAAAGCGAATTTCTTTGTCCTTTCACATTTTGTACAAAATCTCAGTACAACTGTGCTTAAAGTTTAATAAAACAAACTTATAAATATTGTAACATTTTCTTGGTTCTTCAGATAGAATAGTTGGCCGCAGTAATGGGGATGTTGCCATTGATTCATACCACCGCTACAAGGTATTTTCATTTTTTTATATCAAGTTTAAGCTTTCGATAAATTTCACTACTGTTGAGATTTGATTCGATTGAAATGGATGATATTCTTCTCCCCTCAGGAAGATGTGGCCATTATGAAGGATATCGGATTTAATGCTTATAGGTTTTCGATCTCTTGGTCCAGATTACTACCTCGTGAGTAACTCTCTAATCATCTTTGACGTATCCTCAGATTAGTTTTCTACTATGTAGCTATTTATTGTTTTATGTATGATAAATCACTAATTTGGATCATTGGCTTGTGTGATTCTAGGGCAACCATTAAGTATTAAGTATTAACACTATTGAATTGAACATAGATATTGATGTTTCATCATGAAATCAAGCTTAACTATCTTGTTTTTTCAGGTGGAAACCTAAAGGGAGGAATTAATCAAGAAGGCGTCATTTATTACAACAACCTCATAAATGAACTGATATCAAGTGGTAAGTATAACTTCATTCTCGCTTCTTTTTTTTTCCTTTCAAAATAAACTATATTTGATTTTGATGCACATTTTTGTCTACAGGACAAACACCATTTATAACTCTATTTCACTCTGATCTCCCTCAAGCACTTGAAGATGAATATGGTGGTTTTTTGAGTCCCAAAATTGAGTAAGCTATAGTGTTTTTTTTTTACACTTTCTTTCTAGTAACGCATTCTTCCTATAATTGGTTGAAATTCCACAGTATGAAATGAATCCCACGTGAATTTCGACCAATAATCAATAGTGTTAGAAAGAAATGTCAGAGAGCATGTTGCTAGCACTTCTCATCTTCCTGTTCTCTCCCAAGTAATAGAAAATTGACATTTTGATTATGCAAACAGGCAAGATTTTGCAGATTATGCAGAAGTATGCTTCAGAGAATTCGGTGACAGAGTTAAGCATTGGATTACATTGAATGAGCCATTGCTTTATAGCACTCAAGGTTATGGAAGTGGATCATCTCCACCCATGAGATGCTCTAAGTCGGTAGCTAACTGCAATGCCGGTGATTCTAGTACTGAGCCCTATGTAGTTACACACCACCTGATTCTTTCTCATGCTGCAGCAGTAAAAGTCTACAGGCAGAAGTTTCAGGTTGCTGTATAATTATTATCATTTTTGTCAAATCCAACAGCATAAAGAAATACAAATTAGTTACAATTTAGGTATCAAGTCATGGAATATGTTGTTAGTAAAAGACTAAGGCTCTATTTGGAAAAACAACTTAATTAAGCGCTTATTATATAAGTGTTTATTTTAAGTTATTTTCATAATTTTTTAAAATAAGATAAAATAAAGCAAAAGTGTTTTTATATAAGCTAGAAATTGTTGTCATAAGCTATCCTGGAGAGCTTATGGACATGTCATAAGCTGTTTCCTTAAGCTCTCCAAAATAGTCTCACATGTGTTTATGCCGGTGGATAGCTCAAATAAGTCAATCCAAACAAGCAGTAACTAACCGTGAATGTGTCTATGACAGAATACTCAAAAGGGTCAAATTGGGGTAACACTAAATTCTGCATGGCTTGTGCCACTATCCCAATCAAAAGAGGACAGAGAAGCAACGTCTCGGGGTCTTGCTTTTATGTATGACTGGTAAGTGTCTTTTTCTTTTCCGCTCAAAATGCTCTTGTTTATCGTTCTGTTAGTTTTCATAAAATTCATGTGTAGTTTTATTTTGAGATTAAGCTAAAAGCTTCAATGAAATGTGTATTTATAACTTCATTATAATTTTTAAAATCTTCCAGTTCATATAAATTGATTAAAAAATTAGAAGGTTGGTTTAATGTAAATTATATTAATGTGGAATACATAGGAGAGTGTAGGCTTTTAAAAATATTACCTAGTGAAACATGATATGAGTTTGGTTCAAACGGAATATTGTGAAAGAGGTCCAGGGTATGATCATGCTGCTAACAAATTTTCACCCTCAAAAATGAATAATTCATTGTTTTCTAGTAATTTCCGGTACACAGTCATGTCTAACTAATCATTTTGTGTTTTTCAAGGTTCATGGAACCCCTGCACTCTGGTACATATCCCGCAGTAATAGTTGACAAAGTCAAGGAACGTTTGCCAAGGTTTTCAAGAAGTCAATCCGTAATGGTCAAAGGGTCCTACGATTTCGTTGGTTTAAACTATTATACTTCAACTTATGCAACCAATATTCCTTGCCCGCGTGGAAAGCCAAATGTTTTTACAGACAATTGTGTTAGATTTACTAGTAAGTCTTTCTATATAAACCTTGTTTAACTTTTTATTGAATTTTCATCATACTTTTGATACTCATGATCCGTTTTGTTTCACTTGCATCAGCTCTAAGAAATGGAGTTCTCATTGGTCCAAAGGTACGTGCATATGGAGATAAGTTATTACATTTTACTTGAACCTTGTTTGGACAAGTGCTTAAGTATAAACTATTTCTATTATACAAGTGCATATACTATCGATTGTTGATTCTTCTATAAAAATTTAAGATCCTGACTTTACTCTTAAGGGAGCAGAACTTATTTCTCACCATAGACTTTTTCAGAAAGGAATTAAGTAGTGAATAATGTTGCAGGCTGCTTCAGACTGGCTCTATGTCTATCCACCAGGAATTCAAGGACTACTAGAATACACCAAGGAAAAATTTAGCAATCCAATTATTTACATAACAGAAAATGGTAAGAGTATCTATAATGATCTCCTATGTCATTTTTTCCCCTAACGCCGCATTTTTACCATGTTACAATACTTTGTTTGTTTGAATCTAATCATTCAAATATATGTAGGAATTGATGAGGTTGATGATGGCAAAAGGTCACTTGATGACAAACCAAGGATAGACTATATTAGTCACCACCTATTGTATCTTCAAAGGGCCATAATGTGAGTTTAAAATGAACAATTTATTTAATTAATTGTAAATTTTTTGCACTTAGCCGGTGTTGTCAAATAGCAGATATAGTGACACTAGCGTAGCAGATGCTATAACATTTTGGCGTAGGAGAATTTGAACAAATTGTTATTCTCCGTGATCAACAACACTGCACTTACAATATCTATTTGTGTTTTGATCTCAACAATTGGAATCCTAATTATAACTTTGAATTGGGCAGGAATGGAGTGAGGGTGAAGGGATACTTTGCATGGTCACTGTTGGACAATTTTGAATGGAATGCTGGCTACACACTCCGCTTTGGACTTGTTTATGTCGATTACAAGAATGGACTCCGAAGATACCGTAAAAGGTCTGCATTGTGGTTCAAATTATTTCTCCGCAAATGAAATGGTCCTTAGTACTGCTTAGAATTTGCTAAAAGGAGATTGGATTTGGAACATAGTGTATCATTCTAAATCCTAGTCATAGCTTTAGGCCATTGTAAGAACTAAGTAGGACAAATTTGATGATTTCTGATAACTGGCCAAGGATGAGACTTTATTATCTGTTGGTTTGCTAACTTATTCGGTATTATCTTGTTTGTATTCCATATTTCGAGCAAGATAGTGTCGTGATATTTATTAGCAACAAAAAATGTACAAAAATGCAAAATTAGTACTAACAATATCCGACACAATTGGTTGGTCCGAGGTTTGTTTTCCTCGGTTCAATTCTAGTCGTTTGTTAGAAATAGTCTTGAAGGAATAGGCAAAGTTCACTTCAATTATCTCTATAGTCTGGGGAGGATTTTTCATCCAGAAGTACACCTCTAGACAAAATTCCTCGAAAGATATATTTCTAGAATCGTGTGTTTCTGCGTGCAGAACAGGATAATAAATATTTTTCACCTCCGCAACAGTGCATCCGAAGAAAACAATATACTTTTTCAATCTAAGACGGTGCATTCAGATGGTTTTTTTCTAAAATCATTGAGGGATAAAAACAGCTCTCTTCTTGTTTGGTTAAAAAGGGGTGTAGACGTATGTAGGTTGGGGTGAGTTTTAATTTGTCACAACCCACATGACCCAAAAAAAAATATCATTACACAACTCACTTACACTACATATAAAATACTAAAATATTAAGGGAGTGCTATCTATGCCTCCCTTGTCTTATTATCCACACCCCTCCACTTTTCTTGAATTATCCGTCTCTGCATACACTCTAGAATGATCAATTTATGTTTGAAAATTGCTCTTTAGTCCACTATTTACTTACGCACCATAAATTGATGAAATACCATCAACGGTAGTCAACTACCGTTTGCTGATTTACGGTAGTTATTGTCATTCCCTCAATGGTAGTGGCAGTTAACTGCTATTGGAATCTCTTGCAAAAATTGATGAGTTTAAAAGCAAAATAAATCAAAATTAATTGGAGTAATAGTAAAACACATTATTTTGTCTATGTAGTAATAGCAAAAATAAATCAATGATTCCTTGGTATTGTCAAATGATATAGCATAATGTAAACGCACATTATTTTTGTTAGAATGACTTAGTATGTAGCTTTGGATAGAGGGAGTAATATTTTATTTTCCCACTTGCATCATGGATACATCATTGAATGAAGAACAAGACCAACAAACAAGCTCCAAATCTCCAACACTACTCTCAAAGCAAAATCCTATCTCTAAAATTTAGTAAATAATGGAAACCAATTGGATCAGAGTAGTATGAAACAATTCTCAACAATGTTATGAATTCAAAGCAAAATTAAAATAGAAAAATACTACTCTAATTGCAACAAAAATAAAACTATCCTATTTGATATCTGATGTGATTTTACCTTTGATTTGAATATTTTTTTTGACAAATGATTTTACCTTTGAGTTAGGATTCATAATAGATTAGGGAAAAGAGGCTATAATAATTCGAAGTTCGACCGTAATGTAAAGGCGGTCTGACCAAAAATTATTCTACCCATGAATTGAACTCAAGTTCTCTTGAATGATTCATCTTTGATGAAGCTCATTTACCACTTGAACTCAATTGTCTGGTTACATTTTTTAACTAACATGTTAACTTATACATATTTCCTTTTTTGTCAATAACTTATACATACTTCCTATTTCATCTATATCAACAGAAATGCAATCATGTTCAGAAACTGTACCTTCAATAATGCACAGTACTGGAGAAATAATTCGTCTTCACATATTAAAAGTATTTTTTTTGGTACAATACATTAAAAGTACTTTATATATATTAGAAAAATAAAGACATGATATATCATGATATGATCCGTTAGAGTAACCCTCAATGAAAAAGAACACAATAAATGCACATGGAAGAGGGACAATCCTCACATGTTAGAAACATGGCCCTTCATTGCTTTGCTTCCTCAAGTCAAAGCATTTCTTCGTTGGTTTCTTTTGATGCAGCCAATCACATCTCCTCCCCTTATCCTCTTTGCAATTTTTTTTTACCATTGGTAAATTTTTCATCGCCGTTAGAAATAACAATTATTCTTCGAAGAACGTATGGGACTGAGTTCTCCACTCTCAACTAAGTTTTCTCCATATGCATAGATCAGAAGTTCGATTTACTTACAATTTAAATCAATTTATCGTTGGTCTCTTTATCAAATTATTAATACTTTCTTCCATAAATATATGATCTTGTTGTTTTAATCACTATAGTTAGAAAAGTTTATAGTATTAATAAAGTATGCTACAATTGATACTTTTTTGTACTTATCCTTCATTTGAGTAAATTAGTTTATGTTCTTATGATAATTTTTATTGTTGGTTTTAGAAGGAAAAAAATGTAACTTAATAATACGTGTATCTGTAGAGAAATAATTAATACAATTGAAAACATTAAAAGAGCCATATAAAAAATTATTAAAAAAACGATCGAAAGGATCAACAGTCACACGTCACAACCTAAACTTCGACGTTCTCTTAATGTTAGTAAAATAACACATCTTAGTGTTCTCTTAATTATGTAAAGGTGAACGCAATGATATTCATAAAATTTGATTGTATATATATCTTTCATTCAATCATTCAATGTCATTCATAAAATTTTCAGTAATTCGATCTAGATTTTTAAAAATCTAGTATTTTTGTTTTTCAGTTGTAATGGCGGGAAAACAATGTCCAATATTTCATCCTTTAAAAAAAATATTTATCTTTAATTTCTCCGTCTCCTGACAATAATTTGATCATGGGCTACAAAATGGGGCATGATTTGCAGAACTAAATTGTCTGTTCTGAAAAAAGCAAGAAGGACAATTCAATTTCCATGCAAAAGGGGGGCCCTTTCTTTAATGGGCATATATCATTTTTCATGAAAGTAGTAACAATTAACATGAGTGACATGGTAGCTATCCATAGAGTGAGTAGGCATATTTATGTATTGGTAAGTGCCAAACTACAATGACCTACTTGTCACATTGTTGTATCTCATGTTTTCTCAATGATATAAGAAACATCATAATTGATTTCTCACAATAATACAGCCTTAATTGCTTATGGACTTGAACAACCTCATTGCTTTGCTTGCCCTCAAAGCTGTGGTACAATCCATGTAGATAGGGTTTCAATAATTTTTTTTTCCTATAATTATCAAATAAACATATAAAAAGTGCACAACAAAAATCAAAGTTGAACATGTCATTCCCTCTATTTTGTTTGAATAAGTTACCTTCTTTGATGTTATTTTTTTTGTCGAGGTTCAAACTCTGAACCTTACATATATTATGTAGGGTTATGTTAACCAGTGGCCCGAAGGCGATGGTTAAGGAAGCCAAAAGAAGAAATTGTAAGTTAGAAAGACACTTTTTAAAAATTTTAATGCATTGATTACACATATAAATATTACTATATTTGCTTCCTTAACCAGTGATCCGGAAACACTGGTTAACATTTCCCAATTTTTTATTGTCCTTACTAATTACGAGGACAACTTCTTGATGTTATAATCATTATTATTGTATTGATGACATATACAATTCAGTACAAAAAGAACCAATATAATGGAATATCATTCACATGAAGATCCTTCAATATAATGGTATATCCCCCCTAGTTTAATATCATGAAGAACCCGAAAAAATTTCACGTGATTTGTTTTAATAAATCAATAAAAAAATTGATATATTAACATTTAATATTAAAAAACTGCATAGTGGTATATATGTGCCAACTGATTTTTATTTAAAAAATAATGTCATTATTTTATTCAGTTAATTGGTATATTCAACTCTTGTTATGTTTACAAACGAATTTCTTATCTACATGATACAAATAGGTTGGCAACATTTTCTGATAAAAAATAGGTACAAAAAATACTTCTGCTTAATTTCTTTAAAAAGGGATTATGATGTTTTTACTTGGGGATTGATATCTTGGGTACATTGTTTTCTTCAATTATACTCAAAGTTAAGAGCATATTACACAAAAGGTTCAAGATTGCATTTTCATAACCAATATTATGATATCTTAGTAAAATAGTAAAATATAACCATTATTCAAGTGGTAACTTGTTCGTACAATATTCCTTGCTTAAGTATTACAACAAAAATTGAAAAGGTTCAAGGAACTTGAGTTGTTAATTAATGCATAATTCAACCTTGTTCCCCAACCATTCCTGCCTAAGAAAATGTGTGTCCTACAACGATTAACTGAAACACACCTTCATTTCTTTGTTTTTGTGTGCTTGTTTGTCATTAATTTATAGACACAAACTATATTATTCTCACATGAGTTGTTCTAATGATTTTGACCCATTAACTACCTCTTTTTGTCTCTTCTATTTGATCCAATCTTTTTCTCCTATTACTTTAAAGTGTGCCAAAATACCAAATGAAATGGCATACCACATAGTCAAGGCTAACAACATGATTTTAATTTCTTCAAAAAGGGATTATGAAGATTTACTTGAGTTCCAAGTATTTAAAAGGGGAATTAGGGATAGAAAAACTGGTCAAACCGTCTCCGTTTTGCCTTTCTTGCAATCAATCCGTCTAAAACGAGGCGAATAGTGTGTGCCGACGTAGATAAGTGGGTTGAAACTTCCACCTCGTCCCATCCCTTGACAAATTGTGTGTTGAAGCATCAATAACAAAATAAAATTAAAAACAAAACAAAAAAGTATTGATTTTTAGGTATCGAAAGAGAAAAAACTTCATAACTTGTTCATTAAAATTCAACATATATAATTTGAAAATCATACACAAACAAAGAACATTTAACTAGATCGATTTGTCAGACGCAATCTATTTTACCACCCTTAAAGAAAACCACATGGTTCAAAGAACGTTTAACAATAAGATTCGCACGCACATATCTAAATTTGAACACATGCTCTTGTAGGATATGAGTCGTGTACTTGCTAGTTGCTACATCAACATTTGTTTGTATAATTTCAGTTTTATCTTAAAGAAGATATATAGCCAATATATTAATATTGGCTCTCTTCTTTTGCAATTGATAATATGAAGTTTAATTCTGGCATATTGCTAAAGTAGCCTAGGAAAAAACTTGTTCAGATAAGGTGTAAAGTGAATTTTATTTTAGATCTATAATGACGTTGTGTAACCACTTTCTCCTAAGGACAATAATTTGGAGTTTCTCCTAAAATAGGACAATAATTTGGAGTTAATTATTATATGCTTTAGTAGTTAGAAACAAATACACAACCACCAAATAATCATTAATCACAACAACAAAAAAAACTTAAATAATTTTTTCACCAAAAAACACCTAAATCATTAATATAATCTTTTACATTAGAGCCCATTTCATTGGTCCAATTGGTGTAGTTAAGATATGACAATATCAATCAATGATTTTTTCCAAAAACAACTCCACGTTTTGTCAAGTCTAGGGTTTAATATATGTTCAATTTGATGAATATGCCCTAAGACAACTCCATGCATGTAAGAAACTAGCCAGTGTGTCATAACCATGAAATAAGGCAACCCTCGTCCATATTCAACTTAAAGCAATCTTCACTAAATAGATTGTAACATCTAATTTTACAATAACTAAATTCCTTAATCACTAAATTTGTCTCTTTATTTTTTCTATCTTCTTTAATACATTTATTTTGTGGTACTGCAAATGATTGTCAAGGCAAAAGGATGGCAACATAGTTGTGATGTTTTTTTTTTCTTTCTATAACGATGGATTTGCACCGCATTAGTCTTACAAATAAAAAGAATAGTGTGTTTATTAATAATTAAGGATAAGAGAATTAAAAGTATATTTTTATAAAATACAAGACCTCAATCAATTATTGTATGCTCATGTGCAAATTATGAAGTAGTGTACGGTACAATTAGAAACTATAGCATACTTACTTTGTATATCAATAAAAAAAACATAAATGCTTTTGCACTCTCTTATAATATCAATAATATTACATAGATGTATGTAAACTAACGTACATTTCAGATAAAATTATTATTACAACAATTTTGTGTAACTCATTCCCATTGACTTTTCCTTTGATTGAAAACATTGATAATATAAAAAAAGGGTTAATTAAGTTTTTAGTCCTTATAAATATTCACAGTTTTGTTTTTAGTCCCTATAAAATAAAATCACATTTTTTAGTCCCTGTGACATTTTTCTTAAGCATTTTAGGGACAAAAAATGTTGATGGAAATTTTTTATAGGGACTAAAAATGCTGACGGAAAATTTTATAGGGACTAAAAACACTAACGGAAAATTTTGTAGAGATTAAAAAGTGTGATTTATTTTTATAAGGACTAAAAACAAAACTGCAGATATTTATAGGGACCAAAACCTTAATTAACCCTAAAAGAAATATTGTGTCAAAAGTTACAATGTATTCAATCCAAATACTTTGGGTGGACATACCAACCAAAAAGGAAACCACCAAAACCAAACATCTTATTATGCGACCCTACAACCCCACACACAAATTAATAAACCACATAATACGTGAAGTTGCACAGCTGGATTATCGTGTTCGAATTTAGCTTATGATTATTGATTCATTGGATAGAGAAGCATAGACAAATAGTACAAACTAGAACTATAAAGGTGTCATTCTCAATTATTATCCTTAATAATTATTATAGGTTGGAACTTATCTTTTTAATTATTCTCCAACACTTTACTTATTCATCTTGAAAAGGTAAATTTTTAGTATAACTTGACTAAAAAAGAAAGACTATTATAAAAATAAAGAAATAGGAACAAGAATACAGAGAAGTAGACAATGAGAGAGAAGAGAGATGATTCTATTATTCTCTTATGCTGTAAATTAGGTTACATGTGAACTCTGTTTATAAAGAAATACAATGACTTGAAAAACAAACACCAAAGACTTGCGAAACAAGCATAATAGTATGTATAAACTAATAGTATGACACAATAACCCAATTGTTATATGAATATCTATTTATAATATTCATAACACTCCCCCTTGGATATCTATCGAGGATATGTTTCATTAAAACCCTACTAAAGAAAAACTCAGTGAGGAAAAAATCTAAAACCCTACTAAAGAAAAACTCAGTGGAGAAAAAATCTAGTGAAAGAAAAAGAGTACAACATATTTTTTGTGTGATAATCTGTCTCGTTAAAAACCTTACTAGGAAAGCTCAATGAGATAAAACTAAGGTCAAGGGAAAAAGACGGTATAACAAATTTATCTCTCCCCCTAGTAAAGACAATTATATATGAGACAAAGAAAGTCAAATAACATTTTATACTAGTTACTCTAAAGCTTTACTTAACAGTGACTTTGTAGAAAGATCTGACTTATCTCCTTATTCTTCTCTAAATTAGCACGACTTGAGATAATATCTTCATATTGATTTTTTAAAAGAGCCTCCTTATAAAACAAGAAAACCATAAGTTTCTTGTATGTGTAAACTCATAATCCTTAATAAAAGAATATCATCCACTTTCTCGCTCGATTATGCTGTTTGTTACATTTTTCTTAGATAGAAAATGTATGCTTGACTTATCTCCTTACTCTTCTCTAAATTAGCACGACTTGAGATATTCTTCATATTGAGTTGTTAAAAGAGTCTCCTTATAGAACAAGAAAACCATAAGTTTCTTGTATGTGTAAACTCATAATCCTTAATAAAAGAACATCATCCACTTTCTCGATTATGCCGTTTGTTACATTTTTCTTAGATAGAAAATGTATGCTTGACTTTGTTCCGATATATGCATTTACTAATATTGACAAAAAAACAAAATATCATGATACATATAATTAATAAAATAAACATCCGGTCATTATTATAAACAAAAATCCATATTTTAGATTCATTAAATAAATGAAGTATGTAATCTATAATAAAAATCACATACATCATTAATTGAATGAATTTAAAATATTAATTTTTACTTATAAAAGTGATTGGATGGTGTACATTAATGTTTTCGTTTAAAGGAAGTTATGATACTTCAGGATCAATTCAAGTTGGTCATATTTTCTTAAAGACATGATTTATACTAACATCAAATGATGAATTTTGAAATCACATAAATAAATTTTGAAAGTTCTTAAGAATATTAAAAAACACCAAAACACATTAATCACATAAATAAATTTTGAAATCAGGGTGATATTTTTATTCCTGAGAATAAAACACAAATATCAATAACTACTCATTGTTTTCCTTAATAAAAACAAAACTACTCATTGTCTTAAAAATATAAAAAATTTACCAAGCACATTTACAAGAATAATATCCTCCAAAATAAAACTTATGAAAAACTACTCTAAGAATAAATTTTAGATAAAATACATCTTTTGGTTCTTTAAATTTGACAAAATACTGAATTAGTCCTTTAAGTTTTTTAAGTTTTAAATAAGTCTTTATTACCGTTTAAGGACATATTTGAAACATAAAAACTTAAAAAAAAACTTCAAATTGGAGCATTAAATTAACAATTTAAAGGAAATTGAAACTTAAAAAGACTTAAATAACCTATTTAAAACTTAGAAAACTTTAAAATTATTTAAAAATTATAAAACTTAAAGGATTAACCTGGTATTATTGTCAAACTTAAATAGATAAAAAAAATGTATTTTGCCTAAATTTTAAAATCATAGTCTTCGAGAACACAACTCAGATGACAAAAACATTATAGTATGTAGGGATCAAAGTTCAAACTTTAAAAAAAATTGAAATCATAAAACAATCACACCCCCTTAGAAATCAAAATGGAATGGAAGGGTTAATGAAAAAATTAAAAAGGTGAAGCACCCGAAAGTGAAGAACCTTTGAAAGCTGTGAAGCCGTGGCATTAGTTGATGTGTCACCATCGTCCCCGTGGCAGATATAATATGTTAGACATGACCAGGATCCAGCAAAGCATAGTAATACACATATACTTTTTTTTAAAAGAAATAATACATATACATGTTATCCAAGTAAAAAAAAAATATCTCCATCACTATTATAAATTTCACTTTTCAAATATATTTGAATAATAAATATATATAGTTATAATATAGACTAAATATATTAGTTATTCAATATATCTAAAAAGTAAAATTTTACTTATAATAATGATCGAAGATGATAGAAACAATCAAATACTACTGTAAGAATTCAGCGATCTAAAATATTTATTGCTAAACATTAATATGAGTAAAACTAGAATCATCTTATCTGGTGTTCTAAAGAGCACATGTTAACGATCAACAAATAGAAAATATTTATTACTAAACATTAATTTTTAACTTTTTGATAAATAAATTGACACAATTTTAGTGGGTTCCTTAACATGTATCATGAGGACACATGTTAAAACAATGTATAAGTCCACGTTTCTCTTAAAACAATGTATAACTCTGCATTACCAAAACTCATTTTCCTGAAAACTGGAGGGTTAGCTTAAAAAGTTTTAAAAAAAAAATGATATCTGTACGACCATTTTATCACAACTTTTGTGACAATTTCTTTCTTATACTCACATTATGTTTTTATCTCTCAATTATTTTGATTTTCGTGTCAATACCTATCTTTTCTTTATAAATTTATGGTTGTCCCATAAGTTGTCAATCAAATGTTTGTTCAAATAACACACCTCTTAAAAAATCTCATTTTATATTATTGCATTTCAATAAAAAAGTATCATTAGACTTTTTATTTTTGGTAAAAAGCATCTTTAGACTTTAACTCAACATCTAAAAGTTATACTAATAGTTCTATATTACTGCATTTCAATAAAACTCTTTTTTCTCAAGTGTCCTATAAATATAGCTCAACCGGTAACTATCAAAAATCTTATATGTAAGGGGGGTCAAACTTCAGATTCCTCACTTCTTCACACATTATGTGTGTGAATCTAACCATTAAACTAATTAAAAAAAACGATGAAAAGGAAAATACTTCAATAACCACATTTTTCAATATTTAACATCTAATATTTTTACTTCATATCATGTGCCTATTTAGCCATGTAATAGATATTTAAACTGGTCCCCTAAAAAACAATAGATATTTATCTTTGTGGATAATTATATAGAATATGCCCATGTAGTTCCAAAAAAAGTTTGGATTGAAGACTACTCAAGCGATCTTTCCCACATAATTAAATCTGATTGACCACTTATAGCCAGCCCATTTAATAAAAATGTTTCCCTTTCAAAGAAAAACCTAGGATAATTAGATGCATATCTTGTCAAAAAATAAATATGTATATAGATAATAGGATCATCTTAACGAAAATAGATGTAGCACCTGCTAATCATATAATTAAAGGATAATGAGATTATCTTATGAAATAGATGTAGTACCTACTAATTATAATTTTTTTTCTTATAAATATACTTTTTTAAGTATATACAGAAAATTAGACATGAATAGAAGGAAAACATACAACAACTTGCATCGTTGAATCTTTTTAGATGATAAAATCAATCATTGTAAACATAATATTTATGAATCAAGAAGATATAGTATTGCTATGCATGATCCTTTAAACTCTATGTAGAACGTCAACAAGCTCTATTGTTAGCAAGTCAAACATGTCAAACGCTGTATCAAATTAAACTTTATTTTGTGTTTTATTATTGATCATTTTAAAATTAAAATGAATAGTAATTTGATAATTAATACATCAATATTTTATTTTGTTGTTATAAAGTTAGGAAAATGCAAATAGCCAAATAGTGTATTGTCGTGGAATGGCAGAAGTCTTTGAATGCTACCTTTCTTGATTGGTTCATTCATACTTGGCAGCTGGCCTTTACCATGAAACAACACACTTATCTGTTTTTTTCTGCTTATAAATAATACAATTATTACATGCATATATAAAGACTGAAGCCTAACACAAGATTCCATTCCATCCTGACATATCATCCATCTTTTTTCCTTAGCTTTTTTCACACTCCAAGAATACTAGTATGAACTGTTTCAACATGTGTTTTTAAAATTCAAATTCTATTGGTTTGTTCTCTCCATGTTTACCATTCTAGCTTGTCTTTCTTTGCAAGAACAATGTTTGTGATTAGATAATTAAAATATTAAAGATTAAAATTGTCTATTAACATATATGCAAAATAATAAATTAAATTATTTATTTTGAGACGGAGAGATGACATATATAAAAACCAAAAGAAACTACTTTTGATTCTTTCTGCATGCCATCTTTGTTAATAAAAATAAGTTGATCGTGGCGAAAATAAGTGAATATGAGAATTAATATTAATTTTGGCTTTAGATTATTAACTAGTAACTTACATGGATGGAGAAAATTAAAAAAAAAATTTTAGATGGATGGAGCAATTGATGATTAAATTACTAATAACAGTATAGCCTAATTTAGGCAGAAAGTTCTACCTAAAAATGTGTTTATTTATTGAAGGAAACGAGCAAAGACAATGTATTTTTTATTTATTTATCAGGAAGGGACATAGATAAAACAAAAATGGTACTCCCTAACGAGCATACCATAATTAATTAAACTACAAAATTCATTCACAAAACGAAAGAAACACTCACTTTTAAACCGTAAAAAAATTCCAATAATACAAGTCCAATAATTTATTACTACTATTAATTATTTCGTCCTGTCTTGAAAATAAAGAGAAATTGTACACATGCCCCATTCATAAGCCATATTTTTATTGCAGGAAATGTTAGCCAATGCCTTGTGTTAGGCCCGGTCCTAATATTTTATTCTATTTTTTTTTGTCAAGAAGTCTTACAGATAGAAATTCTTCTTTTTATTGCTAAAAAAAAAAAAACTTTT
>Ga0228710_1004851_pt1 | contig 21107 bp, 23 predicted proteins | sample MedpolnodulmetaG_FD_177995 | JGI IMG/M metagenome (GOLD analysis project Ga0228710, IMG submission 177995) | Root nodule microbial communities from Medicago polymorpha collected in Santa Monica, California, United States - pink nodules | ecosystem: Host-associated > Plants > Roots > Nodule... | reverse complement strand
TCTATCCCGAGAATTCAGCCTACGCCCTGCAAGATGCCTGGAATTCACAGATCGAGACCGTCGAGGTCGATGTCCGCTTTACCGCCGACAAAGAAGTCATTCTATCTCACGATTACAGGATTGAGCGGGAATCCACTGGAAGCGGCTTGTTGTACAAGCAGAACTATTCGCAAGTACAGCAAGCCAATTTACGCGACCGTCATGGGCGCGTGTTCAAGGATTCCCAAGGGCGCGTGGCCAAGTTCCTGACGTTTTCAGCGGCGCTTGATCTGCTCGCCGGATATGTCACCGATGATGGGCATGGATATGTGATGATCGTCGACGTGAAAGGGGCGGTGGACGATCAGGATCCCACTGATCCTATCGAACTCACGCAACGCTGCCTTGACATCCTCGCGGCCAAGCAAGATCCGCAGCTCAGCAAGGCTGTAGTGTTCAAGCTGAAAGCGAAGGATGCGGTAGACATTGGCACGTTTCTGAACCGGACTACCTATGACCCCAGTATCATCGGTGGGTTGATCATAGTTGAAAACCCGGACGACAAAAACGTGGAGGATTCAAACCATGATCCTCACCAGGACACGATTTACGATCAGTGGAATGTGGCGCTGTTCCCCGTTCAGTTTGAAATGAACCAATTCTACAAAGGCGACGGGCTTCAAGGGTATTTTGACTATGTCGATCAAAAGCAGGGCTTCGCCACCTATCATGAAAGCAACTACTACCCGGAGGGCGTAGCCAACAGCGCTGGGAAATGCTGCTTCGGGCACAACACCAATCCCACATCGACCGCTCCAGGAGGCATTGTGCCGGACTATCGCGGAGATCCGGAAATGGCGATCATCAACCGTACCAATCTGATCACCACTGACTGGCCCGACGTGGTTGGCGACATGCTGCGCGAGTTAGGGCGGCGCAACACCAGCGAACTGACCCGCTAAAGTAAGGCCTGCGCTTCAAAGACGGATCTTCCAATGAAAATTGCAAATATAATATCCCTGCCATTCTTTGTAACGGTGTGTCTGGTTGCTGGCGCAAGCCACGCCGGTACATGCGCCAATCAGGCTGACTGCCTTAGAAGCGCGTCTACAAAGGTGTCGCAGACACTCACCCCCAAGGTCGTGCCCATTTTCGGCGACTACCCAAAGCTGTATATACACGACTCTGCGGCAGAGGCGGATTATCCGGTGCCTAATAATACAAGGCAGGCATTTGACTTCTATACCAATAAGACGTCTTTTAACTTTCCACCCAGATCGTCAATCGAGACCAGGCAGATCGCGCCGATCAGCCCGACCACGGGCTTCACAGTCCTTTTGGTCGAAAAGACCGGCGATAATATCGTTCCCAATGGCGGTAGTGCACTATCGCTATTGAGTTCCAATTCCAATGACGCTTACCTGTCATTCGCTTTGGGAGCCAAGCCTAGTTCGAGTGGGCAAAAGTGGTCTGTTGCTAAAAGCCTGCTTCAAAGCAAGATGGCGCAATCAGCTTACTGGCAGAAGCCGTGGGATATGAAACTCCTGGGACCAACAGGCAACTTCTCCGGAACCGAGTGGATCTATTATACCTTCACTCCAGACGGCAAGGTTCGCATCGACCGTTTTGCGCCGTACACTTATCTTCTGGCGTTTACCGCTTACCAATGGGATGAGGCAGTGCTCGACAGTGGCTTTCCACATTTTCCCTTCAACTCTGGTGGGCCGACAGACCGGCCGAAGTCCGTCATTTTCGGGTCGGTCGGGCCATGGCTTATTGGCGCTGCCAATGTCCCCGGGCAAACGTCGCCGACGATCGAGCCGACAGAGGCGTTGCCGGGCTTTGAGGGAGCGACGATATTTTCGGCTCCGCTGTCGGTGAAAGAAGTCGTAGCTTATCAGAAGTCTCTGAAGGGAAGTGATTTTCTCGACGTCAGCATGCTGCCCTGCAACAGCGGTCAGTATCTTTCCCGCCAGATTAGAACTCCTTGCGGTAAGGCTAGTCCTGGCAATCCTCCGTCGAACGTGAGCTCTGTCGGTCAGGATGGCATCGGCGCCAATATCAAGCGCTAGGGCGTGAATTGCAAGCGAACGACGGTTACAAATAAGAGCTATGATCTGCGGAGAGGCAATAACCGGACCGTCCGCCGCCCCAACTACGATGATCTTAACATCGCTTGGTTAAAGGCCTCGAAGTACCCCACACCCGTGCAGTCGCTGGATCGGAGATGTGGGTCGTTCTCTGACGAACTTCTGAACTTCTTAGTGGCGTCGGGCTGGAGAATTTCGACAATAATGCCTTGCTCCGAAGGCGGGGCAGAACTTGGTCGTTGGAAGCTGCCCGCCGACGATAGCGATCAAGTGCGGCGGCGCCAAAATCGCAACGCTACGCCTATAGCATCGGGGTCCTGTCGCCCGATTTTTTGCACCATCGGTGAAACTATCGCTCTGATCGTATCCGGTCCGGCTCGGTCATCCCATGTCGGTGCACAACATCCGCGACGGTATTCTTGCTGATGCCGAAAATGCCCATAGCACTTATCGCCGCCGCCCGTTGATGTGGGTGCTGCCGCCGTCGGAAACAGCACCGGAGAAGAATGTAGCGAACAGTGGTATGCAGGCGGCTCCGATCGCGCCGGCCTGGGCGCCGAGCCGTGACGCCACGACCGGCGCCACCAGCAGTCCACGCGACGGTCCTTCTATCGGTTCAACGAGGATAGCGGCGGCCAGGCGCTCGTTCAGATCCAACGGAAGGCGACCACCGATGACAATGAGCGCAGGGTCGAAAAATCCCGTCGCAACTCGGACAGCTTGGCGCAGTTGCGCGGCCGCACGCTTGACCCAAGCGTCAAGTTCCGGCCGGGCATCGTGAGGCAATCCAGGGATATCATCGAAATCAGTGACAGGAAATCCCGCTCGGGAAAGACATACGAGCAAATCCTGTCCGGAGGGACGCGGCAGATCGTAGGGGTAGAGTACGCCCGGCAGGCAAGCATTCCCGTGTGCGCCCCTATAGAGTCGGCCATCAATGATTACGCCGCCGCCGACACCGTGGCCGATATGAATGAAGAGGAGCGGGTCGTCGGCTTCGCCTCCGCGTCCGAATACATACTCGCCGAGTGCGGCCGCCGCGCCATCGTTTTCGACGTAGCAGGGGATGTCGAACGAACTGCGAAATGCCTCGACAGCGCCACTGTCTTCGAACGCCGGGAAAGACGGATGCGCCTTAAGGAGGTGCGATACTGTACCGAAATTGCCCGGCACCGAGCAGCCGATTCCCACCAGCCGGCTTTGGTCGATCGATAGATCGGCGACCATCGATTGAACTGCGCCCTGAGCGCCCGTGGCCACGCCCGACGCTGTCGTGGCGTCGACACTGAGCGATCGCGACGCCAGCACTGAGCCCGCTAGGTTCACGACGGCGACCTCCATGCGCGACAGAGAAAAGGTTACGCCCGCAGCGATGAAGCGATCGGCCCGCAGCCGTAACAGCCGGCGAGGCTGGCCTTGCGCGCCGGTACGTTCGGGTTCCTCCGACAGCAGCCCCATCTCGATCAGGCCTGCCGTTAGACGCGTGACCGACGCGCCGGTCATGCCGGAGCGCTGGGTGAGATCCACCCGTGCGATCTCACCTTGCATGGAGATCATCTCGATCAGTCGTCGCTCATTAAGAGAAAGGGTTGGGATAGACATAATCGGATCGGGTCCAAAGACGGCTTCGAAATCATGAATCATTATCCGAACTAAATTAAATTTCGCAATGTAATTTATCTGTCACGGAGCCACCGTAAAAGCGTAATCACAATTTCGATTTGGGAGAAACATCTCGTGAAATATACGCGCTTTTTGGCAACTACGGCCCTGGCACTCACGACGGGATCTGCTTTGGCGGAGAGCCTGACCGTCTACTCGCCGCAGGGCGGGGAGCGCGGAGCCTGGATCGCCGAGCAGGCGAAAGCCGTCGGCCACGACATTGAGCTTTTGAATGCAGCCGGCGGTGAGCTGTTCGACCGATTGATCGCCGAGAAGAACAATCCCCAGGCCGACGTCGTATTGGGCATGATTGATTCCTCGATGGCATTGCTGAAGAGGGAGGGGTTGTTCCAAGCTTACTCGCCATCTTGGGCGACCCGTTTGCCGGCTCAGCACAAGGACAAGGAAGGCATCGTTCACAAATTCTGGGAGACGCCGATCGTGCTCGCCTATGATCCCGCCAAGCTGCCGGAATCACAGGCGCCGAAAGGTTGGCTGGACCTCACTAGGGACGAGTACAAGGGGAAATATGTGATCGGTAGCACCGCCTGGCAGACCACGCGCGTCTACCTCGCCGGAATCCTCGCGCGATTCCTCGACGGTAATGGCGAGGTCACCCAGGAAGGCTGGGACTTCATGGGCAAGCTTTTTGCCAATGCCACCGTAGTCAATGATGGGGACGCGCGGCTCGAAGCCTTTAAGGCTGGCGGCGCGTCGATCAGTCCTGATTGGTTTGGTGGGGTCGCCAGGATGAGCAAGGATCTCGGCGCGAACTTCAAGATCATCGATACCGGAGGCGGCACGCCGATTATCGCCGAAGGCATTGCGATCATGGCTGACACCGATCAGATCGATCAGGCCAAGGCGTTTGTCGACTGGTGGGGATCGCCGGAAGTGATGGCGGCTTATGCGGAGAAGTTCGGCCAGACGCCTGCACATCCTGCGGCACTTTCGAAGTCGCCGGCCAAGGTTCAGGAGAATGCCAAGCTTGTGAAGGCGCAGCCGCTCGACTGGGATGAGATCGCGCCGAAACTGGACGGCTGGCTGCAGAAGATTGAGCTTGAGATTCGCTAAAACGCGACTGGCGACCCCAGGGCGCCCGGAGATCCAAGATGTCTAACGCAGTCCTGTCAATACAAAAACTGGAAGTAGGATACGGCAGCAAGGCCGTGGTCCGAGACTTCAGCCTCGATGTCGCCGCTGGCGAGTTCGTCTCGTTGCTTGGCCCGTCCGGCAGCGGCAAGTCGAGCGTCTTGCGTGCCATCGCCGGTTTTTTACCTGCGATGGGTGGACGCATCCTTCTGGAAGGTAGAGACATCACCGGCGAAACGCCGGAGCGACGCAATGTCGGGATCGTCTTCCAGAACTACGCGCTGTTCCCGACGATGACCGCCTTCGAGAACATTGCCTTCGCCTTGCGGGTGGCGAAGCGACCGCAAGCAGAGGTGGACAAACGTGTTCGCAATATGGCGACGCTCTCGGGCATTGACGAGCAACTGACCAGGAATCCGGCCGAGATGTCCGGCGGCCAGCAGCAGCGCGTTGCCATTGCACGCGCCCTGGTCACGGGATCGCGCGTGCTCCTGTTCGACGAACCGCTTTCCAATCTCGACGCAAAGGTTCGGGTGACGATGCGCCGTGAGATCAAGCGGATGCAGCGGGAAGTGGGCTTCACAGCGATCTTCGTGACCCACGACCAGGAAGATGCACTGACCATGTCGGACCGGATCGTGGTATTGAATGGCGGCCGCGTCGAGCAGATCGGCCATGGACGCACGCTCTACCGCCAACCGGCCACGCCGTTCATCTGCCAATTCATCGGCGCGTCCAACGAGCTTTCGCCGCCGGTCGCAAGGCGGCTCCTCGGCGCGCAAGGCGACGGCCGATCGTTCGTGCGGCTCGAGGACGTGCTTATTGCTGAAAATGGCGGCGGGGGGGCGCGTGCCACTGTCAGCCATATCGAGTTTCTTGGCTCGCACAGCCGCGTCTACATGATCGTCGAGGGTGACACGATCTCCGCCATGCTCCTTGGTGACGATCTGCCCGACGTCGGCAGCGAGGTCTGGGTAAGCATTCGCCCCGGCGCGGTTCATGTCTTCGGCGGGACCTGCCTATGACCCGCGGCAGAATTGAGCGGGCGCTCTGCTGGTTGGCCCTGGGGGTGGTAGTCTGGGCAGTCGTCAGCTTCATCGTTGTACCGCTGGCGGCGGCAATCCATACCGCTCTCTTCAAGAATGGCGCCTGGGCGCTCTCTGAAACGATCGGCCAGCTCGCTGCCTCGAAACGGGTCCGGACCGCGGTCTGGAACACGACATGGATGACCGCCGCTTCGATCGTCACCGTCACCATTGTCGGTGTCTTCCAGATCGCCGTGCTCGAATATTTCCATGTGCGCGGCCGTTGGCTGCTCAAGATCGCCTACGCCACGCCACTGATATTTGGCGGGGTTGTCGCCGCCGCCGGCTACAATTTCACGTATGGCCCCGGCGGTGCGGTGACGGCGGCGCTCACGCGGGCGATCCCCACCCTTCCGCGAGACTGGTTCATTGGGTGGCTTGGCGTGCTTGTCGCCCACACCTTCTTGTTGACCAGCTTCCATTTCCTTTTCCTCCGGGCAGCCATGCACCGCGTCGACTATGCCACGATCGAAGCGGCGCGCAGCATGGGCGCAACCGAGCTCACGGTCCTCCGCCGGGTCGTGCTGCCGGTCATCATGCCGACGATGCTCGCGGTGACGTTGCTGACGATTTACACCTCCATTGCGTCCTTCGCCGCTGCGCAAGTCCTCGGCGGCCGCGACTTTCATATGCTGAGCCAGATGGTGCTAACGCTGCAGAGCTTGCGGCGGCCCGACATGGCGGCGTTGCTGGCCCTGCTGATGGCGCTGGTGCTGATGGCTTTAATCCTGCTCTCGCAATATTTCGAGGGCAAACGCCCCTGCACGGCCGGCGCCAAGGCAACCGCCCGGATTCAGTTGCGGAAGCTGCGCAACCCCTTAGCGAACGCCATTCTACACTTCATCGCCTATGCCTTGGTGGCCGTCTACCTGGTTCCGGTCCTGCTGGTCGTGCTGTTTTCCTTAGCGCCGGCTTCAAGCGTCGGGGTAGAGGTCCTGCCCTCGACGCTAACCCTGAAAAACTACATTCGCGTCCTTTCCACCGGGGCGACTTTCGAGCCGTTTCTAAACTCGATGCTTATGGCCGTGCTGGCGGTGTCAGCCGCGCTCGCCATGACGCTCTTTGCGGTTCCGGTGATCCTGCGTGAGCGCAGTTGGCTGACACGGGCACTGGATCTGACCTTCTTGCTGCCCTGGGTCGTTCCCAGTATCCTGCTAGCGATCGGCCTGATTGCGGCCTTCGATCTGCCCAACCCGCTCGTCGGCAATGCGGTGCTGCTCGGCCGCTATTGGCTCCTGCCGATCGGCTATGCGGTCATCATTCTGCCGCTCACAGTACGTTTCATGCGCGCCGCCTTCCTTGGCATCGACCCAGCCTACGAAGAAGCCGCACGTGCCATGGGCGCCTCCGGGTTTTATCGCTTCCGGCGCGTTATCCTCCCGCTGGTCGCGCCGACAGCGACCCTCGTCGCCGGCATGACGTTCAACGATCTGATGGCAGAGTATCCGCTCTCGGCGTTTCTCTACAACGTCCACAACAAGCCGCTACCGATCGCGATCGTTGACGGCTCCGTTTCGGCGGACCCGGAGCAGGCCGCGATCAGCCTGGTCTACGTCACCCTGATCATGGCGTTCTCGTTGGTAGTGATCCTGCTCGCCGAGCGGCTCGCTCTGGGGCGTGCACCCGAAACAAGCAAGATTTGAATGGAGACAGTAATGGATACTTGCATCACCGTTTGGCATTGGCCTACGCAGGAACGCTGGTTCGACGAGGGCATCCGCACCTCGCTCGATCTGGTCCGGCACGCCGGCTTTACCCATATCAACTGGAATCCCGATGCCGGCAGTTCCTATTGGATGGCTGATGCCGAGATCGAGTTCACGCGCCGGATCGTTGCTGAAGCAGGTCTCAAGGTGCACTCGGTCCACTCCACCAATGGCCGCAACACGGTGAGCGAGCTTATCGGGCCCGTGCCGTTCACCTTCGAGAGCCGCAAGGATATTCGCTCGCCGCACGAATGGCAGCGCCTCAGCGGCGTGGAACTGCTGAAGAACCGAATCGACTTGGCGGCGGCGTTCGGCGCGCCTAACATCGTCCTGCACGTCGACATCAGCGATGACGTCTTCCGCAGCCCCGAAAGCGAGACGAAATTCTTCGCGCCGCTCTACAGATCCCTGGATGAACTGCTCCCCTATTGTCTTGAGCGGAAGGTTCAGATCGCGGCCGAGACCCTGCTCGACGCCAGCGGGGGCAGCTTCCTGAAGCTTTATGATCGGCTGTTCTCGCGCTACGAGGCAGCCTTTATCGGCCTCTGCTACGACAGTGGTCATTGGGAATTGCTGGAGCCAGGCGGGCTCACTGTCCTCGAACGCTATGGCAACCGGCTCATCGCGACGCATATCCACGACAATTTCGGCGCCAAGGACAATCACCTTCTGCCCTTTGACGGCCGATTGGACTGGAACGCGATCACCAAGGCGATCGCGGCTACTGACTATGTCACGCCGCTCAATTTCGAGACGCCAATGGACCGGTATGGCGTTCCGGATGCCGTCTTCTACCACCGTGCCCATGCGGTGGCGGCACGTCTCGAGGAAATGATTGCAACAGCACGGCGAAAGATTGGCGAGTGACAGGTGCATTCGACGCGAGACTTGAGATGCTGCGCTGCGTAACCGCCGAGGTTGGCGCATTTGCGCTCGGCCGTTTCCATCGGCTGGCGCAGGTAGCCGTCGAGACCAAGGGCATCGCGGATTATGTCAGTGCCGTCGACCGCGACGCCGAGACACTGGGGCGCCGCCTCATCCGGCTGGCCTACCCTGACGATGCGATCGTCGGAGAAGAACATGCCGGCGAGGCGGCGGCGGAGTACTGGCTGATCGATCCGATCGACGGCACCGCCAATTTCTTGAGCGGGATACCGTTCTGGGCCGTCTCGATCGCCTATGTGCGTGACGGCGAACCAGTCCTGGGAGCGATTGCTCTGCCGGCCTTGGACGCCCTGTTCTGGTCGGCGCTTGATGGGCCGTTGCACGGAAGCGGAGCACTCCCCCAGCTGCCAGGCCGCATGCCCATGGCCTTCGGCATCGGACGTAACCGTGTCTGGAAGCTGGAACACCGCCTCGAACTCGAAGCGAGGCTCGAAGCCCAAGGGTTCCATATCACCAACCTTGGCAGTTGCGCCGCCTCGTTGGCGATGGTCGCCGCAGGCCGATTGGCCGGCTACGTCGAACACGGCACCAACCTCTGGGATTGCGCCGCCGGGCATATACTCTGCAAGACCGCCGGGCGCAGCTCGACAATCACATTCGATGAAACGGGCCTGGTCGCTGTCCACGCAACGATGGCGCCTCTCGCGCAAAGCACCGCCACAACATAGTATCTCAATGGCAGACACACGGTTCCAGCTTTGCGATTTTTCCCTTGATGGCTCATTGCAGAGCGCTCGCGTGCACATCGAACGCGAGCGGGCGATCGGCGTCTACGACCTCTTGGAGGACAACAGGTTCATCCCCGTTGGTCATGACGGAGGGCCCTATCATCTCGCCGACGAACTGCCTCCCGAACTCGTCTACGCTGGGTTCTCGTTCGGTGTCTGCCGGCACAGAAGCTTGTACAGGCACGGCCCGGAGCCCGCGGAGCCCTGCTCTTCTACTCTTTCCTCCCAATCAGTGGCGGCTGGCCGGACGGCGTCGCGGTCCAGATTCACGGAATGGACAACGACCCGATCTGGTCGGCGGGGCGACATCGACGCCGCCCGAGAGATCGAGGGCGCAGAGCTGTTCCTCTAACCCGGCGATCAGCACTACTGTCGCCGACAGCTCGCTCCCTTCGTAGACGCGAATGCGACCGCGCTACTAATCATCCTAGTGCTTGAGTTCCCGGATCGCATCTGAACTATGCGCCGTGAAGCCGTCGTCCTAAACAGTTGGCCGAAGAGAGCGGAACTGTAAAGCTGCTCGGGTGAGCGCCAGTTCCGGGTGATCGCGCATGGCGGGAACGAGTCCGTCGGTATGGGGATAGCGCTGCTCAATGGCGTCTCGTAGTGGCATAGCGATCACGTCCGCGGGTAATGATTAATAGTACATCCGAGCTGGTTATTCGGCCCTTGCGGTTATCACAAGATCTGTTTTCCGGGGCTTTGCGAACCCGGAAACTGCCAGCCCATATGGCTCACAGAATTTATTACAGCGCATGTGAGCTCAACGACGTGCCGGCGAGCCTGATCGAGATAGGCGATGTCGATCGGCGTTTCGAAGACGCGGTTCTTACGGTCAACATAGTGTGGGATTGATCGACCCCCGGCATCCGGAACGCGCCACGAGCCGTGGCACAGCACGTTGCGCAGCTCGGCGACTTTTCGCAAATCGCCGAGAAGAGCCTGAAGGTTGGTAAGTGTCGCATCGGATGCTGGCGCGCGGCCTTGCCGTAAGCCTCAATCAAACCTCCCAAGGGATCGCTGAGCGCCTTTTGCAAGGTCGACAGCAACTTCTCGAATTCCGCCTCGATCTTGTCCGCAGGTATCTCGCGGGTGCCGGTGAACGCGAAGATCGCTTTAGCAATCGTCTCCTCGAGGAAGCCAAAAGCCGCGATAGTCCGGCCTAGTGCTTCCCAGAAGGCTCCCGCGTGACGATGCCTGGGGAAGTTTTCGGGGAGTACGTCCTGATTGATGACTGAGCGTCTCAGGTCAGAGGGCATTCTGTGGACTTGATTTGAACAATGAGGAGCTTAGCGCCTGCGGGCAATCTAAAGGTACGACACGTTGCTGTTGGTCAGCGACTCAGTAGCCCAGGAACCGAGGCGGCCGCTCAGCTTTTTACGGGAATCCGGCGGAACTTCAATCTTCACGCCTCCGGGGAAATAGCCGCGCTCCTCCGCCTTGCGCCTATGGCCAAACAGGTGAGCTGGCCCTGATGAATGGCGCGCCTCCCAAAGCCGAGAGAGAAAGATCTCTGGTTGTTTTCAAGAACGCTGGGTATCTAGCGAGCAGCGGCTAGCAGGAATCAATCTGCTGACGTTGCCACGAGGTCGCGCCCACGCGAGCGGCAAGCATGACCAGGTCGTCAACTATCACCACTTCATCCACTCTCTGCGCGAAAAGCCCATGGCGCTTCTCAACCTCGTCTATCGCGACAAGCTCCTCCCACGGCGGAATATCGAAGGGCTTTCGGCACTCTCGTCGAGCAACTGCCTGACCGGCAGGCGTGCAAGATCACCGTCGAATTGCTGGCCCTGGCTCATGGTCGCGGTTGCGAGCGTGAACTGGCCGAGGAGCTTGCCAGAACGCTCGACGCCCGCAAAGTGCCCGACCTGACGGCCTTGAGAGCGATCTTCGGCCCGGACCCGGATCAGTCGCCGTCCGTGCACGTGCAGCTCGCATCGCTCAATAGCTATGAAGCCCTGGGGTCTGCTTATGCGGGAGAGGCCGCATGAAAAACGTCCACAACACCATCGACGAAGCCCGCCCCGGCATCATGCTCATGACCTGAGGCTGCCGACGATCAAAACGCTGTGGCCGCAATTTGCCGAAAAGGCCGGTCGTGAAGGGTGGCCTGCGGCTCGTTTCCTTTCGGCCATCGCCGCGCATGAACTGGCTGAACGAGCGCATCGAAGGATCGAACGCCACCTCGCCGAGGCGCATCTGCGCCTGGCAAGACACTCGAGAGCTTCGCCCTTGATGCCGTGCCCATGGTCTCCAAGGCCCAGGTCATGGCCATTGCCGCCGGCGATAGTTGGCTCGCCAAAGGAGCCAATATCTTGATATTGTGCTACATTAATTTTGACTCCACTTTAGATAGAAAGCTATGGCGCGACTCGCGGAAATGCGCTTAGTTTGTACGGGTATCCAGGGCGAAAGGAGGCCATCTTGGCCAGCAAGAAAGTTATATTTGTCGCGTTTGCTATTGAGGACGTTCGAATTCGTGACATGGTCAAGGGACAATCTCTGCACACTGATAGCCCGTTCGAATACGTCGATATGTCTGTGAAGGAGGCGTACGACGAAGAGTGGAAAAAACGGGTGCGAACCCGCATTCTACGCTCCGATGGAGTTCTGGTTATCGTTAGTAAAAACTCCCTCACGTCTAGCGGGCAAAAATGGGAAATCCAGTGCGCCAAAGAGGAGAAGAAGCCGGTCCGTGGTATCTGGGCGTACAAAGAAGATCGAACGGCGATAGCCGGCTTAAACACAATGGTCTGGAGCTGGCCGAACATCGCGGCATGGATTGATGGTCTATAGGAGGCGGCATGCGCAAGGCACTTGTGGTCGGCATCGACCACTATAACAACGTCCCCCCTCTTTACGGCTGTGTAAACGACTCTTTCGCGGTTAAAGCCATGCTCGACCGCCACGCAGACGCGTCGGTGAATTTCGGAGTTAGGCACCTGACCGGAACTGGGCCCAAAGACCCGGTAGGCCGTGACGAACTTCGTAGTGCGATTGAAGAGTCGTTCGCTGGTGATGGAGAGGTGTCACTGCTTTATTTCGCCGGCCATGGGCACATCGAAGCGGCTGGCGGTTATCTCTGCTCTTCAGAAGTGAAGACTGGAAATGACGGCGTTCCGCTGGCCGAAATAATGACCTTTGCAAATCAGTCAAAGGTGCAAAATCGCGTGATTATACTCGATAGCTGCCACAGCGGTGTCGCCGGCGGCGGCGCTCTGCAGCAGAAGGTTGCCGAGATTAGTGACGGGGTTACGATTCTGACCGCGTCCACGGCAGAGCAATACGCGACGGAGGAAGATGGCGCAGGTGTCTTCACATCGCTGTTAGTCGATGCGTTGGGCGGAGCCGCTGCGAACCTTGTTGGCGAAGTAACTCCGGGCGCCGTTTATGCTCACGTTGATCAATCGTTGGGACCGTGGGCACAGCGCCCAGTGTTTAAAACGAACGTGAAGCGATTCGTCTCCTTGCGTAAGGTGCAGCCTCCTTTGCAGTTGTCTGAACTTAGGAGAATCTCAGAGTTTTTCCCCGACTCGGGTTACCAGTTTCAGCTTGACCCGTCATACGAGCCTGAACGTCATGAGTCCTGGGCGACAGATCCTCAGGGCATTCCCACACCCGATCCGGATCACACTGCAATCTTCGCGCTTCTGCAAAAGTACAACCGTGTGGGCCTGCTGGTACCGGAAGGTGCCCCGCATATGTGGCACGCAGCGATAGGTTCCAAGACCGTCAGTTTAACCGCTCTTGGCGAGCATTATCGGCGATTGGCCGCTAAGGGCATGATCTAGGAACATGGATAAAGACCTTATTGAGCAGGCGTTGGCTGTTGTCGTTGAAGAGCTGGCGGATGTCGAGCATCAGCGATGGTCCCATTGGCAAAATTACGTGCATACCCATGGCGTGAGACAGGCAGATGGCAGCTTGGTTATTTCTGCTGAATTGGTGCGCGTCGGTGGGATCGAGAGATGAACACGCCCTATACTGCTCTGACGGAACACGAAAAAGAGAGCGATCGGGAGCAGGTACGAAAGTATCTGCCAATTGTCGTGAATGCCATCTCCAAAATTGGAGGCTGAAGATTGGAAAATTTCCTTTCTCTCGATGCAATCTATGTTGCACTGGTCTTCTTGGTTCCCGGGTACGTGATTTCTTCATGCCGTTCGCACTTTATCACTGGCCAAAAGTTGGACGGACATGACTATCTGGTCAGGCTGCTGACCCTCAGTGCACTTAACTTTATACTGTCCGGGTGGACCATCTATCTCGCTATTGCGTGGGAATGGTCACCGGAACTCCGCGTAGCCCTCTGGGTGTTAGTCTTGGGAATTTGCCCGGCGATTATCGGAGTTATCAGCGGTCTGTCGTCCAAAGCAGGATGGTTACGGAACATCTATGCGTGGATGGGATTCTCTCCGATCCACGTTGTTCCTACGTCATGGGAGTATCAGTTTTCGTCTCTGGTCGATGCTTGGGTCTTGGTCGTTCTGAAAGACGGTACGACTTTTGCTGGCTACTGGGGAGGAAAGTCATTTGCCTCATCTCGATCTGACGAGCGCGACCTACTCATAGAACAGGTGTTCGAGGTTCCTGAGACTGGACCTTGGACAGCCACCAATAAGAGCGTTCTCATCTCTGGAGGTGAGATACGCACGATTGAATTCACACCAACGCGATAGGACCGAGCAATGGCAAAGCCTCCTTCAGGACCACAACGGCCAACATCCTCTCCGAGCCGAACCAGCAGCCCGAATCAGCGAGGCTTTCAGCCGACCCAGAATCCATCGACCGGAAGAGGTCCGCAGGGCGGCTATCAGGGCCCAACTGGACAAGGCGCTCCTTCGAATCCTCCCAGCGGAGGTTCGAGTGGAGGCAAGAAGTAGCTAACCCTTGACCAGTGCTCGCCGTCGTCTGAGCATGAAAAAACCGCCCTCACAGAGGTTGGCCCCTCTCCGGGGGTTTTCTTCATGGGATGCTTCCAAATGCTGGACGATATTTCTGAGACTGTAAAGCCGCCGTTGACGGTGGAATGAACGCGAATCCCGAAGCATTCGAGTACCTGCGCAAGAGTGCCTATGGGCATGTGCGGAAGCATGGCAATGAGGCGCAGGCGCTGCGGCGGCATTGCCGGGATGCTCTGGATGCCTGGCTTCGGAACGAAGGGCAGGCAGCGGCGTGCATGCCAGTGAGGCCGAAGCACTGGTCGAGGATGTCTCCTTCTGGGTGAGTCGGAATTACAGGACGCCGAAGCGGAAGGCGCTGCGGCGACGGGAGGAACGCGCGGCATCGGCGATGGTTGCTCCCTTCTTTCTGGAAGAGGCGGGGAAAGCCGGCCTCAGGCCCAGCGTCAGAAACGCCGTCCGATTGGCAGGCCGATCGAAATCCACCATGGCGCGGCATCTGCGCTCGCAGGGCATCGCCCCCGTCCGGGAAAAGAAGATCGGGGCGCTGCCGGCTCCGGCGAGGCGCCTCGCCCGTATCCTCGACAAAAGCTTCCCCACCGATGGCGCGTGACTCGTGCAGCTGAATCACTGCGTCGCCAAACTCTGGGACGATCTGGATGCCCTGCCCGAAACCATGCCGCGCTCCACGAAATCCGAGCGCCGCAAGAAACTGTCGGAACTGATGGAGGCGATCACGGAGCCGGCATCGGCTTCAATGTCCTTGTTCACGACGAGGTGATAGCGATCCGCCGGGGAAGACGATTCAACGGAATGAAGGACGCTGCGGCATGGATGGAGGAGAGGAGCGCGTCAACGGCTTCCAGTTCCTGCGAAGCCCGGAGAACGATGGCCGGAAACAACGGTTCTGGGACGATCTGTGGATTGCCGACATGCTGGCGGTGCTGTTTACGGGGACCTGGCGCACATTCTCGAATGCCGACCAGTTGGAGCCGTGGCTGCGCCTGCTGCGGCTGCTGCTCGATCCCCGCCCGCTTGTCGCCGTCATCGATGCCGCCCCGTTCGCCATGCCGTGCAGGACGATTTCGTGGTCGATCTGCTGGGCCTGTGCGCGGGCGTGACGGACGGCGAGGTCAGAAAGGCCGGGTAAAGGCTGGCGAGCGTCATCGAGACGGCCCGGCTTTATGCCGAACGAGGTTGGGAGCCGTGCGACTATTTTCGATAATGTCGATCACGAGTTCCGATTCATGGCGTACCTGGCGAGGAACGCGCCCAGGAGTTACGCCAAGCTGGCCTACTTCCGGAACGTCGTGCTTCCGGACGTGGCGGCAGGCTATGAGGACGATCCGAACCCGATCTATGCGACACTGACACGGTGCAAGGCGCTGCGGGATGAGGAACGAGCCGGAACGTGGGCGGCCACGGCCAAGGAACTGGCGGCGTTCCGGCCCGCGCAGGGATGACCGCAGGCGCCTTCGCCGGACAGGCAGCAGAGCGGAATGTTCGGATTTTGACAATTCGGAAATTAGATGAACGCGACGCATATTCAGACAGTTATCCTGAGATCGTCCCGTTTTCCTGTTCTAGTAGGGAATCTATTCTGATTCCCTACGGGCCGCGCTGGCCCCTGGTGAAGCGGGAATGGCAAGGGTGGAGCGCTCGCCATTCGATCGGCATGCGGATGATGGCATGACGGCTGTCGCAGCGACCGCAACATTGCGGAGCGACAAGGGCAATTGTCGTCACCACAGGAATCACGGAAAATCATGTGATACCTCGCCGTCCGGGAAGATGGCGACAAGGCCCCGCCAGGTCCCTCGGCAGAGGCCCCCGGCGGGGTCTCCCTGAAAGGGCCGATGCTATGGAGCGCAGCGCAATAGCTTTATTCGGACCATACATCTTAGTCGGAGCGTTGCCCCACGCGCCGCCGGTGGCGATCATTCTCCCCATTGAGGAGCGTGTTGCCCATGAGTTTTCAATTCGTTCGTGTCGAGCTTTTCAGCCGTAAGGGCAAGGCCGGATGATCCCGACAAAGCTCTGAGCAAGCGCGCCGATGCGACCTATAAGTCCGCCATGCGGGCGTGGCTGGATGACTACCACGCCAAGGTCGCCCAGCCTTGCGGAATGACGCGGCTCGGACCTGGAAAGCGCCGCCTCACGCGAGCCGAATGGCATGCGGAGAAGCGGCAGGCCGAGGCGCTGCGCGACACACTCGCCATGGCGGAGGCGCTGAAGGCGAAGGGGGTGCCGTTGTCGGGACGGTGAAGGAGGAGACGGCGGCGATGCGTGCCGAAGCGGTCAAGGCCACCGAAACGGCTCAAGCGGCCCTGGTTGCCGCGAGGGAGGAAGCGGGCCGCCAAAGGGCGGAAACGGCCCGTACAGTGTCGAGCCGCGCCGAGCGGCTGAGTGGCCTTGGTGGGCTCCTGCGCGGCCGCAGGGACGGTCTGCGGAAATCCAAGATCGCAGCGCGCGTCCGCGCAGCCGTCGATTCCGAAATGGTCGCTCTCCGGATACAGGCTGCTGCTGAACGCGCGGCGGCTGCCGACACTGCGCGTCAGGAAGCCGAGATGCGGGCGCGGAATCTGCGAGAGAATTTGATGGATACCGGACGGCAGCTTGCCGAAGTTCGGGAAGAACTGGCAATGTTGCGTCCCGGTGGAGCCCGTCCAGGTTTTGTGCTCGCCCGGCCATAGCCGTAGCTGATAGAACTTCATTGCCTGATAAACGGTTGTGATTGAATGCCTATACGCGCGGTTTGCGCGGCTGGCGCCTCCACCTATCCAGTTTTGGCCCATCCCTTGCTTCATTCACACTTTTGAAGCCATATGTGGCGTTGAGTGGCAAGAATAAATCACAACCGGTTACCCGGCAGGCAAGTCAATAATGTCTAATATTCCGTTGTTTAACAGGAAGACTCTGGCGCGTCACATAGGAGGTGACCATATACCCCCGGAGCATCGAAAGGCGCTTGCCGCGTGGGCCGAAATGATTGGTTCAGGGCGAGTTCATAGCCTTAAAGAGACGGCCTTACATGGACAGTTTGCCTCGCAGATGGTCGAAGGTGTGCTTGGCTATAAGGGCCCGACGCAAGGAGTGGAATATTCCGTCGCCACCGAACAGGCGATTTTACGCGGAAGTGTTGACCTTGCTCTGGGGCGGTTCGGGAACGGCCGCCCTCAAATCATCGCACCCTTCGAGTTGAAGGGTGCGGATACCCGCGATCTCGATGCCATCATGCCGGGCAGGAAGAAGAGTCCTGTCCAACAGGCCTGGGAATATGCGATGAACGCGCCGGGCGTGAAGTGGGTACTGGTCTCCAACATGATCGAACTGCGCCTTTACGGTTTTGGTGAAGGCACCACCGCCTATGAAACCTTCCAACTCGATCGGCTGACCGATCCCGGCGAATACGCCCGGTTCATGCTTCTGCTGTCAGCGGAAAACTTGCTGTCGGGCCGCACCCTCGATCTGCTGAAGCAAAGCCGCGCGGAAGAGCGCGATATTACCGATAGCCTCTATCGGGATTACAAGGCGCTGCGCCTGAAACTGATCGGGGCCGTCCGTACGGCAGCGTCGACCATCGCCCCGCTCGACGCTATTGCGGCCGCACAGAAAATTCTCGACCGAGTGCTGTTCATCGCCTTTGCCGAAGATACTGGCCTTCTACCCAATAATACATTGTCGCAAGCCTTCGTCACCCGCGATCACTACAATCCTCGCCCTGTCTGGGACAATTTCAAGGGCTTGTTCAATGCCATTGACAAGGGCAGTGATGCGCTGAAAATCCCCCGCTACAACGGAGGCCTGTTCCGCCCGGACGACACGATCAATGCCCTGACTCTGCCAGATGATGTCTGCGAGGGGTTCAAGACACTGGGCGATTATGACTTCGCGTCCGAAGTGTCTGTTACCGTTCTGGGCCATATCTTCGAACAGTCCATTGCTGACGTTGAACGCCTTCAGGCACAGGCGCGTGGCGAGGAGGTCGAGCAAGAGCGGGTCACAGGCACCACAGGCCGGCGAAAGCGGGATGGGGTTGTCTACACGCCTGATTATATCGCTCGCTTCATCGTGGCCGAAACTCTCGGTGCCCATCTGGAAGAGGCCTTTTCCGACATTCTACGCGCCCATGCCAAGGCCGGGGCCGATTTGTCCGATTATGCCGCCATTCCGTGGCGTAGAAAATCGGCAGAACTGGAGGCGTGGCGAGCCTACCGCGATCGGCTGAAGACTCTGCGTATTGTCGATCCCGCTTGCGGATCGGGCGTGTTCCTCATCATGGCCTTCGACTTTCTGAAAGCCGAACTGACCCGCGTCAACGAGAAGATCAAAGACCTTTCACCCAAGGCGGAATACTTCGGCGACCTTCTGGAATATGTACCGGATAGCGAAATCTTGACGAACAACCTGTTCGGGGTGGACGTGAATGTTGAAAGCATCGAAATCGCCAAGCTGTCGCTCTGGATCAAGACGGCGCGGCGCGACAAGGTGCTTGATAGCCTCGATACGAGCCTCCGGGTGGGTGACAGCCTGATCGAAGACAGCAATTTTGCCTATCTCGATCATGCCTTCACGTGGGAAACCGCCTTTCCGGGCGTTTTTGCCGAAGGCGGTTTCGATGTGGTCCTGGGCAATCCGCCCTATGTCCGCATGGAGTTTCTGAAGACGCTAAAGCCCTATCTGGAAAAACGGTATGAAGTGGTTTCCGACCGGGCCGACCTATATTGCTACTTCTACGAACGCGGTCTGCGGCTGCTGAAACCGGGTGGACGATTGGGCTATATTTCCTCGAACACCTTCTTCAAGACCGGATCGGGTAGGCCCTTGCGCGAATACCTGCTGCGCGAAGCCGCCATAGAAAGCGTAGTTGATTTTGGCGATCTTCAGGTTTTCGAGGGGGTGACCACCTATCCGGCCATCCTGACCATGAAGCGCGGGGCCGCATCAAAGGGACATGATCTGCGCTTCTGGAAGGTGGATGCCCTGCCGGAGAACAACTTTCAGGCGACTGGGAAAAGGCTGCGGCACCGTATCCACAAGCTGCTCTCGGAGCCGGATCGTGGGAACTGGAAAACACCGCCTTGCGTGTCCTACGCGACAAAATCAGGAAAGGCCGGAAGACCCTGAAGGAAGTTTACGGCGCGCCGCTCTATGGCATCAAGACGGGCCTCAACGCGGCTTTCGTGATTGACAACGCTACAAAAGAACATCTTTGCTCCCAAGACCCTAAATCTGCCGAGTTGCTGAAACCTTTCCTGGAAGGGAAAGACCTGAAACGCTGGCGTGCAGAATCACGTGGCCTATGGCTGATTTATATTCCCCAGCGACGTATCAAAATAGAAGACTATCCTGCAATCCGAGATTGGCTGTTGCCCTTCAAGGCAGCCCTCGAAAGGAGGGCGACCAAGCAGGAATGGTTCGAGCTTCAACAAGCACAGGAAGCGTATTCACCCTACTTCCGGCCGCCAAAGATTGCATACGGTCATTTCCAAGACAAACCGATCTACTCAATGGAGCTGACAGGCGCTTACTCGAACAACAAGACATATTTCATCCCCACTGGAGATTGGGCGCTTCTGGCCATTCTTAACTCCAAAGTGGTTTGGTTTGATTTTTGTTCTAGGACTACCGCTGTCAGGGGTGGATGGCGTGAAGCTACTGCACAGCATATCGAAAAACTACCTATGCCAGTAATCCCGGCTCCTGCACAAGCTGATCTAACACGTCTTGCCATGCTGGCACAGCGATCTGCCGAGGCACGCCTAGTCGTACAAAATCGCCTCAAGCGCCGGATTCCCGACCTATGCCCGTCGATTCGGAACCCTACGATGACAACCAAGCTCCAGGAATGGTGGACCCTGCCTGACTTCACCGCATTTCGGGCCGAGGTGAAGAAGGCGTTCAAAACCGACATCCCCTTGGCCGAGCGCTCTGACTGGGAAGACTGGATTAACCGGGACCGTGCCGAAATCGTCCGTCTTACCGCTGAGATTGCCAACGCTGAGGCGCAAATCGACAAAATTGTTTATGATCTGTTCGAATTAAAGCCCGACGAAATCGCCCTGCTGGAAGGCGCTGTCTGAGCGCATTGTGATCGAACGTGACCGTTGTTTGCGCCGGTCCCCGCCAAGTCGCATCCTTTTCTGTGTCACAGTGGAGGATTGGCGCATGATGAGAGTCAGGGAGCGTATCGAGGAAATCGAAAGGGGGAGAGTGACGCGAGCGCTGTGCCTGTTGCGCGATGCCATCGAGGATCGCCATATGGCTGCGGATGTGCGGATGTGCTGCGTGCCGCGCACTATTACGTCGAGGCGGCGCACCCGTCTGGACCAATCGCGGGAATGGTGGGCAACGGCTCGACCCGGCAAGGACGATATCCATGTCTTCAACTGGGCAACGATCGGCGACGGGGGCAACCGATGAAGCCGGAGGCGAGAAAAAGGCGGCGGACTTGCACCGACCGGATGCGCCTCTAGCTTGCGGCATACCATCGGGAAGGATCGCGCCAGCATCGAAGCCCCCTCCTCCGCTTTCACCGGCATACACCATGGCCTCATCTGACTCCCCGCCATCCTCGCCCGCTACCAAATGAATGCTGCAGGCACGCCGGCGGCGATGCCCTGGTCGCGGAGAGCGCGGAGGCCATCGGGGCTGAGTGCCCAGCCGGAGGGCTGCGCCTCTATTCGGCGCCGGTGCGTAGCACGTCACGGGCGATGGTGAAGTCGTGGGTCGCGTGCGAACGTCTTTTTGTGGCGTCCAGGAGGGTCGAGGTCCTCAAGATGGACGAGCTCGCCGTCGATCAACAGCGGGGCGCAAGCGTGGGCGAAGTGGGATCGCTCGATCCATCGCTCGCCACCGGCGTACGGCCGACGCGCTCATCGAGAGCTACCAGCGCAGGCGTCGGAAAGCACTTCGC
>Ga0228710_1004849_pt1 | contig 21121 bp, 8 predicted proteins | sample MedpolnodulmetaG_FD_177995 | JGI IMG/M metagenome (GOLD analysis project Ga0228710, IMG submission 177995) | Root nodule microbial communities from Medicago polymorpha collected in Santa Monica, California, United States - pink nodules | ecosystem: Host-associated > Plants > Roots > Nodule... | reverse complement strand
GTATTTTTGTTTAAAAAAAAAAAAAAAAAAAAAGAAATGGTTTTGTTTTACGACATAGTCAAGTCAAGTGTTGGAGACAACAGTGTACTTTTTTGTTTCCTTGCAAAGCAAACGTGATTGGAGGAGAAAAAAACATGTATCAGGTTTTTCTATGCGGTTCGTGCTTTTGTCATATAATTTCTACTAATGATTGTAATCCACGTCACTGTACGAGGAACCGAATACGACATTGGACCGTGTTTTGTGTGTATTGAAGGATTCCAGTTCCAGCGTCGTCGGCAAGGGAGCTCGTATTTTGCGAACACATTTTTTTTAGAAGACATGGAGCTGTAATTTATTTTTTTTAATCGTCAAATATTATTAAACGTCATCCCCGCAAGACGCAAGATATGGACGAAATAAGATGCAAATAGTGCCGCATATAGACGGTACATCATAACCACCTAAAAACACCCCTGGAAATAAACCCACCAAAACACATCACCACATAAAACAGACTCCTTCAACAAAACAAGCACCGTAAACACGGTATCCACCACCGCCCATCGTCACTACTCACTCCCAAAGAACACACTCAAAATAAAACTCCCAGACCCCAACAACCAAGCTGAGCCACAACTCGAAGAGCACCTGACCGAAGGATCATGCAGCTTTCATAACCTCGCGACCTCCGATCCACCGAAAGAGCACAAAACAAAAGCCCTGAAACGAACTTGAGACAAATAACTGGCTCCCGACCTCAAATCAAAAGTGATCGACCCACCAGACTTTAGTACCAAATTAGCAGGGCACCCCTCGGCCCCGGTACACCAGAGAAAACCAAATCAAGCCAAACAAAGATTGCAGCTAGACCCCGACTCCCAATCTCGAAGCAAAAGTAACCGGCCCACCGGAAACCAGCACATAATATGTAAGACGAAAGACATGGCATGCGAAGTTTAAACAACTAACCTATCAAAAGGAAAAGGCTCAACACAACGGGACCCGCTCCCTCTAAACACCCTAAACACCTAAGCCACCCCAAAAACACAAAACACGAGTTAGTGACGACAAACATAGACCTGAGTAACAAAGGTTGCCTCCAAAGGAAATTACCCCCAACAAACACTCGTCTCCTCCCAGTCACCCCTTTATATAGCTCCCGTCCGCAAACTATTTCGACACCAAATCCGAATCCAGAAAAAATCTACGACCATCCATCCAAACCACTTTAAGACAACCCTACAAACCCCCACGCAAAGCCGCCACCACCACCTCAACCAAATCACCACCACCACAACACCACGCCACCTCCACCACACATCACCACCACACAAACAAAAATCAGCAGCGGAAACCACCAACATCCCAGCCAAAAACGACCCACCAACACCAAACGGCGATCCCGCAAAATAACGGACACACAATGACCCTGGAGGGGGTCTGCCACCAAATCATACAAAACAACCAAACTGAATCATAAAAGGAAGTTACACAGCCACCGACGCCCACCACAACCACTGTCACGAACAGTCACAACCACCACGATCCTTACGACAACAAACGATCCAGAAGTTCGTTGAAGGAGGATTAATCGTGGATGAAAAAGATGTCGCCACACATGCACCTAGCACCACCATCAAACCCAGCTGAACACCCGCCGAAATCTAGACAAATCTGGCCCAAAGAACACTGAGAGTTGTTGTTGAGATTCCAACTTTGGCAATCAAATTACTACTGCTTATGATATAACAAAGCAAATAGAAGGCAGTTGTTTATAAAGTCATGGATCAAGAATCTTAATGAACTAAAATAACACACCAATCTAAATATCTCCATATCGTAGCTAACAAAATCAGCAAACCAAAGTAGATAATCAAATAACAAAGTGACATCAACAGTAGCAGCAAAAGGCATGAAAGGAGGTCGGATCAGGAAGGGAGGGAGGCCCTGGATCGAATCTGAACATGACCAAAACGGAACCAGGCAAGAACGATAAAGAGGGGAGGAAGAACACTACCACCAAACTCTTTGAAAGCCACCAAACCACCACAAACCAGCCGTCGGAACCACCAACGACGTAGGAATCCCCTTGGGTTACATAGAGCTTTAAATTAACAAATATTAGTCTATTAAATTGCCTTAAAAAATATAATTCTCTTAAATTAACAATCGAAAAAATAAAACACACTTACTAGGTATTTTTGGTTTAGAGCAAGTCAATCAAAGTTCTCTTAATAATCTTTTAAAAATTTAAAAGTTTAAGCATAATTAAACAATTTTAAATTTTACAATGACTAAAAGTATGTGTTGGTTCATGTTAAATTTAAATTTGTTTAATTATAATTAAATTTTTATATTTTGAAATGATTTTTTTACAGACACGTTAAGAATATTTTCATAATATCTTATAAATTTTATTTTTTTTAACATGTAATGAATTAAATATAATTTTTTTAAACTCGAAAATTTCATGATTCTAATTAAATTTGGATCTAAAAATGAAATTTTGAATTAACTTATTATGGAGGAACGTTTTATAATGTTTTAGACAGGTATGCAAAAAATCATTAAAAAATATAAAAGTTTAAGCATAATTAAACAAATTTTAGTTTAACAAAGATTAAAACTATATGCTGAAATTTTCTATAGGACCGAAATATGTCACTTTTTTGTGAAGATTAAAAACAAAATTGATTATATTTATATGGAAAAAAATCGTATTTAATCCTACTTTTAAATTAAATTAAGAATAGTTTAACCATCAAAATAGCACAATAAAAATTGCATCATTGTTTTTGTGCTCCATCAACAGCGAACGGTTCGTAACTCCCAATAAGAATATTTTTGGAAGTTTGAGGTGGTAAAAAGCAATTTTGAATATATATTAGGTTCGTTTAAGTTCGCCGAAACGGCCCAACAACAAGCTCCAGCTTCCTCCTCTAAAAAAAAAGAAGGTTTCTTTATAAGCCCCCTCATATCTCTTTAGGCCCTCTAAAGTTACAAAAATGCCTTCAATAACACATCCTGTACATACGTACCAGACAGATAAGCCACCGAAGGATACACATTAAAAACATTCTTGGTAGGTATGTACAACCAAAGCATACACATTAAAAACATTCTTGGTAGGTATGTACAGATGTGTTATTGAGGGCATTTTTGTAACTTTAGGTGGCATAAAGAGATATGAGGAGGGCTTATAAAGAAACCCTAAAAAAAATATATATAAAGGATCCAGCTTTCCATGATGTGAAGACGGTGATTGTGAAGATATAAAAACTGTGTATTTTATCAACAGTAGCAGCAAGAGGCATGAAAGGAGGTCGGATCAGGAAGGAGGGAGGCCCTGGATCGAATCTGAACATGACCAAAACGGAACTAGGCAAGAACGATAAAGAGGGGAGGAAGAACACTGCCACCAAACTCCTTGAAAGCCACCAAACTAACAAAACCACTACAAACCAGCCGCCGGAACCACCAACGACGTAGGAATCCCCTTGGGTTACATAGAGCTTTAAATTAACAAATATTAGTCTATTAAATTGCCTTAAAAAATATAATTCTCTTAAATTAACAATCTAAAAAATAAAACACACTTACTATGTATTTTTGGTTTAGAGCAAGTCAATCTAAAAAATAAAACACACTTACCAAAAAAAATGAAAGTGCCTGATACGGATGCACAGAAAGTGCATAAATAAAATTAAAAACATTCACCTTCGGTATGTACAGATGTGTTATTGAAGGCATTTTTGTAACTTTAGGGGCATAAAGAGATATGAGGAGGGCTTATAAAGAAACCCTAAAAAAAAAGAATAAATAGGCAATTACCCCCCCTGAAATTGTAAGTTTCGTCAATTACCCCCCTGAAATTAACAAAACTTCAATTACCCCCCCTGAAATTGCACAACGTTAATCAATTTACCCCCTCCGTCAAATTTTTCTGTTAGTCAACATGACGTTTTGCAAATACCCCCCTGAAGTTTTGCACTTATGTGCAAAATGCCCCCTGGATTTGAAAATTTATAATTTTTTTTCTTATCCTTAAAAGTGACTGCATTATCACTGAATTGTGAAGCATATTCCATCAAAAAATTTGCTTATTTTTCATGCTTCATATGCAGCATAGTCTTAGTTTGATATAAAAAGATCATTTATATATTTTTCTATTTCCTAATAAAAAAAATTAAAAACCATTGATATTTTTCATGGTACGGGGAAAAACCATTTATATATGTGTATGTCCGAAATGAGGATTACATGCATTGAGTTGTGTTGGATATGGATGCTACCATAGGAGTTTTTGGAAAAGACGCTTAGAAGACTAAAAACCATTTTAATTAAAAAATTGTGGTACATGCTTGAGTCTCTTAACCAAGGGTTTGATCATTGACCGATGTGTATGAAACAAAAGCATATTTTGAAAGGTATCAATCCATTAAATGAATTTCGATTACTTTGATGAATTAACATGTACTACATTTAGAGGTAATCTTGATTGTGTTTTTGTTCCATTTCAAAATTTAGCAACAGTCTAAATTAATATGTATGATACCGTCAAAATTTAGCTAATATGCTCCACAATTAAGTAATAATGCTGTCACTTTTAAAGATAAAGAAGAAAAAATATAAATTTTTAAGTTCAAGGTGCAAAACTTCGGGGTATTTGCAAAACGTCATGTTGACTAACAAAAAAATTTGACGGAGGGTAAATTAATTGACGTTGTGCAATTTCAGAGGTAATTGAGGTTTTATTAATTTCAGGGGTAATTGACGAGGGGAAAAAAAATATAAAGGATCCAGCTTTCCGACGGTGATTGTGAAGATATAAAACTGTGTATTTTATCCACTCGATAAATCTCTGTTCATTGCATCTTCTTCGTTTTTTCTCAATTTCTCTAAAAAAAAACCATCAACGATGGCTGCGGAAACACTTCCATGCCAAAATGGCGTCGTTGCTAAGGAGAATACTGATCCGAAGCAGGTTTTCAATTTTCATCCTTCTAACTTTTATTACTATCGTAAACTTTGATTCGTTTGGTTTTCGTTGTTTATAGCTTCGAGAAATTGATTCTGAATGAAATTGTTGGGTGATATTGAAATTGATTCTAAATGTTTGTTTTGTGTTTGCGTTTTGTTAAATCAATATTGTAGTGAAATTCGGGTTTTCGAACTTTAATTAGTCGCGTTTTAGTAGAGTATTATACTTTGTTTCGATTGAAGCTCTTAAACTGAACTTGTTATTTTAATTGATCATAGAGTGTTTTGGAAATTGTATATCCAAGTAAATAATGGTTTTCATAATTGGTGGAATTGAAATATCTCAGCTAGCATTTTGATTTAGTAAGCATACTTGTGTAATTCTTTTTCTCTTAATTTTTAGGTTTTTGAACAAGTTGAAATTGAGTATGTACTAGAGAAGGTAGACCTATACGAAGGCATGGATGAAGAATTTAGAAGAATATTTGAGAAATTTAGTTTCACTGATGTCGCTGCTTCAGAGGTAATGTGCTGCCCTTAATTGATTTTTTTGTCATTGCAACTTCTTTGGTTTATTGTTTTGAATTTTGATTAAAGAAGGTTTGCTATTGTAATACTAGGAAATTGATAAGAAGGATGAGGCGGAGGAAACTGCAGCTACTAAAAAGAAAGCTAATTCTGATTCTGAAGAAAATGATAATGAGCAAAAAGAAAAAGGCGTATCAAACAAGAAGAAAAAGGTGAAGCAATTTGTAGCATGTGTATTTCATTTTGCGTTTTATTATAAATTTGTTGTTGTATTCCTGTGGAGATCCATTCTGAAAAAGTTTAATCTTGTGTTCAGCTTCAACGAAGAATGAAAATTGCTGAACTGAAACAAGTTAGCTCAAGACCTGATGTTGTTGAGGTAGGAATGTCTTATATTGCACAATTAGTTTGAAATGGTTGGGTATCCCCTTCTTTCAAGGCCGTTATGCAAATGATATTTCATAATTTTATTTTCAGGTTTGGGATGCTACTGCAGCAGATCCTAAGTTGCTGGTGTTTTTGAAATCTTATCGTAACACTGTACCTGTACCTAGGCATTGGTCACAAAAGAGAAAATTTTTGCAGGTTAGTCAGCTTCCTAACTTGATAGTTATTATAGGTTAATGATGTAAGCACGTCTGATGTTTGTGCCCTGCATGAGTGATGTAGTAATAGGGTGAAAACGATGAAGTCAATAAGGTTTATCTTATATATGTATGTACGTGATTCTTGCAGGGGAGCGGCTGTGGCAATCACAAATCCTGGACTGGTAGGTGTTTGGAAATGGGCATCCTTGAGTTGTTTCTCTTTTATTATCTTTGTTATATTGATTGGGAATATGGTGCTCACACTTGTATTATGTTATATGATGGGTAATAGCACTGTTCATAATTCAGTTCAGTCAAAAAGTGAAATGAACCAAACCATAACATCAGTTCATAAGATCTGAATCGAACCGTAATATATTAATTTCAAACGAACTAGACTAATGGTTCTTAATTTCAAACCAAACTGTTGCTATACAATTTTCCCCGAGTTGAACTGTGTTTTTGCGAATCAATTTTTTTTTTACAGAATGGTGAATCAGTTTGTGCATATACAAAAGCTTTTGGTGATGGATGAAACAGTGGTTTTAGGACTATAAATTTCAGTTTCATTTAGGGATTAATTCCCAAATTGTGTGAAAAGGGAATGTATACTTGTTAAATTCCAATTTATAATCTTGAAAACAAGTGGCAATAACTAGTGAGTTAAACATAGTCGTGAATCCCTGACTTCTAATACTACGTGGTTTGTTTGAACGAACCTTGTGAGGGAGAAGTAGCTTGGGTGAGTGAAGTACATAATCTACAGATCGTGAGATTTGCGACTCCTGAGTAACAGACCATGGCCGTGAAAATGGATTTAGGATTCGTCATTGGTAGAGAGAGGATTTAGGTTTGGATTCGCAAAGAGTTTATAAATGACACCGAACCTGAAAATAAACGAGGATATTTGTAGTTCGGTTCAGTTATTTGCAGTTCAGTTCTAGTTAGTAAATTGTGTGTGAAATAGTGGTTTGGTTCGTAAACTACCAGAATTTGTTCGGTTAATTTCAGTAGTTCGGTTCGGTTCAACTTTTTTGTTTTGGGCAGGCTTAATTGGGGACCTACAATTATATGGCTTTTTTGCATGATATTAATGGGCATTTATTCACGACAAAGGTTCTAATAGCTCTACTTTGAATTTTCAGATGCCTTTCCATTGTGCTTAATGCTCAGGCTGAAATTCCTCTTTATCTTCAATTATTTATGATTAATATTACTTAGCCCAATTATATAGTTGATGCTGACATATATTAAGTTAGTAGTTATCTCATCAGAAGCTGTGTTATTGTTTTGGCAGGGGAAACGAGGTATTGAGAAACAACCCTTTCAACTTCCTGATTTCATTGCTGCCACTGGTATTGAGAAAATCAGACAGGTAATCTGACCTGTTTGCATATATATGTGTGTGTGTGTGTGCGCACTGTGCAGAACAACCTCTCGTCAAAATAAGTGAACATTCTGTGATTTACTTACGAATTTTATGTGCTATCTGTGTTCCTGAAATTGCATTTTTCTGTACCATCAGATGCTTATACTACTGCATGAATTTTTTATGTGAACTATAAATTATGAACTTGTGCTTTATTTTCCAAGAATCTCATGATTATTTAATTAGGTAGCTGGGAAGTTGGTATATGTGAAGAATTTTATATAGATTTTGGGATGGACGGGTTGCTGGTTTTGATAAGTTGTTTGTACTTATAGCAAGTTAGAGTGTGGGAGTCCTGTTGTAAAATCAATATATTATTAACTCACGTGCAGTAGAGATATGTAATATTGGGGATGTTGATGGAAAAGCCTTGTGTCCCTCTGTTGAATTTCTGTTTCATAAATGAACTTTATATGAAATGGATGTTTTCCTATGCTACATACATTCATCTATGTCCTTTAAATCATTTCACCAGATTGTTGTAGTTGCTGTTTTTTTAATCTGAAGTGTTGTGCATGCAGGCTTATATTGAGAAAGAGGACAGTAAGAAGTTGAAACAAAAGCAAAGGGAACGTATGCAACCAAAAATGGGAAAAATGGATATAGATTATCAGGTATCATTTGTGTTTTACAATTTTATTTTACTTACATGATTTTATGTTGATCCATATGTTCTATAACTATTTTAATTCCTACTTTCTAATAGTTATATTTCTTGGTTGCTAGGTCCTTCACGATGCATTTTTTAAGTACCAAACAAAGCCAAAGCTGACATCCCTTGGGGAGTTGTATCACGAAGGAAAAGAATTTGAGGTATTACCCTTCCTAAAAAGTATTGAAGAAAGACTCAATATAGTGTAACTTCTGCCTTGGTCGTGCTTATTTATTTCTTGCGACATTTTGGTTTTGTTGTAGTGTTAGGCTAGTTCTTAGGACACCATAGTAACTTTTACTTCATAGGAGTGGATCTCTAATGATGAGCAATAGGTGTTTGGCCCAATGATTGATTTGAGTGGAATTTTTCGTTTTCTTTTAATTATTTAGGACAGATAATTCATGTGCAATTTCTATTTTTGTTGATAAACATGAGTTTGTGATTGCTGTAACTTGTATGTTAAATAAAATCAACAAGTGGCATATACTACTGAAATTATTATTGGATTCAATTTTCAAATGCAGTTTCCTCATTTGCAGTAGTTTGTTTCCCACCACCTGATGAGAGAAACATAGATTGTTGTTGACGTATTTCCAGTATTTTGTTTATTAGGTCATTATGTGTTTTTTGTGTTGAATTTGAACTTCTATAGACACAGTTCAAAGCTCCAGTGTAAATGTATGAAATATTTCTCTTTTGAGAGGTTGGATCCTCTCCTTCTCCCATTCTCTTCTCCCTCGTTCTCCATTTTGTGTCTTTCTCTCTAAATTTTAGAGAGAAGATCAAGAGAGAGAAAAAATAAAAAATAAGATTAAGAGTGAGAGAATATCAAGAGAGAGAAAGACACAAAATGGAGAAGGAGAGGAGAAGGAGAGAATGAGATAAGGAGAGGATCCAAGTCCCACTTTTGATGAAAGATCTAAGAGTGTGTTATCTTATTCTAGCTTTAATTAGAGGTTTCCATTGATCTAGTTGAGTGTTAGTGATCCAGGCATATTCACAAGTTTTCACTTTTAATTTGGCTCTTTTATTTTACTTGTATATTATTGGAACAGAATTAGTTTATATGATGACATTGGTTGGTGTGCAGGTAAAGTTGAGGGATATGAAACCTGGTATGTTATCACACGACTTGAAAGAAGCTCTTGGTATGCCTGAAGGTGCTCCTCCTCCATGGCTTATTAATATGCAGGTAAGAACAGTGTCTAGTGCATTTTTCGTTGATCCTGTATTGGCCTTGTGTCTACATTAAACGTGTTCTATTTTTTTTCCCAGAGATATGGTCCTCCACCATCTTACCCTCAGCTGAAGATCCGAGGACTGAATGCTCCCATACCCACTGGAGCTAGCTTCGGTTATCATCCTGGTGGATGGGGCAAGCCTCCTGTCGACGAAGTATACTTTCTTTATAAATTCACTGTTTGTTTTTGGATTCCCCTTTATCTTATTAACCAGCTTACTTATCTTCATCCAAACAGTATGGACGCCCACTGTATGGAGATGTCTTTGGTGTTCAACAAGATCAGCCTAACTATGAGGTTTGCTTTAATTAGAAGTTATAATATTTAATTAGAGTGGAAGCTTTTTATCAAATATTATTTTACAAAGCCACCCATTTTTCTAACTTCATTGTTGGGTTTCAATAGTAAACATGTTTCTGAAGCATATGAAATTTCATTTTTTTCTGTTCATATAAGCCATATATGTAGTTTTCTTTTTGTATCTTATCCTGTGTTTAATGTAAACATTGTAGAGATGAAAGCAAGAGAGTAATTAGTGTTGTATCATATCACCTTGCTTATCCAAAACTTCAAAATATATTCCTCATTGCTGTTTCTTGATTACTCTTTTGGTGTGGCGGCGTTTTAAAAATTCCTTCTCTTTTCACTCATAAGAGGCAGTCCTTTTATTGGTTGAATGAAAAACTTAAGAAATAAAACTACTAAGTTTTACTTAAGAGCCCCATACAATGTCAACTTTAAAATGTTATCATTTTCATTGTGTTATTTCATGTATATCATTTTCATTGTGTTATTTCTTTTCATAATTTACTGATGTCCTCATTATGCAGGAAGAGCCAGTTGATAAGACCAAGCACTGGGGTGATTTGGAGGAGGAGGAGGAGGAAGAAGAGGAGGAGGAGGAGGAGGAAGAAGGAATGGAAGAGGAGGAATTTGAAGATGGTGTTCAGTCTGTTGATAGTCTATCAAGGTATTGTTATTTTACCATTTCATTATCTTGTTAATATGTAATGTAGGTTTGAAGTGTGGTTGGTCATTTTACCAAAAGAAAGTGTGGGTGTTCTGAAGTGCCTCACCTTGATTTTGCTAGTTTTTTTCTTTTGAAAGGCATTACTATTCTTAATAAAAAATAACCCACCAACATAAAGAAAATCATTTACTAAATTACATGTCTTTCAATTAAAGCTTATTTGGCATTATCACTTGTTCGTAGTCAAAATATTACTTGCTATGATTTAAATGATTGATGAAATGTGATATTGAGTTATTTATTAGTAGGGCCACTTAGTAAATTTATCAGAGGTACTGGGTTAGAGAGATGTGGTGCTTATTAGGTTAGGTACTTGGTTGAAATTTAATATAAAAAAACAATGTGGGCACGCAGGTCCCACCTAGGGTCTGTTAGGTTTAATGGATGAGAGGGAAGGGATTTTAATGGAAGGGAGGGGGAAGATTATACAATACCTTGTTTGGTTCTACGGGGGAGGGGTTTTAATGGAAGTAACATGTAAAATTATATTTTTCATATTTAAAGTCATATTAATTATACAGGTATTTAAGTCTAAATTTAAATAAGCAATCTCACCCCTCTAAATAAATCCCCCACGTTTTTGCTCTCTTGCCTCCCCTCCCCTGTAAAAAAATGAACCAAACCACTAATATTTAGAGTAATCCATCCCCGTACAGGCATTTACTGTCATTTTGAACTCATTTCTTACCTCTTTTTCCTCTGCGTCATTTTGCTCAGCACGCCCACTGGAGTGGAGACACCTGATGTTATTGACCTACGAAAGCAACAGAGAAATAAGGAGCCTGAGAGGCCTCTTTATCAAGTGAGTTTTTCCTACTGAACATTTTTTTAACAGCTTTGACTTCTGTTTGACTAGTCATATCATTGACCTTTTATTTTTCCGTTATCTATGAAGGTGCTTGAAGAGAAAGAAGAAAAAATTGGTGCAGGATCTTTACTTGTACCCGGACACACGTATGTAAATTTTGCAGCAACTTTACATAGTATTTGAGTAGCATTTTTCTCTCTCCATAATTGTTTGTTTCTTGACAAGTTCTGACTCTTCCTTTTCTCCTCTCTGTAGTTATGTGGTTGGCACTGGCACCCAGGATAAATCGGGTGCTAAAAGGGTAAGATGTTTTCTCTTTTAATAGGGTAGAGGGTTGTTTTCAATGATATTTATTTGTTTTAGGAGGCGACATGTTTCATGTTTTTTTCTTTTTTGGAACTTCCAGGTTGATTTGCTTAAAGGTCAAAAGTCAGATAAAGTGGACGTCACTTTACTGCCGGAAGAGTTGGAAGCCATGGAAAATGTTCTGCATGCCAAGTATGAATTTCTTTTCATCGTTTCTATTTCAGATTTAGTGGGTTATTTTTTTGAAGAAATGATTTCTTACCTCTGCTGGATTTATGCAGGTATGATGAAGCTAGGGAGGAAGAGAAGTTGCGTAGTCAGCGAGAAGATTTCAGTGACATGGTTGCAGAGGTGTGTTAACTAACCCTACTAATCATATGGAACTGCATATTAACGTTTTTTTTTAACCTTCCATCACGATCTGTATCTAACTTTGGTCTTTATCTGGTCCAGAATGAGAAGAAAAGAAAAAGAAAGATGCAAGAAAAGGACGGCAAGTCGAAGAAGAAGGACTTTAAGTTTTAGTTTTTTTTTGCGGGTGTAATTCTCAGCTTGTGCTTCTCGCATCTGTTATCTGTAATGTATTGCATATTATTGCCTGAAAGTAGTTATCACTGTTTCGAGTAGGAATGTACGATAAGTAAAAGAAAATAATACAATGAAAACACTTTTCCAGAACATGTGGTAAGACTGTACCATGTAGTCAGAACCACCTTGTATTTACGCTGTCTCACAACATCACCCGTCTGATGCAACTCTTTTCCAAGATCGCAGAAATGGATTTCAAATTTTCAACACCTTATGCATGTTTGGTATCACATTGGATTTGCTGAAATTATGGTGCCTCATAGCCATACTAAATATACACTTAATTGTGTGACTGAACAATTAAAATCAATTTTTTGCAGATTGAACGATTTGATTTTAAAATGCCCAATAATGAACTTTTTGAGGTCGTCCATGTGATACCAAATTATAAAAGTGTGGTTGCGACATGAGGGATTCTTTTATCGTGGTTTTGTTCTTACACATTCTTAGCTTACAAGGATTTTCATGTCATTCACGTAACTTTCACTGATTTGAACCTACCACTTTTGCATCTCTGATCACCATGTCACTTTCATGTTACGACAACAACCTCCAAGAAAACACTCATTCGTGTCTATTTATTGCTTATTTGGTGGACAATTCCATATCCAAGATACACTTGAAACAAAATATAACAATGTGATAACCAAGCAATTGAGCTGAAGTGGTAAATGAACTTCAATAAAGAGGAATTGTTTGGGAGAATCCGAGTTCGATTCTTAAGTGAAACAATTCTTGGTCAGCTAACTTTACCTCACGGCCGAACTCTAAATTTTTAGGACATCTTTCCCTAAGAATCGGAGTTTTAACGTAAAAAAATAAAAAAAATTAACAACGTGATCTTTCAAATCAAAAAATTCCCTTGATAACTTAAAGGGATGAAAATTTCACGTGGCAACAAATCCTGTGTGGAAGCTACCCATAGTGTTATAATAACACTGCCGTCATACAAGGTTGGGCAACGAAGCGGGCTGAACCAATCGACTAAGTGATGATTTCTCGTCCCCCAACATTTTCCGAAACATGTTTGTCTAGATTATAGAATCTGGACATGCAAAAACACGACAATTGCTTTTTAGTCATCTAGAAAAAGCAAATGGTAATTAACCATCGTTTGAAAACATTTTTTAAACCGCATCATTCAATTTAAAGTGTCTAACGTTCTCTAAAGTGACCCGACCCAATTTAAAAAGTGTCTCAACTATTCTCTAAAATGCCGACCTGTAATTAACTGTCGTTCGGTGGATGTTGAGAGCAATCACTGGTTTTCAATCTAATCTAATTGTAACATGCAAATTTCTAGGTTAGACGGTAGAATGAGTGAGTCAATTGACTAAAAATATTGATCTACCAATGCTGATATTTTACAAAATACACATTTCAGAAAGCCAAGGAACTTTAAAGTGTGATTACTAAGTTTTTTTTTTATCGTTGAGATATAAAAAAACTTGATTTATAAATAATATTTGTGTTGGACTTGAAAGATAAATAGGCTAAAGTCTGTTTTTTTTATAACTAAATGACCAACGATAAAAACGCTGACTTAGTTTTATATTTAGTAAAAGACATATTTAAACCCAAGGTAAATGCTTACATGTCATACAGTCTCAATAGATTACCTAATCTATTTTCACACCTAACTGTGTTCACCAAAGGGCAGTTAATCATTAAAAATTTGATAAAACCACGTGGTTGCTTGCTTCACCTGCTACCTAGAAGAGCCGCCAAAGAGTATATGTGCACAAGATATTATATGTTAGTTTGATTCTTAATCAAATTTATTTTAAATGACCACAATAGTTTAATGGTCTTTAGCTGGCGTCTAAGTTGGACATAATAGACTCTACCCTCTTTTTAAATAAAAAAAAGACTCTACCTATAGTTTAAGAGAGTTCAACTTAGATTTAATTCTATACGTCATTTTCATATTTGTCCGACAAATATTCTGTGTTTTGTCATTTTCTTATTGTATTTTATCAGTGAAGATCCTTTACCTAATCAACCGACCAAGGTTGATTTTCATTCACATTAATCTTTGATTTGAAAATGGTATGTGCCATAGACTAATATCTTACCGTAATGGTAGCTCAATTATACACCTACATGTGGCTATAGGGTTCCTTATTCTTATACTAATACTTAATTTTATAGCTGCCAGCAAGTTGAAGAAAATTCATTGGGTAAAATTCCACCCCAACTTATAAAATATTTTTGTAATCTTTTATCTTCTGAGCTGTATTTACATTTCATTATTTATTTATTAAGTTTCTCGCAGGTGATATCAGGAATGCAAAATATTAATAGAAAATAAATGCGAGCGTGGAAAGCATATGTAGCCATGCACTAAATTATAGGACTCAAGTATTCTACCCAAAAAAATAATAATTATAGGACTCAAATCAGTTAATTCAATATAGTGTACTAAATCCTATCAAATATGAGAAAAATAAAGGAGAGAAACAATTAAATTTTTACATTCGTTGAATAATTGATATATCTGGTATATATTTTAGACCAGATACATTAATTATCCAATAAATTAAAAAATTCATTATTTCTTACAAATAGGACTTGAGGGAATATTTCGTTTCAACGGCCGTGGATTTTTACAACATAAAACTATCTCATTTAATTTATAATAATATTTTGGTTACAAACAAATATTTGGATGAATAAAATAAAAACCGGCATAAAATGTGACGGCCCTAACAAGACTATAAACAACCTCATTGATGTGTTTCCTAATAAATCCCACCTTCCAATTATTTTTAAATTTTTTCCGAGAGTATTTCTACATTCTCTGATGATAGTTCAAAAATCAAAATCAAATATAACATTATTGGCACCTATCTAAGAGCATAAAATAAGTTTATAGCTTCTCCTTCATCAACACTAAACACATGCGAAATCCATTCAATTTTTGTCAGAACAAAACTCCCTTAATAATCGGAATACAAATACATATTCCCACTCTTCAACATGTTTTATCTCCCTTAAAAAAAAACAGTCATGCTTTATTTACAGAATTAGTTAACTAGATATTGCCGTATATATTATTGGCATTGTTGTACGTTCCTGTCATTGTGAAGATCAAATCAAATAATGCTGATGTGTGTATATGACACTTCAGTTATTCTTTGTCCAAAAGTATCGGCTGATCCATCGTACACAAATTAATTTGTGTCAACACATTCGTCGTACTCCAAACATCCCCTTAGTTAGTAGTATTTTAAAATGTCTGTAATTAATGATTCTATTGCTTATGTATCATACACATTATTTATTTCCTCTTGGCCAAAAAAATATTGTGTAGATGATTTTACATTTAATTTTTTAATTTTTACGAGCCTCTAAAATAAAGTGTGTCAAATTAAAGACAATTTTTTTAAGGATTTCAAATTAAGAAATATTCACTAAAAAGTTAAAATTTCAATTTTCGATACATTGAAATTGAATACATGAATTTTCATAAAAATTTCTATTTAGGGTCCTTAAAAATATTTTTAGAGTACTCATTAGCATTTCTCATTTTTACAAATGAATGTTGGATAATAAGTGTATACTTATAGATCTTCTCTATTAGTTTTTACATAAATATAAAATTCGATATATTATTGATGTGTGTCAAGATCAAGATTTAAACACTCTTATTATAAGAGATTATTTTATCATTAATTTCTTTATTTGAGGTGAATAAGGGTTGATAAGAATTACTAGTTTTAATTTTGATAACAACATGTCAATTTAAAACAACTTATCAACTTGAAACAATTTAACTCAAGGTTTTCTATTTTTTGATTTGCAGGATTTCATATTTGACTAAGGTGGTTGTGAGTACCTCTCGAAAAATAAAAGGTGGTTGTGAGTATGTCTTTGACCAGTGGTACGTATGGATTGGAAAATTAAATGAGTATTATGTAGGAAGTAATACATTAACTAAGGGAAAATTTATTCCCTAACAGGGACATATCATTTGATTATTTAAAAAAATACACATTAATTTTTTCTTACCTTTTCTCAAATGTGTGTGTAGATCCAAATGATATGTGCAAATATTTTCCAAAGTTCATTTATAATTTTTGTACACAGTTACCTTGCCATGGATGCTTCAATCAACACCGTTATAGGCCATAGACATGAGACCTACACGTGCATGCAACATTATAGATATACCCAACTTGTAACATGTAATCACATGACATTGGACCATAAATCACTACTACACTACATCCATTCTTTCTCTATGTCCCACAAGAAAAACCATGTGTTGCCAACTGTTTTTAACCTTGATGAGAATCTAAGGCCCCACTATTACCACCCCTCCCTTTCCCCTAATGTCATGTTAATCCATTTAGAAAAACTAGCCCTTTGTGTACTTGTCGTCTTTTTTGCCAACTTTGTGTTTGTATTGGTGGCCATTGGCCAAGTATGCCTATACTTCAAATTATTTTAGTATCATGCACATCAACTTTCCTTTTACAGCAAAAACACTTGGAGCACTATCAATGGCCTATAGCTTTCCACGTGTCAACCACCCACCTTCAACTTAGAGGTTAAGTATCCTTATACAGAATTTCAATTTCATACCATCGTAAGTTCATGAATTTACATGATTAGTATATCGCTGACGATTGGATCAAGATTGCATGATCTAAATTTTTAAGTAAATTTATTTTTTCTAAACTCTAAAATAGCAAAGTTGATATATTGATTCGTCTGATCTTGATTCAACGATCATAATATACTAAATGCATAAATAAATATACGTGAATTGGTAAATACCGACACTCAAATCCCTCTAAGAATGGCTTGGTAGCTATTTCCCTTTTCCTATAATACTTGTGTGGTGAGCAAGAAAAATTGAACTCCTAGGTTGTTGCCATAAATTTGATAAGGCGATTCCTCCACTAAACCTATACACACCCCTATAAGTAACACTCAAAAAATTAAACCACTCCTTTCTTCCACACACAAAACAAGTTGAAGTAATTTTTCTTTGATCTTATTAGTATAATTATTGTTCCTTTACAGATAGATAAGGCCATAAATAGGCACTATTAGATATAGACATTTTATTAGAGAAAAGACATGCTTATTTCTTCTCACCTTCCTAGTCTTTTCCTTCTATCAAACCACTCTCATTCATCAATTACCTTGCACTTCTACAAGGTTTTGCCTATAAACAACATAATAACATTAATCTAATCATCCTCTTATTGATTTCTCTTCTTAAGGGCTAAAATTCATCACTTTTTTTTTTCATTTGATTGCATAAACAAAATCCTGTTTTTGATCCTATTGTTAAGGTATGGGTTTGAGTTCTAAGCAAGTTTCTAGTAGAGGTGTTGATTGGAACCAAACCTTGTTGCAAGATCAAAACTTGGAACTTCCAAAGACTCTTCCTATGAGAAAACAACAGCAACAAAATCAGCAACTAGAGGCAGTGAATTGTCCAAGATGTGATTCTACAAATACCAAATTTTGTTACTACAACAACTATAACAAGTCTCAACCTCGCCATTTCTGCAGGGCTTGTAAGAGACATTGGACTAAAGGTGGTACTCTAAGGAATGTTCCTGTTGGTGGTGTTAGGAAGAATAAGAGAGTCAAGATATCAACCTCTATTAGCACCTCCACCACCACCTCAAATGTCAACAGGCAGAATAAAAAAACCACACCTTCTTCTATGCATGAATCTCTTATTCATCCACCATCTTTTTTGCCACCACAGAATCTAATGGGTACCAAAGATCAATCAGAAAGTAACAATGAAGATTTTGGTATTGGTAATGGTATGTTTCTGAGTTCATCTATGCCTTTTCCTCAAAACCAAAGCTTTCTATTCCCATTCTCAAACTCAAGCTCTTTAAGGTCATCTAATGGATATAACTATGGTGAAGAGTTTAAAATAATGGAGGAGTCAACTATTAACAACGGTGCAATGCCAAGTACTAGCTGTAGTGGCACTATTACACATCCATGGGAGATACCTGCAACAAGTAGTGGCATGGATATGTCAAACTATTGGAGTTGGGAGGATATTGATTCTTTGGTCTCAACTGATCTAAATGTTCCTTGGGATGATTCTGATATTAAACCTTGATATCAATAAAACACCGAACCGGACAGTTCAACCGACATTTATTGTGGTTTGGTTATTTTGGCAGTTCGATCACAGTTACGTCCTAGTTTGAGCGGTTTAATGCGGTTGAATCATGATCTAGAAGTCTCACTGATTTGATGTCCGGTTCAGGTTTTAAACCATTGCTTGATATAAAAAAAGTATGATTTGTTAACACATGGTAGTTTAGTTTCTAATGTCCATAGGTTAGTTATTTACTTAACTTGTTCTCATATGGAACATATTATCGCAGTGGTGTATGAGTATTTGGAGCTGACTTATTTTAGTTTCAGCTTCAGATTCAAGCAAGAGGGTCTAATTAATATTAATGTAATCCACTATGTTTACCTATTCATTTCTGTGTTATTTTCTATGTTAATTGTAACTTTTTCTTTATAAGTGTTAGGGGCTAATTTGTTATGGCTAGGGAGAAATGTTAGTAGCAACTAGTCATGGACCTATAGAATCTATGAAACACTAACATGGACATGATAACGAACGAAGTATGATACTAATATGTTGACACTTTAATAATTTGATTGAATGTTAATATAGTGTATGATGGTATTATATATTGACATGTATCAAGATATTTGGACGCACTTTCAATATAAAATATCAATGCTATAAAGCGTAGAACTTTTTGGTGTTAGATATAGTTAGGGATTTCTTAGAATTGATTTAAGGGAGTTAGAAATTAGTTATGAATAGGTTGAAGTTTATTTTTTAGTTATCTTAAGATCATTATATAAAGGTGTATCCTACCTTATTTGTATCATATTCTTCATTCTATTAATTTCAAATAATTCACCTTTTTCAGTTTATTTCTCTTAATTGGGCTAAACCATGCTTCTCAACATTTGATATCCCAACTCATACCACATGGCTATTGGCTACTACATAGTCCACGATAAAATGGTAAATTAATGTAAGCAATTGGGTTAGGAATTAGGATTATTCTTTAAGTCAAGGTTATTATTTTTTTAATTGTTTGTTAGTGGTTTATGATGGGGATAGATGAGTATTGAAATGGGGTCAGGTCCAGCAAAGCTGAACTGACAGAATGTGATGGAAGATTCTTATGGATATAGTATGTTGGAGTGATATAACAATGATTTGATTGCTCAATATTCATCACAACCACTTGTTGAGAATCATTCTTTGTTACTGGTCCAGAATGAAAGAATTCTAGTTGCTAATATTTTATTCCTACTATTATGTGGGCTTCTAGTTCATAATCATCACATGATGTTTTCATTTTTGTTTTAGTTTCATAAATTAATACAAGTAACAGTGTAGGGTATCTTGGTCCATGGTATTTTTAATGTTTGTTTTTGCTTGTCGTTACTTATATTATTGCTGAGCTATTAACCAACAAAAAATAGACCTCTGTAGTACTACATGAATTTGCACCCCTAGAACTAGAAGATATTCTTATTCTCAGAGTTTGGTGATGTAACTGGATCACATAATTCACATTCAGATCTTATTTGGCTAAAATGTTTTTTTATTTTCTTCTAGAGATTGACAGAGACCACAAAATTCACACTATTTGGTGAAATTGATATGTTTTACAAATTTTTGTAAAAAAGTAAAAAAGATAGGAAAGGAACTTGTTTAACAATGGTTTGAGGTTATTTACCCTTCACTGGTTTTGAATTATTGATTATTCTATCATGGCTAAGAACTTCTGTATATATGTGATTTTAGTTTGTCATGCTTAATACTTTTGCAATATGTAAAGGAAAACCATTATTTACATTATTTCATGGTTGTGCACGAAGGGAAATAAAATTTTGTTATTTGTTGTTTTTGGAAATTAATGGCTTTTGACTTCAGGGATAAAAAGAAAATCAATCTAGACTATTTTAATGTTATTGTTGAAGCACTAATTTATTTTTATGATAATTATTGATTGGCACATAGAAAATATTATGCTTGGTTTAGTTATTTGGTAGTAGTTAAAATTTATGGTTATATGGCATCATTGTTCGTTAAAATTTACGATGGTTGTCCGCAAGTCTTAACTCAACTTGTAAAAATGTCGAAATTATTAGGTTGGATGCCGTGATTGGGATTCGAATCTCAAATCCTTCAATTGTATGTGAGTTTTCAATGACGGTAGTCATTTCATCTATCCACAACCACAAAAATCAAGATGGCTAGTTGTAGGTGTAATTATTTTTATGAGATGTGAGTGGTAAAAATTAGGAGTGTTTGCGGATTGGATTGGTTTGGTTTCGGAAGAAAAAAATCATCTGATCCAATTACTTCAGTTTTGTTATTGGTTCATCCAATTGGTTTGGTTTTAAAATCAAATCAAATCCAATCCAATCCGATCCAAAAAATTTCGGTTTGGATTGGACTGGTTTTCGATTTTCATTGTTGTATAATTTTTCATTTTTTCTTAAGAAAATATATTTTTTTATGACATTTCATAAAAATGTAAGGTTACAAAAAAGATGAATAAGTAGAAAATAAAATAGTAGGTTCAGTAAAATAGTTACAAAATCATAAATTAATAATATTTCTTAAAATAAAGAAGAAAAAAATCAACATTATTAAAGAACAAGTCTAGAAAATAGTTACAAGATTGTAAATTAAGGAAACATTTATAAAATTTCCATATAATAATATATATATACAAGTATATACTTCAGTTTGGATTGGATCGGTTTATACAAATGGAACCGAAAACCAATCCAATCCATTTAAATTGCGGTTTTTTTCCGGTTTTTGGTATGGTTCGGTTCGATTTTTGCAGTTTGCATTGGATTTGATTGGACTCATTACACATCTCTCTCTCTCTCTCTCTCTCTCTCCCTCCCTCCCTCCCTCCCTCTCGCTCTCTCTCGCTCCCTCCCTC
>Ga0228710_1004848_pt1 | contig 21121 bp, 9 predicted proteins | sample MedpolnodulmetaG_FD_177995 | JGI IMG/M metagenome (GOLD analysis project Ga0228710, IMG submission 177995) | Root nodule microbial communities from Medicago polymorpha collected in Santa Monica, California, United States - pink nodules | ecosystem: Host-associated > Plants > Roots > Nodule... | reverse complement strand
CCAAACATGAATCTTTCAATTCATTTGGCTCTCACACTCAATTCCTTATAGGAAATTTCCCTATCTTTATTATCGAATGAGCCTATCCTCTTTTCTCTATTTCTAAAAATCTTGAAAATGATTAACAATACAAGATTAAAATATTTGGAGGACTCTTCTGACCAAACAAATAATTGTCAGCAAAGTTGTTTTTTTTATTCAAATCCAAAGAATTGTCATTAATTTATACGTAGAACATAAAGAGAATTAGAACATACTAATAACATCAAAAGTTTTGCTATTCCATCAAACTGCTGAGTTCTATTATTCCATTATCTCTATGATATATGTTTTTTCATGCCAGACTCAAATTTTCACATCTATAAAAGAGACTGATACTTTAAAACAACAAAGGATTAATCAGTGAGAAAAAAGGGACCCACCAGTACATAGTGTCTCTAGAAGAAACCACCTTCTTGCAAAGCCAGTCTGGCACAGTCTTTTCCAAAATCTCAATCTGTTCTTCAGCTTCTCCTATTGGGAGGACAAGATTAGTTAGCTAGATTTTCTATTACAAGAAATCGTGTACATCATAATAAAATATAATTAGAACATACTAATCTCGACAAAATCTAAACAGTCCATCTTTATCTTTTGCAGGAGCTCCTCTTTTGTGATTGAAGTTCTTTTGACAGAGCCAAATATAGAGTCATTCACATTAACCAGTTCCACCATTGACGAAGTATAGTTATCCAATGCATCCAGACCAGTTTGATCAATGGTGGTTTTTACAAAAGAATGAGTAAGGTTCTCGTCTATTTGTTTGGAGAAACCAATCGAAAAAATCGACTAAACCAATAATATAAGTGTGTTAGAAATAAAAACCATCTCTGCTATAATTTTGTTATAACCATCACCGATGTTTCACTCTAAATTTTCAACATATTTTCACCCAATACGTGCATTATCTTATAACTGTCTCTAAAGCCCCTCTTTTTCATGCATGAATATATGATGAGTACCCCACTTACTCGTTAGAATTTAACATGAACTACTAAATGTAAGGAAAATAAATTGCTTTCTTTGCAAGTTCTACGGCAAGGATAGATTGAAAGGTACAAAATAGAATAATAAATGAGTATCAAAGTATGATTTTAGGGATAAGTCGAAAATTAAAACCAAAACTAGATAGCAGGCGCATACCTCCTGAGGCGGGGAAACAGAATCAAAAAATTTGAAGTCCTCAGAACATCCTCGGCTAGGTTTAGACATGTATACTCTATTGTCCAAATCATCACTGCCTTCTGTGAGAGTAAAATCGAGCACTCTTTTTGCAGGCTTAAAAAACGACCCAGACTTTTGGGCAGTCACTTTCTGAAGCTTAACATCAGAACCGAGCAACAATCTCTCAGGTGCTGACTGTGCAGGAGTGTGTGTCAACAAACTATCCGTACAAGAAACAATTTTCAAGTCAGGGCTTTCAACGCGGCTAACAGAATGTAGAGGGGAGATCCTATGTGCAGTGATTGCCTCTGCATGCCTCTTTCTACATTAAGATTACTCACAATCAGACAATTGTGTACATTCTTTTTGCCATGTGCTTTCACTTTCTTGGTTATCCAGCCAGTCAGATTCATGGGATGATAGAGAGTTTTAGATGATGAAAAGCTCTGAACTTGCTCAGTCTTGTTAGCAATATTCTTATGAGAAAAGTGTCTTTTAAAAGATGGACTCAGATGTAAGTTGTTCAGTACAGTTCAATTTCATTGGAAGTTGATGAAAGTTCTGTTGAAAAATTTACAAGTCCATCTTTGAAAATCAAGTTATAGAAGGTCCATCTTTGAATATCTGTCCCCTTATATCGACATTCAAAAGAAAAATTAAAATTAAAGTGATGAAAACAATTCTTTAACATACTTCTAAGAACAAAAATAAATATAGCCGATCCAGACCCAAAGAGACATACACTATGAGAAACTTACATTCTGTTCAGTTTCATCAGGTTGTCTTTGGTAGTTGTCATATGCTTCAGCATCATGCACAAACAAGCTAGTATTGGACAAAAACAGCTCACGACTTCTGCATTTAAGAAGATAATACCCATTTTCAAAACACGTTCAAAAAACATTCATACGTGAATGATCGGGAACAGATAACGGGCATACCTCATACAGTCAGTTGGGCAGCCAATTTGGCATCACTCTCGTCCTATAGGAGTTGGAGTTTTCACTTGGGAACGCTAAACCATGTTATATATTATGTTAGAAAGCCTGATGCAATAATCAAATGACGATGCTTTTTGTAAGGGGAAAAACAGTTCACCTGCTTTTCGATCTCTTCCTCAATTGGCATTTTCTGAGATTCTTCCTGGTGGAAGTGCATGTCTATAGATACAATTCTTACCAAAACCAACCATATTTCTTACTCTCTACCGCATCCAAAAAGTGTTTGCATACCTAAACAAAGTACATAAACAATGTACAGAGGTTATTTCCAGTTGAATAAGTAAGAACAAAAATATGCTTTGAATAATAACCAAAAATCAAACATTAAAAAGAAGCCTCGAATTAGCCATAAAAAATGAAAGGGGAATGATATTCCAACATAAAGTACTGGTATTCCAAATATCAGTCCCTTCCTTAATCTATCATTAAAAGGGAACTGAGATTCCATCATATAGTACATGAGCATAGGAAATGGATCCTTTATAGTCTAAGTGCATATTTGGTTTCACGGTGAGTTTGCCGAAATCAAGGTGGCACCATGATTTTGTAGAAGCTCCAAAGCGTAACTTATGCAAAATCACGGTGGCACAACGTCATTCTGTCAAACTCACAGTGAATCCATACATACACAAAACAGTATCATTGATTGCGGAAATCCAAAAAAACACCATTTAGAACAGCCGTAATCGACACAAAATGTCATGGCATCCCCATCTTTCACAAATTGGCCATGGCAGTTGTCAAAAGTATGCCAACGCAGTCCATATTTGACAACACAGTCTAAAATTTACTTGCATATGGTGCACTTACACACAAACACATACACGTAAAAATTATTTTAACCTATGAAGCATGGACACTCATGCATCAACATCGATAGTAATTTGAGAAAATGACATAATTCATGTAAACACATGTGTCGGTGTTGTATCAGACACTAACACAGTTCAAACATGAAACACACCTTCGAACATAAATGTTTGTGCCATAAGTTGTTCTGTTACAGTCTCCAAAAACAATTAAGGGAAATAAAGTGAGCTCTTCAATAATTGTAAGGAAATCCCAAAAGAGTAATCAAAACTTCCACCATTATCTTTTGAAAAAGCTCTCTAGGGAGAGGAGGGCAAAAATTCAATATTTTTGCGTAAACATACAAACCTATAATTGTGATTTGGTGAATACATAGAAATATCTATGATAAAATTTTGAAACAAATTAACATCCTACAACACTACGGAAACCTTTATGACAATGAATGATATACCTACTTCAACATCCCGAGTGTAACACAATGTCAGCATCATTCTCTGGTGAATTGAATATCTTTCATGTTACTTTTCTCTTTCAATACATGGATTCCACTATTCTGGAATGGGAATCCAAAGTCAACCTCTGCATGGTTCCACTTATTTTCTAAAAGTGCTTTGTCTATATTATCATTGAAGTTTTCCATTTGCAAATGAAAAAGATGCAAATGATACGTATTTGGTTGTGGTTTTGTATCATCTGTATAGAAAAATGCATTGCCGTTGATGATCAATCTTACAGCACGGTAGTGAGAATCATCCCATGTGAATGGAGAAACAACACAGAGAGTTATGTCAGGAAACATGTTACGAAACCGGAAGGAAATTGACAATCCTGCCTCGTATATGTGGTCGAACCACTTCGGAATTTTTGGCACCCGTGGCAAACAAAACCAAGTGCTTCCTGCCTTATGTAATTCCTGTCAATAATAAATAATTAATTTAAGTTTAACTACATCAAAAAGAATATAAAATACATTACAAATAAAAATAAAATAAATCATAACCTGATTTAGTAATTTGCTTTTGCACGACGAAGTCAACGACATGCAGTTTACTACAGATAACATTCTTAAGCATGGAGGAATCACTTTAATTTCCTGAAGTTCCTTACAATCATCCAAGACGAGTTTCCATAACCCATCCACCACAAGTGAAAAACTCTTAAGACTATAACAACATGAAAGGTTAAGTGTTTCTAGCAAATCCAACTTGAGAGGTGGAATACTTCTGAGATTGTGACAACCTTCAACAAGCAAGGTTTTAAGTTTTCCAAGAAACCCATCCATCACAATTGGAAAACTCTCAAGACTATGACAATATGAAAGGTCAAATGTCTCCAGTAAATCCAACTTGAGAGGTGGAATACTCCTGAGATTCCGACAACTATTAACATTAAGGGTTTTAAGTTTTCCAAGAAACCCGTCCACCACAATTGGAAAACTCTCAAGACCGTGACAATGTGAAAAGTCAAGAGTTTCTAATGAATCCAACTTGAGGGATGGAATACTCCTAAGATTGCGACAACTACTAACATTCAGGCTTTTGAGTTTTCCAAAAAACCCGTCCTCCACAATTGGAAATCTCTCAAGACTATGACAATGTGAAAGGTCAAGTGTTTCTAGAGAATCCAACTTCAGAGGTGGAATACTCCTGAGGTTGTCACAACTACTAACATTCAGGGTTTTAAGTTTTCCAAGAAACCTGTCCACCACAGTAGGAAAACTTTCAAGACTATGACAATGTGAAAAGTTGAGTGTTTCTAGTGAATCAAACTTGAGAGTTGGAATACTTCTGAGATTGCTACAACAACTAACATTACGGGTTTTAAACTTTCCAAGAAACCCATCCACCATAATTGGAAAACTCTCAAGACTATGACAATGTGAAAGGTCAAGTGTTTCTAGTGAATACAACTTAAGAGGTGGAATACTTCTGAGATAGCAACAACTACTAGCATTCAAGGTTTTAAGGTTTCTAAGACACTCATCCACCACAATTGGAAAACTTTCAAGACTATGACAATGTGAAAAGTCAAGTGTTTCTAGTGAATCTAACTTGAGAGGTGGAATACTCCTTAGTATGCGACAACTATTAACATTCAGGGTTTTAAGTTTTCCAAGACACCCATCCACAATAATTGGAAAACTCTCAAGATTATGGCAATGAGAAAAGTCAAGTGTTTCTAGTGAATCCAACTTGAAAGGTGGAATAGTCCTTAAATTGCAACAACTACTAACATTTAAGGTTTTAAGTTTTCCAAGAAACTCATCCATCACAATGGGAAAACTTTCAAGACTATGACAATATGAAAGATCAAGCGTTTCCAATGAATCCAACTTGAGAGGCGGTATACTTCTGAGATTGCGACAACTATTAACATTCAGAATTTTAAGTTTTCCAAGTAAGTCATCCACCACAGTTGGAAAACTTTCAAGACTATGACAATGTGAGAGGTCAAGTGTTTCTAATGAATACAACTTTAGAGGTGGGATACTCTTGAGATAGCAACAACTACTAACATTCAAGATTTTAAGATTTCCAAGAAAATCGTCCACCACGGTTGGAAAACTTTCAAGACTATGACAATGTGAAAGATCAAGTGTTTCTAGTAAATCCAACTTGAGAGGTGGGATAGTCCTTAGAATGCGGCAACTACTAACATTCAGGGTTTTAAGTTTTCCAAGAAACCCGTCCACTATAAATGGAAAACTCTCAAGATTATGACAATGTGGAAGGTCAAGTGTTTCCAATGAATACAACTTGAGAGGTGGAATACTCCTGAGATTGCAACAACTACTAACATTCAAGGTTTTAAGTTTTTCAAGACACTTGTCCACCACAATTGGAGAACTTTCAAGACTAGGACAATATGAAAGGTCAAGTGTTTCTAGTGAATCCAACTTGAGAGGTGGAATATTCATGAGATTTCAACAACTATTAACATTCAAGGTTTTAAGTTTTCCAAGAAACTCATCCACCACAATTGGAAAACTCTCAAGACTATGACAATGTGATAGGTCAAGTGTTTCTAGCGAATCCAACTTGAGAGGTGGAATTCTCTTGAGATTGCAACAATTGTTAACATCCAGTGATTTAAGTTTTCCAAGAAACCCGTCCACCACAATTGGAAAACTCTCAAGACTATGACAATGTGAAAGGTCAAGTGTTTCTAGCGAATCATACTTGAGAGGTGGAATACTCTTGAGATTGCGACAATTATTAACATTTAGGGTTTTAAGTTTTCTAAGAAACTCGTCTCCCATAGTTGGAAAATTTTCAAGACTATGACAATGTGAAAGATCAAGTGTTTCTAGTGAATCCATCTTGAGAGGTGGAATACTCATGAGATTGCAACTATTGCTAACATTTAGGGTTTTAAGTTTTCCAAGAAATCCGTCCACCACAATTGGAAAGCTCTCAAGATTATGACAATGTGAAATGTCAAGTGTTTCTAGGGAATCAGACTTGAGAGGTGGAATACACCTGAGATTGTGACAATAATTCACATTCAGAGTTTTAAGTTTTCCAAGAAACCCGTTTACCATAGTTGGAAAACTCTCAAGACTATGACAATGTGAAAGGTCAAGTGTTTCGAGTGAATCCAACTTGAGAGGTGGAATACTCTTGAGACTGCAACAATTATTAACATTCAAGCTTTTAACCTTTCCAAGAAACCCGTCAACCACAATTGGAAAGCTCTCAAGGCTATGGCAATGTGAAAGGTCAAATGTTTCTAGTGAATCCAGCTTGAGAGGTGGAATACTTCTGAGATTTCGACAACTATTAATGTTCAGGGTTTTAAGTTTTCCAAGAAATCCGTCTGCCACAATTGGAAAACTCTCAAGACTATGACAATGTGAAAGGTCAAGTGTTTCTAGTACATAAGACTTGAGAGGTGGAATGCTCTTGAAATTGCAACAACTAATAACATGCAGGGTTTTAAGTTTTCGAAGAAACTCGTCCTCGACAATTGGAAAACTTTCAAGACTATGACAATATGAAAGGTCAAGTGTTTCTAGTGAATCCAAGTTGAGAGAAGGAATACTCCGGAGATTGCGACAACTGTTAACATTTAGGGTTTTAAGTTTCCCAAGAAACCCGTCCACCACAATTGGAAAACTCGGAAGACTATGACAATGTGAAAGATCAAGTGTTTCTAATGAATTTAACTTTAGAGGTTGAATACTCCTGAGATTGAGACAATTATTAACAGTGAGGGTTTTAAGTTTCCCAAGATCCCCGTCCACCACAATTGGAAAACTCTCAAGACTATGACAATGTGTTAGGTCAAATGTTTCTAGTGAATCCAACTTGAGAGGTGGGACACTCCTCAGATTGTTACAACTATTAACATTTAGGGTTTTAAGTTTTCCAAGAAACTTGTCCACCACGATTGGAAAACTTTCAAGACTATGACAATGCGAAAGGTCGAGTGTTTCTAGTGAATCCAATTTGAGAGGTGGGATACTCTTGAGATTGCGACAACTATTAACATATAGGGTTTTAAGTTTTCTAAGAAACCCGTCCACCACAATTGGAAAATTCTCAAGACTGTGACAATGTGAAATGTCAAGTGTTTCTAGCAAATCCAACTTGAGAGGCGGTATACTCTTGAGATCGCGGCAACTTTTAACATTCAGGGTTTTAAGTTTTCCAAGAAACCCGTCCACCATAAGTGGAAAACTCTCAAGACTAATACAATCTGAAAGATCGAGTTCTTCTAATGAATCCAACTTGAGAAGTGGAATACTCCTTAGCTTGATGCAATTTCTAACACTCATGGTTTTAAGCTTATCCCCAAACCCATCTTCCAGTTGTGGAAAACTCTCAAGACTAGTACAATATGAAAGATCAAGTTCTTCTAGAGATGCCAAACTGAGAGGCGGAACACTTTGGATTCTATCGCAACCTATAAATCTCAAGATTTTAAGTTGACGCAAAAAACCAACCGATTTATCTATTGAAATTAGATCCCAACAATTTTTAATTGTAAATTCTTCCAAATTTGGGAGACTAGATATATCAGGTATTTGTTCTAAGCTGTCATTGCAATAAAGATTTAAAACTCTCATATTCTGGAATTTCTGCAAAAAAATGGAAATAGAAAAACTTGTAAACAAATAGGAAATGTATGAATAATATTTTTTTTTAAGACAAATTAACCCACTAAAATTGGCATTGAATAATATATGAAACCTAAGATCATTATATGAGTATACTTCAATGTCCGAAGCCAACATCACTTCAACCCAGTGGGTTAATATATGAATAATATTAAACAGGATTTGTTTTTTGAAGCTATTAAACATGATTTATTAACATAAGATCAAAGATATAAATATGTTACACTTGCCTTTGTGAGAAATGACTTCCACTCAAATGGATTTGATGAAGGCTGCTTGCAATTGATATTGCATTTGCGAATGAGAAGATGGAAATACAATGAAGGATGTTTGCGACATTTCAGCACTCAGAGTATTTGGAAGATGTTTAGGATTTTTGGAAAAAAAAAACATCATTACTAAAAATTAGTGTTTTGAGATTTTCCATCTTCTTGAAAGCTTTTCCATCCCATTCTACTCTAATCCGACGGTCAAAATGTATGATTTCCATTTTACTTGTTCCCTGTAAACAAAAAAGGACAAATCAATGAAATGAATATATGATAGAACTTTATACCACATAGTAAAGATTTTTACATAATATAAAAGTTTAATTTATATACAATGTCAGTGTTAAAAGTGTTGTCACGTCAATTTATGATATGATAAACTATATGTTTTTAATTCATGAAATGATGTAGCAATATATCGTTAAATGTATGCAAAAAAATTACATTATTTTTGTTTAAAAAAATTACATTGACAATACACGTAAATTAAACTCATGCAAGGATAAAAATTTGAAATATTGTGACCTTTAATAATATTAATAATGAAGAAAGCCAAAAGGGTAACTTGAGCATGCATCAGCTTCATAAGTTAAAGATGAAAAGTCAAACCATTCATATCATTATAGCTCACCTTATTTTCTTCTAAAACTTCTTTTATATCTTTAGAGGACCATAACCTACTGCGTTCCCCAGGATATTTTGGTGATTCTTGTCTAACAATTTCTTTCCCCATATCCTCTACCAAATCGTGAAATGCCACATTACCAGACTCACTTATCACTACTAAAAAAACAAAAATTAGTGAGGGAAAACATGAAATCCCTCTCTAATTCCGTCACTAAATTTTGCGACTAAGGAATTTGTGAGGAATTTCATTTTTTCCGTCACTAATTTCCCTCACTAATTTTGTTTTTTCTAGTAGTGTATTTTTATGAGAGATTTTTCCACTAACACGTTAATGTATTCTTTCATCATATGACCATGATGAGCATGAAGTATTTGTTCGACCCTTTTCAATTTATATCCTTTGAAGCAACAAGCAATGTCAAGAAAAACAGTCTTCTCTTCTTCCTGCAAAGCATTATAGCTCAACTCTAGCGTCGTTTGGATCTTTTTATGAGGAACCCTTTCATAACGATCTAGTGCATCTATGCATTGTTCTAATGTTTTATTATAAAAGTGAGAACCCATGACTTCCAAAGCAAGTGGATGACCACAAGCATATGCTACAACACGTTCTAAAACATGCACTTGTGCTAATAAAACATTGTTATAGCTTGGACTAAATTCATTTTTAAAAGCATTCCATCTAACCAACTCAAAAGCATCTTTGTCATTCAACCCCTTCACCTCATATGTACGTTCAACCCCACGACATGTTAGCAGCCTTTTGTCCCTAGTTGTTATGATGATTCTACTTGAGGGACCAAACCATTCGTGTTTTCCGGCTAGAGCTTCTAATTGCTCTAGCTCGTTAACATCGGCTAGAATCAAAAGCAATTTCTTTTGTTGGAGCCTCTGCTGCAATATTGAAATTCCTTCTAGAACTCCTGTTAACTCATTTTTCTCCCCAACTACTTTAGAAAGAATGATCCTTTGGAGATATGTCAACCCATGTTTCTCTGAATTTTCTCTAACATTTTCAAGAAAACATGAAACTTCAAATTGGTGGGCAATCAAATTATAAATGGATAGAGCAAGAGTTGTTTTCCCTATTCCACCAATCCCATGGATCCCTACCATGTGGATTGTATCATCAGACCCAACATTCAAAAGGCAAATCACATGTTGTTTTTGGTGCTCTAGTCCAACTAGGTAATCACCAACATGCAAGGCAACAGGTTTTATATTTCCTTAGACTTGTTCAACAATCTCTTCAATAAATTTATGTTCAGGCCTATCCCTGTCCAATAAAATAAAAGAGGTTATTTATAGGAATTAACTGTACATCATATATTCGGCTTAACTGTGTTTTTCGCTCTCCACGTATTTTATAGGAATTTTCCCCCTTCTGTTCTCCCCATGTTTTGGTAATCCCAAAATTTACCTTGGTGTGAAATCACTTATTGATTAACATTCAACTCTCATAATTGTGTAATTTTTCTTTAAAGTGAAAAAAAAAATGCCAAAGTTCAGCTAGTACTCTTGAGAGCAAACAGAATTTTTAATTAAGGTGTGAATTAATTTGGCATTTTTTGGATTTTTATTTTTTAATTTTAAAGAAAATTCATTAGTTGAATGTCACGTCAATAAATCATGTCGCCACAATGTAAATGTGGAGAAAGAAATATGAGAGAGACTACCAAATCATAAAAAGGAGAAAATATAACGGATCAAAATCGTTCAAAGAAAGATAAGAGGCTAAAATCATACAATTACGATATATGAAAGGTCAAAATTGGTCGTAAGTATATTTATTATAACTAAAATTTTCATATGCTTTGTTTGTCGTTTATGGTTTTGAAAAATTAATTAAGAAATATATTCATCGTAAATGTTTTAATAAAAAAAGTTTATTGTTTAAGGTGTGTTTGTTTCAAGTTTACCAAAATTATTCCTAGGAATAACATTTCTTCAAGTTTACCAAAATTATTCCTAGAATAACATTTCTTGGAATATAAAGATGGGAATTTTATTCCAAGGTATTTAGAAAAATAGAGATTATAATAGGTAACTAAGAATTTATTTCCATCTCCATGGGAACTTTATTCACACCCTTTTCTTTGGGAAAATTTTTCTATTCCCAGGAACATTTTATACCGGGAATAAAATTAAGTAAACTTGTAACAAACATAAACTTGTATATTTCTATCATTTTATTCCCAAGAATCAACGAATATAACTTGAAACAAACACACCCTTAGTTTCTTATAACTCTGTTTACTATCTTTTGTTAAAAAAATAAAATCATTCTCTTCAATAAAAAAATGTCTTTATTACCGTTTTTTCCTCAATAATTGCCTTTTATTGATGAAACATTTTTTTTTCTTTCGCACCGGTTTACGACCCACCATTGGTGGACGACTAATCCGGCTCGTGCGTAGAGACATGCACACTGGCCAAGCATTGTTCCCCCTAAGAATCGAACCCGGTATTCCCCGAGTACGTCCTTGGAAGGAGCTCCTCGCCCCTTGAGTTGGTTATTGATGAAACATTTTCATTCTATGGTATATCATTAAAATCCATTTTGGTTATTTATGAGGATAAGAATCAATTTTACTTAAATTTATGGTCAACCTATCCAAACAACATTGATGGATAAGAATCAATTTTACTTAAATTTATCCAAAGCATAAATCAATTTAAGAATATTCAATTTATCCATAGCATAAATCAAGTGACTACTACATCCCCTTATCTTAATATAAGAGTATTTTACAAAAATCGTTGGTATTAAAATAATTTGTTGGAGTAATAAATTTGTCTGAAAAATATGTAATTATTACTAAATTTCCCTCGGCGTATGAATTAATTCAATTTTAATTTTTCATATTCTAAAATAATTAATTAGTATTGATAAATTGTATGGTTGAAAAAAGAGTAATGAATGCATTAGAAAATTTATTATGATCTTATATTTTTTGTAAGTGGTTTTATAATTAAGGACGAAGGGAATATTTCACTACCAATGAAATAAAAAGCTAAAGATGGATATACCCTTTGTAATGATGGCCGGACAAGCTAGCAACTTGGTGAAGAGACGCCTTCCATTTGTTATTGATGTCAATACTTGAGGAGCTGGCCTCATCATGTTTTTTCATGGCTTCACCATAACTCCGTTTCAACTTTCGTACATCAGAAGGATCCACCTTATAAAATACCGGCAAAATGTAACGACCCGCCTTATCTTTCATCGTATTAAGGATCTTTGAAAGTTCTTGTAAGCAAAAGGATGAAGAAGCATAGTTTTCAGAGAGGACAATGATGGCCATCATGGAGTCTTCAATTGCTTTGAGAAGTGATGGTGTGATTTCATCTCCTTTTTTAAGCTTCTCATCATCGATGAAAGTTCTTACTCCTTTGTCATCGAGAGCTTGCTTGAGATAGCCGGTGAAACCATAACGAGTATCTTCACCTCGAAAGCTGAGAAAAACATCGTACTTGAATCGATTTGTGACTGTGACGGAAGCCATGATGAATGAATGAGTTGGTTTGTTGAATATGAATTGAGGATTGTGGATTAATTGTGGGGTATTCAGATTCAGATACAAATGAAAGTGGGAGAAAGACAATCTTTTGGAGTATCGATCCAGAGTCAGGAAATAATTTCTCCTTATATAATTGAAAAAAATCAAATACATATTATAATTGAAGTTGGAAATTTTCTTTAGTTTAATATATCCACTACACCATTAGATATATTAAAAAAATTGGTTGAGTTTGTCTGTATTTCGATTGTTTCAAACAACGTATTTCTGAAATTATTATAATACAATAAACCCTACAAAGTGGACATTAAGTAATTGGTATTTGGTGCTTTAGCCAAGTCCTTGTTTTTGTCTTTAGTGGAAGAGGAAAAAGACATGGGCTTGGGGTTTCCAATTTTCAATTTATTAAAATGGAATCTTTTTTGAATCGTATTAAAATGGAATCTGTTATATACCTGTTTATGTTTTTATGTTAACTATATGTTATTTTCCATCCCAATTATTGGTACTGTTTCAGTTTTAATCATCAATCAATCAATATCATTATCATCATAATCATATCATAATTAAAAGAAACTCAAAACGTAACTATCCGTAGCTATCAATTTTTGTCGGACTTTCATATATAACAATTTTGGCTTTACTAACACGGTTTTCTTTTTCTTTTCAAATTGAAATTTAATCCTACATATTTTTTTTTTATGTAAAAACTAGCAATGCATTAAAAAGAAATCATGAGCTGCCTGAACCACATACTAAAATTTAGGTCATAGAGACCCTAGAGTAAGGTAAACTTATAGAATCCCTATACAGTAAATGTAAAGCAAAAGCAGGTGGTAACTCCCACCTTGGCTAAGGCATCAGCCACCAAGAATTTAATCCTATACTGTAATTAAAGAGAACTCAAAAAGTACCCACCGATTTCCTTTTGGCTTAAAAACAATTTTAATCCCTTTATTTTAATATTTTCAAACTTTTAGTCCCTCTATTTTAAACCTAACTTTTTGATCATTCTATTTAGAAAGTAAACATGATTTTTCAGTCTCCCTCCATTTGAGAAAAATTGGCCTAAAACCCTTTAAAAAAAATTGAAATTTTTGGGCTTAAAGCAAGGGCTTGGCCGCCCTGCCCACAGGGATGGGGGGTGTTACGGCTTCCTATAACTTTCCAATAGTAAGCCTCTATGTAAGAAAATAAAATAAATCATTTGATATCACAACAATAAAATAAAGGGGTTAGGATCAAATGACACCAAGTGTCAAATTAAATATGACAACAAATCTCATCCATTCAATTTGTTTAATCCAAAGACTTAAACACAATCACTAAAACAATTAAAGTGATCAAATATTTCTTGATTTGTTTTGCTATATCTTTCTTTTAATGGTGTATTTTGCACTCAAGTCTCAATTTGTTTTCTCACATATGCCCTTCATTTCAATTTGAAAATACTCATGTCTTTCTCTTGCGTCTATCATCACTTATGGTATTTTTTGCCATTGTTTTTTTTGTATCGCATGATTTTCTCAATTTCTGTATAGTCATAAGTGTTTAAATCTCGGTCCACTTTTTTATAGTGAATGCAAACCAATGGATAGTGAAATTGAGTGATAATACATTTCAACAAATTTATCCGAAAAATCTTGTGTTATTCAAAAAGAACATTAGCATTGTTGCAAATAAACTTTGTACAAAATATCAATTTAAAAAATTAAGAAGAGTGGTAGGCAATAGAGAAGTCATCAAAGAAAGCGAAATACGTGAGTATTTTCAAATAGAAATCAAGAGCATATATGAAAAATTTAATTCATACTTGAGTGCAAAATCCAACATTAAAGGAAAGATATAGCAAGACAAATCAAGAAATATTTGATCACTTTAATTGTTCCAGTGATTGTTTTAAGCCTTTGGATTAAACAAATTTAATGGCTGAGATTTGGTGTCATATTTAATTTGACACCTTGGTGTCATTTGATCCTAACCCAAAATAAAGATATCAATTTAGGGGAATAGTTAAAAAGACTTAGAAGTCCTCAAAGATAAAAGTGTGGTTTAAACAAAGAATCAATTATAGCAGGGACTGAGTCGTGACCTATAACAAGAATCTTGAATAGATCTTGGAGAATATCTAAGTTTCTCCAAAATCTTTTTAAAATTCAAGCAGTCTTTCTTGTTTTCATCTCCTTTCGGTACTTAAGGACGTAATTTATATTAAACAAACATTTCAGTCTCACGGGACAACAAAAATAAAAGTTATCAAGTTTTACTTCAAAAAATTTGGTTTTAAAAGAATTTGTTTGAAATAAGCACGAAGCTTCTTTTAATCTCAAGTAAAAAATATCATAACTTCATCATGTCTATACCCCAAGAAGGGGTTTAGCTCATGATAAGGTTTAGCACGAAGATGAAGATGAAATGAAACATAAATGTAAAAAGCTAAATTGATAGATAAAATAGCGTTCTGAACATATAACGCTCCAACAAAAAAAGAGACGAGCTTGCAGCATCATCAAAGTAATCCTAACTTTAAATCAATAAGAACTAACACTTTGTTTTTTGAAGGAAACGAACTAGCACTTATCATGCTCATCTATGCGGAAGATGAGATGAAGTTAGAACTCTAGTGGCTATTAACCCTAACTGGAACTTGGCCGCTGAATCCAACTATACCAGTTTCGGACCCTTAACACTAACATGTTGTTGTCCTTTTATAATTCAAGGCAACCCACTACAAGTCGTACACTTTGGTCATTTCTTCTATGAGGTAAAGTAGTCAACATTCCTATGGACCCTAATGTGAAGCTCCTTCCCGACTACGGGGAGCCTTATTCCAATCAAGGACGATACTAGAAACGAGTGAGAAAATTGAATTATCTCACCCTCACCTAACATACCTTTTCAAGTTAGCTTGATAAGTTAGTTCATTAACTCTCCTTGTTACAGTCATTGGAATACAGTTGTTCGGGTTCTTAAGTAATTCAAAAGACCACGTCGAAAATGACTTGTTTTCATATATAGAAGCCACACAAATATCTTTGAGTATTCAAAGGCCGATTGGGCAGGAGATGCAAGTGATATGTGGTCTACTTATAGTAATTATATTTTTGTGGGTGGAAATATGATTTCATGGAAGAGGAAAAAGCAGAGAGTCGTTGCCCGTTCAAATACATAAGTCAAGTATCAAGCTATAGCTCATGCTACAAGTGAGCTTGTGTAGTTAAAACATTTACTAAAAGAATTATGTTTATGTGAGGTTGGTCAAATGGAACACTAATGTGATAATCAATTGGCTTTATACATCTCCGCCAATCCGGTTTTTTACAAGAGGACAAAACATATAGAAGTCAACTATTATTTATGTATAATTTTACAGAAGTCGACTATTGTTTTATTAGGGAAAAGATTATCTCTGGAGTCATAAAAATCTCCTTTGTCAATTCTAAGGATCAACTTGCGGATATCATTACTAAATCTCTATTAAATCCACAAATAACTTACATATGTGACAAGATGGATGCATATGATTTATTAGCTCCACCTAAAGGGGGTGTTGAGATATTGATATTTATTGTAATATAAGTATCTATAAGAGTTATGATAGGATTGCATTCCTACTGATCCGATCATGTCTCATGTATATAAATAGTTGCTTTTCAACATTTTCAAGATTATGAGAAATATTTATATTCAAAAATCATCAATGGAGAATCCAAGAGTTTTGACTAGGAAGCGTGAAATCATATGCAATAAAATAATAATTGTGTGATTTGAACAACCAATTTTAGAGAACTTATTAGGTTAATAACGCAGCGGTTAATCATATTAGGTAGATGTTGAAATATATTACCATCGGCATAATTTCATTAACCATAAATTAGGCTGTGGTTAACCATAATGTTTAAATATTAAAATTTACATGTAAGTGAACACCTGAAAATTATTTCAATACGTCCAAGTTTGTGTTTAAAGAAGTTAAATTAATGATTAATAAGTTTTTCAAAACATGGTATATCTATTAACCTTATAGTGCAAGTAACCAATCACTCATCTGAACTGCATTAACCACTTTAAAAATTGTCGCAAAAGCTGTCTAATGTTTGTTGATCTAAAACAGTTCTAAAACAATGAGATTATTATCATTAAGCGATTAAAAAAGTTTTGAAGTGATTAATTCCTTCTGAAAAATTTAGTTACTAAGAAGCTAGATATATCCAAATATGCAATGGCAACTAAGGTGAGCAGAATTTGATGGAGAGCAGATGGACATGTTGAAAATGAGATTAACATCTAGAACAGAGCAAGGAGGACGACTAACCCTCTACAGTAGCATTTTATAGGGCTTGCATTCTCTTAAGATTGTATATATAGGCTTGCTTGTTGCAACACATTATTTTGGTATCAAATTTTGAGCATGAGTTTATAATGTCTAAGAAATGTGATATTTTTTGCTATCCAACCATTGAGATTCTTAAGTTCAATGAGACAACATACCAAATAACAAAACATATTATTAAGTACATACTAAGTTCTTGGGAAACATGTGATGATAGTAGCGATCAAAGATAAAGAAGCAGAATGACAGAAAATTAAAATAGAAAGAAACCTTGCATCAATAAGGAAGAATGCGTATTTTGGTGAATGTTCTGCTGCCATTATCAGGGCTGTCGTTGAAATGAAAATGCTCCTGCAAGAAACGATAAGCATTTGTTTGACTAAAAAAATAATAATAACAATTGTTCCAACCTTATTTCTCCCAAGAAATTACATTTTCTTATCTTGTTGTTTAGTTGACTGCAAAATTAAAAGAATCGGAGGGAGTACTAAAGAACATAAAAATCTTATATTGGTGATTTTAACAGGAATATAAACCTTAATTTATTACAAAATTCTAGATAAACGCACTGAAATCTGAAGGTTTACCTGCAGTTTCAACCTTATGGAACTCTAACTCTGAACTACATGAATATGCCGGATACGGTGGGGTGAAGGCGCAAGACATCGTTGGATTGAGCATTGGTTGTAGAAAAATCAAACTCAGAGGGAGAAGGATAAAGATGGATGAGCCTATAGATCCAATGGATGGGAAATGTTGTGTGGAAGGTGCACAACCTACGTTGCTTTTGCACGATAGAACTGACATGTACTTAACAACTCTAAGCACTCGTGCGATGCATGAATAAAGTTATCATTGTTGCTACTTACTCCTTGAATTTGTGAGTATCAGTCAATTTCGATCCCTTAATTTTTCTAAATACCTAAATCATCTCTCATTTTGTGTATGTCTATGCCTAAACCCAAACTTTTGTAGCGTATTTTGTCCTCTATAGAGTGCAATGTTTAGCGTTGTTGATGATGTGTGATAGATTTGTTACTAACAAGTGGAGTCCTAAGTGGACCAAGAACTCGGTTGTGTTTGATTTGCAGTGGGAAAGATGTATATGTTATTCATATTATGCATATCTGTCCTATGACTGGTTAAGCTTGGAATCGTTTAATATCATATTGAATTACTGAATCAAGTTGAACTATATGTTGGTGTTTTTTTTAAACGATTAATATTTGTATCATTAATAATTGTTCGTATAATAGTGGAGCTAAAAGTGTACTAAAGGTATTACTGACAAAACAATAGTCTAGTCTATACTGTGTTGAATTTTAAAAACGACTAGCAAATAGAAACAAATTTGTATTACAAAAATGACAAGTAAAAAAGAACAGAGGAATAACAAAATTACACTACAAATATGTACAGTATGCACTTTTCACACTTGGCTGTATATGAGTGCAAAGATCCAACAAAACAATGTTCATTCAATGCATAGCATTACCAAGAAAAGCCCTTCACTCATCTCCTTTGGTCACCCTTGACTGAACTGAGTCCAAATTTAATGCATTATTCTTGACGCTGCAGATGGTACAAGTTTTAATAGGAAACTCATAAAGAAAACAATAAATAACTACTTTAAGTACTAAAACAATAAGTGCAAAAATCCAACCAACAATTACCAAGCAACGCAGAGCATTACCAACAATCATTTGTATTACCAGAAATAACACTCCCTATCATTCCACAAAAGCCTTTCACACATCTCCTTTGTTCACATTGCTGAGAAGCCTCGATCAAACTGAGTCCAAATCTAACACATTCTTGACACTGTGAAGTCAACGCCAAGGGATTTTGGCTCACAACAACACTAACCAATAACATCAAAAGTTCTGCTATTCCATCAAATTGCTAAGTTCAATTATTACATTATATTATATCTCTTCGAAATGGTGGTTGGGCCTAACACAACCTCACAAAACCAGTTTATGAGGTGAGGATTGCCCCCACTTATAAACACATTGTCAGGCCATCTCCTATCCGATGTGGGACTCTTAACAATATCCATGATACATGTAATTGTGTTTTTTTTATAGCCCAAAGAAGGCTGAAAGTTCATGTTAAGTCATACTCAAATTTTCACATCCCTAAAAGAAACTGATACTCTAAAAGCACAAAGGTTTAATCATAAAAAGAAAGATACTGATACTATAAAAGCGCAAAGGTTTAATCATAAAAAGAAAGAGACCCACCAGTACATAGTGTCTCCAGAAGATACCGAATTCTTGCAAAGCCAGTCTGGCACAATCTTTTCCAAAATCTCAATATGTTCTTCAGCTTCTCCTATTGGGAGGACAAGATTAGTTAGATAGATTGTTTATTACTATGAAATCGTGTCCATTATAATAAATAGAATTAGAACATACTAATCTCAACAAAATCTAAACATATTAAACAAACTATTTGACACAGCCAATCTAAGAAATCGACTAAACTAAGATATTACAAGTGTGTTATAAATAAAAACATTACTGTTTTTGTATAACCATCCTCGATGTTTCACTCTAAATCTTCAACATGTTTCTCACCCAATATGTGCATTATCTTATAAGTTTATAACAATCTCTAAAGATCCTCTATTTCATGCAGGAATAGATGATGAGTACCCCACTTACTAGTTAGAATTTAACATGAACTACTAAATGTCAGGAAAATAAATTGCTTTCTTTGCAAGCTATCCGGCAAGCATAAATTGAAAGGTACAAAATAGAATAATAAGTGAATATCAAAGTATGGTTTTAGGGATAAGTCGAAAATTAAAACCAAAACTAGATAGCAGGCACATACCTCCTGAGGTGGGGAAAAAGAATCAAAAGATTTGCAATCTTCAGAACATCCTCTGCTAGGTTTAGACATGTATACTCTATTGTCCAAATCATCACTGTCTTCGGTGAGTGTAAAGTCGAGCACTCTTTTTGCAGGCTTAAAACACGACCCAGACTATTGGGCAGTCATTTTCTGAAGCTTAACATCAGAACCGAGCAACAATCTCTCAGGTGCTGACTGTGCAGGAGTGTATCAACAAACTGTCCGTACAAGAAACAATTTTCAATCAGGGCTTTCAACGCTGCTAACAGAATGTGGAGGGGAGATCTTATGTACTGGTTTGTTAATAACATTTGGTTGAATACACATGGCTTACATTCTTTCTGCCATGTGCTTTCACTTTCTTGGTTATCCAGCCAGTCAGATTCATGGGATGATGAAAAGCTCTGAACTTGCTCAGTCTCGTTAGTAACATTCTTCTGAGAAAAATGACTTTTAAAAGATGGACTCAGTGACAGTTCAATTTTCATTGGAATATCAATCCTCTGATATCCATAACAAAAAGCAAAAACAAAAAATTAAAATCAAAATTAAAGTGATGAGATAAATTCTTTTACATACCAGTAGCCAAAAAATCTCATAAATCATAATCATCAACAACATTTTCAATTCAACTAAATCTCATATAATAATTTTTTATTATCATCAATACATTTTCAACCAAGTATAACATGCTTACGTAATCATTAACGATCCAATATATTTTCAACAAAATATCATACAACACATTATTATGATTAATACATATTCAACTAGTTATAACATGCTTCCATCTACCTACCATATGGAATCACAAATCACAGCACAGAGTACTATGTAGAGAATGAAAACCTAAATGAAGTTCTGCAATCCCTTGACTATGTTACCAAAATATGACAGTATTACATCCATTACATAGGACTTTTCAGATTTTAGACACAACCAATGAAGTTCTAGAACTCACTCAGATTGGATTTAGAAATGTGGACTCCGACATCTAAAATAATAATCCAAATCAAAGCTGACAGTCAAATAAGATCCGATATACCACTGTTAAGATAGTGTAAATTGCTCCTTCAAATACAGAAAATACAATCAAGAAGAGTAACACCCTTAAATCAAAAAATGTTACCTCAGGATGCAAATCAAGGAAATTAATCAGCCTGGAATTAAAATATCGTAAAAGAGCCAAATCAGCAGACTGTTCGGAGTGATCTTCTACAATGTCAAATACCAAGGTGATCTTCAAAACAGGCTTCATACACAAGCTCTTCTTATCAACAACAACCACCTTTTCAATTTCTATACCTTTGGGAAGTATATACTTCATCTACATTAGATGAGCATATGAGAAGTTTCTGAAAATAAAACACACTACA
>Ga0228710_1004846_pt1 | contig 21129 bp, 8 predicted proteins | sample MedpolnodulmetaG_FD_177995 | JGI IMG/M metagenome (GOLD analysis project Ga0228710, IMG submission 177995) | Root nodule microbial communities from Medicago polymorpha collected in Santa Monica, California, United States - pink nodules | ecosystem: Host-associated > Plants > Roots > Nodule... | reverse complement strand
CATGAGTATTAAAAAAAAAAAAAAAAAAAAAACAAAAAAAAAAAAAAACTAAGAGTAAAGCAAGAGGAGCTAAGTCCAAGTGTGCCCATAGATTCCTTCATAACTAAGATTACAACCATGAGAGAAAAAAAGGTGCACACATTTTCTTTTTACATGTCATTACCTTTAAAAAAAGGAAGGGATAAAAAAAGTACCAAATGTCCACCAAATACGGAAGACCAAAAATCACTACATCAAGCCAGCAAGGAGTCTACAATTTCTCAGTGAATATTTTTTTTAAATGTTTATCTATAGCAACTTAATTTGACTAGACCAAGTTGTTATTTTTTTAGCCAAAAACATATATCTGATTATATAAAGTTGTAACGGTTTTTTAATCACTATTATTCAAAAGGTGTAATGGAGCCTCTGACGATTTCCAATCCTAAATTGCTTGATTGCTGCAATTGTTTTCAACCTTTAAGTATTCCCATCTTTCAGGTATGCATTTGATTATATCAATTGTTTTCTACATATGAGAAGATTTAATTTGTTGTCATATATGAAAAGTATGTTTCTGGTCATTAAATTTGATACTCTTCTATGTTTCAAGCTTTGTATTCCATAGTGTCCGCTATACACTTCGTACGACGTCAAACACAAGTGTAGGACTTTTACCATACCCCCACGTTGAGAACTAGACATTAATTCGAGTGGCCAAAGGTGGTGATCTGCAGGTGGTCCAACAGATTTTGGATAGACTCTGATACGATCTTAGAATTTGGGTTGAACCTAACTCAACCTTACAAAGCTGACTTGTAAGGTGAGGAGTTCCCCCAATTATATACTCATATTTAAGTTTTATCTCATTCAAAGCAAGATTCTGAACATGTAATTCACTTTAGATGGTAAGGTAAGTATTATCAACCATAAACTAGATAATTAAGGATGGATATCAGAGGTACACCATTACAATCAAGAGTTTTTTAATTAGTGACGCTTGATTTTCTCACCTTAGAGAAGGCAAATTCCTCTAAAAACGATATTACTTGCCCTCCTCATCTTATGTGGCTTTGTAGGCAACAGAAAAAATGGAGAACCAAGTTGTCCCTATAGAGACACAACACTTGGGGAGAAACAAAGATGGATGCATAACAAATGAGGTCTAGTTGTCAAGAGAGCGAGCATGATGATGATGATGATGATGAATGAGTGGTTAGAGATAGTGATTCTATTTTAGGAATCACTTTTATTTATTTTAAATGCTTAGATGAGTTATTCGAAACCTTGGAGGCTAAGACATGTTTGCTTTACATTGGGTTTGAGTATTAGTGACAATGATCTTCAATAAATAGTTACGAATGTCTTTAATTTTGTATATCCTTCTATTTTTGAGCTTTTATATGTGTTTGGTATGAACTTCTTGTATTGTTTCCTTAAACTTTAATATTGCAGCCATTCTGCTACCAGCTATAGCGCTATAGCATTTTGGGTGCAATCTGCAATCCGTCATTGAGTACATTGATTTTGAGAAGGATAAATTAAGAATGATTAGCTTTATGTTGGTTATAATTTTGATTGCATAACTTGCTAACAAGCCTTGCAAAAAACCTCTTTATTTTATTCTAGCAAATGGTTGAAAGTTTAATTTGATGATTTCCTTTTTTGTTGCAATTCAGTGTGATAATGGTCATATTGTTTGCTCTACCTGCTGTCCTAAACTAAGGAACAAGTGTCACAAGTGCTCATTACACATTAGCTCAAAACGTTGTAAAGCCATCGATAATCTGTTGCAATCTATCGAAATGCCATGTCCAAATGCAAAACATGGTTGCAGGGAGAAAATAAGTTACACTGGAAATAGGATGCATGAAGAAGAATGCATCTATGTACCATGTTACTGTCCCCTTTCAGGTTGTGACTTTGTTGCATCATCAGAAGTGTTGTCCAACCATTTCAGCAATAAACATGGGGATTCTCAAATCAAATTTTCTTATGGTCACTCCTTCATTGTCTCCTTGAAGTCTAATGGTGAAACCTTTGTTCTTCAAGAGGAAAATGACGGCAAACTATTTATTCTCAATAATAATACTATGATTTTGGGAAATGCTGTCAATATTTGTTGTATTGGTCCTAACTCTTCTGGGTCTGAGTATAGTTATGATATATTGGCTAGGTCTGAGATATGCAAACTGAAATTACAGTCTTTTGCGAAGAACGTCCAACGGTTTACTTTAGCGACTCTTTCATCAGAGTTCCTTGTGATTCCATTCCGTTCTTCTGAACCTCTCAAGCTAGAAATTTGCATAACCCCCATGGTACCTCCTATCTTCTTTTCTTTGTTTTTTCTTCTTCCAATTAAAGTCTTATTATCTTCTTGTGTTTTGAATTTATACTCAAATTCATCGGTTTTGCAAATCCCAAAATAAGGTTGTTAATGTTTTCTATTTTTGTATCTGTTCTTAAAATATCAGTCTCAAAATTTCTTAAATTGATTTTGATCATGAATTCCTTTTTCCCTGTTGTACTGTAATAAATTTTGCAAAGGGTTTTGCTTTCTTTATGATGCTTTTATCATTGATTAATGTGTTGTCAAGTGTGGTGCATATGCGAATATTCTTTTATTGATTTAATGGCAATGGTGCTGCAGATGCAAATCTACGTAATGACCCAGACTAGGAAGATGATCCCCCTGAGGGTTAAGAGTTCAGACACAATAGCCAATGTGAAGGAGAAGATTTTTGACAAGGCAGAAGAGTACCAGGTGCACGTGCAAAGTCTAATCTTTGCTGGTAAGCAATTAGATGACAGCCTGACCCTTGCTAATTACAAAATCCAAGAGAAGTCAACCCTCCACCTCTTCTTCCGCCTCATTGGGGACTAGATGATCACCGCACCATCACCGATTACTAAATCCAAGAGCAGGCAATCATCCACCTCATCATCTGCTGCCGTTGGCAACCTTTATCATGAAGACAATCGCCCTATAAGTGAAGAAATAATACATTATTGTTGAGCTGTTTAGTAATTTGTATTCTTATTAAGGATTTGACTTTTCCATTTCTTATTAAGGATTTGAATTGTTGTTTTTGGATTCCCAAACTGTTATGTTCCAACATGACTTATGTTCTTTTTGTTTTTTTCTTGAGCTGTATAAAGGTGGTGAATTGAAAAGAAGTTAAGATTCATATGTTTGGGAAAAAGTTAAGATTTATAGAGTCCAAGTCAAATTGTTAGTGAATAGCAAGGTTTCTAAAGCCTTGACTAAAGCTAATTTTGGATTTGTTGAAGTAGCCAGGTGAAGGTGGACTATGTGAATTGAACAAGAAGGAACTGTTGTGATGATAGTATCTATGCTGAAAAAGGATAGTGATGATGACATATTATAGTTTGTTTTTTTTTTAGAATCAGCAAATTTATTAATAGCGAGCGCGTGCAAGGAGCACTACTAAAACTCGCGGACAGCAGAAAACAAATACAACAGGGACTGATATAGTAGAACCCCAACTGTCATGACAGCAAAAACAAACAGAAGCCTAAACCAAGCAGAAAATGCTAACAGGCTGCAAAACACCTAAACCAAACAGCAACCCGAAAAACACAAAAACCTGAGGCTAGCATATACATCACCACTGCACACCAGAATTGTATACAAAAACAGACATCGCATACCCCAGCCTCAAGCTCTGCAGTTACCGAATAAGGCACTCCCTTAGACACCAACACCATTCATAAAACAAACATGCCGGCCCCTTTAGACGACTCAGCATCCATCTCCACGACAAAACCTTAATCGACTCCACTAACTCTGCTACCCCACAAATTAAGTTATTAAAAATGCGGTCATTTCTTACCCTCCAAATACTCCAAATCGCAGCATGCCAGATAAGCCTCTGCAGTTAAAAGTGTGACTATGCTAAAATCTTAGTTGTTGATTCATGCAATAGTATATGGCAACACAGTTGGATTTGGAGCCTCTGCAGTATGCTAAAAATTGATCTAGAGTTTGGTTGGCCACTATGTCTTGGTAGTCTGAGTCATCTAAACATAGTTTATTGCAAAGATGTTAAAATTCTTCATTCATTTGTGCAACATAGAAGAAATTATACGAGTTACTTGTTACCTTAATGGAAACTGAAATATAAACACTACTAGTTCTTTCAGGGTGCCTGTGAAGCTAAGTTCAAGTAATGGTGTAATTCTCAATACAAATTACAAAAGAGTAGTAATCAAGCATTTGACCATTGACGCAAAATGGTTTACATTGATGTATATTTGACCTAATTCATTTGACGAGGGTATGTGGTATTTGACCTAATTCATTTTACAAAGATGGATCTTTGTGATAATATTTATTGATTCAAATTAAAATTGTAAATCAATCTAAAAATAAAAAATTGAATATTATCGGATGTATATAAATATCTTTTTGTGGCCAATATTTTGATTACTAAACACAAGAAATCAGTTGCTAGACACTTTAGAGACCGGATTCCCTACCAATGTTAAACGGTTGGTAAACTGCTTCAGAGCAATCGATTTTGTGACCACTCTTAAAGACCGCTTTAGTGAGTGATTATAGAGACTATGGTAGCAACTGCATTAGTGACCAACTCTAGCGACTGAGCTATCGACTGGTTTTGACAAAACCAGTCACTGATTCGGTCTTTAATTTGTGTTCTCAAACAAAACAAAAATATAATGCTTTAAAATTCTTTTTTTTTGTTTTTGAAGATGATAACTTTCTTTCAATCAATTATACTCAACTGAATAATTTGTGTGCTCGTTGTTCAAAACTGAGACTACTACTAAGAATATTGTCTCTGGTCATAGTACATAACCAATTATACAACACATCAACACAAAAATTTATGTAACAACCTATAAATCACAAAAAGACGCCATTGGTAGGCCAAAACTTTGCAACAGAGCCACATAGCAGGGAATGTTTGATATTCCCATGAATATGGCTTTGCACATGCATCAGCCATGATCAGTGATGGTGGATGAGGGACTCCCTGCACAACATTTTAGATAATCACTAAAACCTCATAGTAGCATGAAATAGTCTATATTGTACACTATTAAGGTCATGTTTGTATGAATAGCTTAATTAAATGTTTATAACATAAGCGCTTATCATGTAAATGTTTTAAGTATAAACAGTTTCTATAACAAAAAATAAAATAAAGTCATTGCTTTCATAAACTAAAAAAAGTATCTTTTACCTTGAGAGCATTGTTGTAAACGTCAATATTTCCTTTCTCAGTCACAACAATTTCTTTTCTAATTTCTATAATGGGAACAAGAGCATCACAAAAGCTATCCAACTCAACCTACAATAATGTTTAGCTGAATCAGAGAAGAAATTATACGAGAAATCACAAAGCAAAAGAGACACAAACAAGGATAATATAGCTTCTTCCTAGGAAGCTCCCTATATACACACACAAAGAATTATTTTTTTTAGGGGAAATAGGTCCAAAATTATACAAAGACTTCTCCATCTCATGTATTTTTTTTTTGAAAAGTCCTCACTCCTGAAATTTGTTTTGTATATAAAATTTTGACTTTTGAATTTTGCAGCGCATATGTTTTTAGGGCATAAGTTATCACAATTCAACGTAAAAAAAAAACAAGTTATCACAATTCTATACTGTTTTTTTTCCTTTTCAAAAGCTATACATGACGACCTTAATAATATTATTAATAACCGTATTACTTTAGAAAACTAGACTTAACTAAGATTTCGTCTATTAATAGCACAAAAATGTGTAATATTGTTTTGTAAAATTGCTAGTATCAGCTAAACTCTTTAAATATGTAGAAAAAAAATTACAAGATTAAAGCTCAACCCTCTAATCCAATCCAAGTGGTAAGCCTCTAGCTTCTTTAGCAGGCCAAATTAATCTCTTAGAAAGAAAGTCAATTCCGACCCTATCGCGATGAGTGGGAAATGAGTCATTCATACAACACTTTAAAGTTTAAACGAGTGAACAAACAAAACCTCCTGAAATTGTAACTTTGTCGAAAACCCTTATGAAATTGTCAAACGTTAGTCAATTACCTATTCTTGTTTTGGCTGTTAAACCCTATGACGTGGTAGTTAACTGTACACATGTCATCTCCACATGAACCGTACGTTCTGCCACGTCATATGGTAATTGATTTTTTTTGTTTTGATTTTTTTTCTTTCTTTCTTCATATTCTTCCTTCCACTTCTTCATCATCTTTAACTTCACCTTCATCAATATTCATGAAAACTCCAAATTCTTTTTTAAGAAACAACAACCATCAACAACCAAACTAGATGGAAAAGTCTACTCACCAAAAAAAATCATGAAGAAGTCTTTGTCCAAAAATGATAAAGTTGGACTAGTCAACTATGAAATTATTGATATTCAAACTTATAACATCTTCTCATCCGATGTTCATACCAAGATTTTGTATCATTTCATTTCATATGGTATATACTCCAATAAATCACTTAAACTCAAAATCGGATTATTTGACTAAAAAATGTGCACTATACGTAAGAAAGGCAATATCTTCTTCTTGACACTAAACAACGACGAACACTGTCTCAACCCCACACTTCTCAATTCCATCAAATCCACTCTCCACCGTGTCCGTCAACAAGCCACCACTTCCTCCGTCCTCATCACCACCGCACACGGTAAATTCTTCTCCAACGGCTACGACATCGACTGGGCACAGTCTAACAAATCTCGCTTCATCCTCATCGATGATTCACTCCGTTCTGTCGTCTCTGAACTCATTTCTCTCCCTATGCCTACCATCGCCGTTGTCACCGGTCACGCCTCCACCGCTGGTTATATCTTCGCACTATCTCACGACTACGTTTTAATGAGCTCCGATCATGAATTTCTCTACAAGAACGAGCTTGATATTGATATTGATCATGTTATTCCGGCGTGGTTTGTTGCTGTTATTGATGCAAAGGTTGGAGATGCGGCGGCGATGAAGAGGATTGTGAAGGAGGCAGAGAAGGTGACGGCGGAGGAGTCGGTGAGATTGGGGATTGTTGACTCGGCGCATGATAGCGTTGAGGAGACGGTTAAGGCTGCGGTTGAGTTGGCTGGTGACTTGGTGAAGCGTGGATTGAATGGAGAAGTGTATGCTGAAAATAGGAAGAAGCTTTTGGGTCATGTGATTGGGACCTTTGAAGATAACCTGCTTGGAAAACCAACGTCAATTAGCACAAATGGTGGTTTGTTGGTTTTACTCATGCTACAATTAGCACAAATAGTAGTTTCTTGTTTTTCTCCTTGTTAAAAACCAAGCACGGGTTATATTTCGATAATTGATAGTAAAATTTGTATTGAACAAATAGTTATGTAACCTATAATAACCAGCCAAAGATGAGCACTCGTCTTTCCGCTCATTTTACTGGCTAACGTTCGAGAAAATTATGAATGGTAGTTTTTTTTATGAAATTTTAATTTTCATTAAAAGTATAAATGTAAATGTTTTTTGCTTTTAAATTATAATAAATCAACCGAACCAGTCAAAAATTGACCCTCTCTTCTCTCCTTCTCAAACCCTAGCCGTCACCCATTTCTTCTTCTTCTTTTTAGAGGGATGATTTAGGGTCAATTTTGGCCCAAAAATCACCACTCCGAATTGTTTTTCCTTCTATCCTAATTGAATAAGTGATTTCACATATATTTTCTGTTTTCTTTAGTTTGTTTTTGTGATTTCGTCGTCTCTGAACTGTGTTTTTGATTTTCCGTCTTAGTGCGGTGTTTATTTGATTCAGGTTGAAAGATTAATTTTGAGCAAGTGCAGATCCGATCAATGACAATGACTTTGGCGTCGCCAACGTTGCAGATGTGAAAACATGAGTATTTCAGGGACATGAATATAGTCATATTAGTCATATTGGTAGGCATAGGTACTTAAATTGAAAATTATAGATTCATTGAAAATTATTAGTTATACATGTTTTGTTGAGGACCTATGTTTTTAATTTCCATAAAATTTCAATGATAGAATATAGGCAATAACAAAACTTCCATGACAATACAATCTTGATCCAATTGTTTTTGCTTTATAAATTGTATGAGATATCAGTTATAGTTTATTTGGTTTAATAATTGAACTTGTGTAATTTAAGTCCGTGAGAAAACTTAATTGATTAGTTGCAGTGATGTTTTAAAACTGTGTTTGAAAGCAAACTAAGCAATTATTTTGGATAGTTGTAATAATGGGAAATGATGGTTGTATAACTGACAAAAGTGAGCATGCGGCTTTGGCAACTGAAACTTCAGTTTCTAATATTTTCTATTGGTCTATATGTTATGCAGCAGGTCTTAAATTGTTGTTCTCAACCAAAATTGCACTTTTCAAAAGTTTACATAAGATATGGATCAAATAACTTTTCAGAACGGTTTATAACATATGGTTATTTGGAAAAATATTGTTTCAATTAACATGTATATTCATGTGTCTTGGAATAACTGATTTCTGAATTGTTCATTCTTTCATCAAATTGCATTTGATAGTTATTACTTCAGGATATATAACAATAGTATACTTGTATTTTTTTTCATTTTCGTGTTTTGGTTTTTAATAGTCACCAACTTACCTTAAAATGTATATAAATCCCAAAAGAATAAAAACTATTTTACAGAAATAAAACATGAACAAAGACAGTTTCATTGATTGTTCATTAGGAACAAAAATACAGTATCAATCCAATTTTAAGAAGAATCTGTATAGGCTATGATGATTACTTTCCACAGAATATAATCTTTGAAACAACTTTTATGGAAGAAATAAAAGATATGATATAGAATCTAAATAAACAACTAAAGTTAACTTATATTGTTAAGGACATATGAGAAGTTCCAGAGTTGTGAGCTTTTTTGTAACTGATGTTTCGATTTGCTTTAGTAGATATTGGCTTGGTTTAGTTTGGATGTGATGGAGTATAATCTGACATGTTACCATAGTTAAATTACTTGCATTGGTCCAATCATACCTATAATATTATTCTCTTAGTTATGTGTCTATGACAATAGCTTGTAATCTCTACGGTAATCCTTTCAACTAATATTGTAAAATGTGAGTTTCTCTTAGATTAAAAGCAAATAAAGCATACTCTACCCTAGTCTTATGTGTGTGGTTATAGCTATTCTGATATGACATGTGTGCTTATAGGTATGTGTGCAAATAACGGTTATGTTAAATTATCACTAAGCAAAAATGTATAACAGTAAACATGTTTAGAAACTTACACTTTGAAAGACAGATCCAGGGCTATAATCTATGACATGTCGGGTAAATGTGCTTCTTATTCAATTTAATTTTGATTAACAATATTTGATAGTGCAAAGAAAAATAAAATTGCAGCCACTGAGTGTGTCCTGCAAAATTAAATTGAAGGTCGTTAATTGTAATAAAAATTGACACGTATAAGGTAATTAACATTAAAAATACAATACTAAAAATTAAATACTTATTGAGTGGGTACAAAGTTCATTTGACATTTTGGAAGACTTCCTTGAATACAACATTTGTTGTATTAGATAAGTTTTTTTATTTATTTATCATGTATCAATATTTTAAGACCTTCCTTACTTTTGACTCTAGATAAAACAACAAAGTTTGTCCATGGCTAAATACGTCTTTTGGCAAGTACAAACCAACAGATCTAAAGATTGACCTTGTGATTTGTTAATCGTCATTGCAAATGATACAATGATCGAAAACTATCTTCGCACAAGTTTGAACGGCCACGGCGGCTGTGAAGGTGACAATGACATTCTAGGAATGTAGACCTTGTTTCCAATATTTTATCGAGTTATAATTTTTGCCTCAATGACATAATTTGCAAGTCTTGTAATAGTCAACCTAGTTGCATTGCACAAACCTTCACCCTAATCTAAATTTCTCATCAACATTATCGGTGTTCCAATTTAAGCTTGATAGAATGGTTAGGTAGACCAGATGTTTGGAGAAATTAAGAAATTCTGTTGTCAGTTGTTCCAAAACATCGTTATCATTTGCTTCATTGCGATATATGGAATCGAAACTGAAATACTCTTTTTCTTCTCCAGTACTAATAATAACATATCAATTAGATCACCTAGAATAAGATTAAGAATGTAGTTGTTAATTTTATCCACAACTTGAATTGTTGAAGCTAATATAGCTTTGTTTCTCAAGAAATCTCTGTCTTGAAAGTGGTTCAGTAAACTTGGGTAGTTACTTTGAACAATTGCATCAATGGGATAAGTGAAATATGTTGCTCCCTCCGGTCTTTTTTATTAGAAGAGAAACCAAAAATCATCAAAACCAAGATAAACATTAGCTGTTGCAATTTTTTTGAATGTTTTTACAAATATACCCTCATAAAACTTTGTGAAGTAATATACCCACTATTATTAAAAAGACAACCATTAAATGAGGGTTAGAAAAGTCTTTTAAACAATAAATGTACCTCAAAAGTTGTTACTTTTTCTTATCACATTATTCACAGATCACTACATATTGTTGTTCAGAAGCTGTTCAGAGGTATGATAGGTTCACTGTTATACCTAACTGCATCTAGACCTGATATTTTATTTAGTTTATGCTCGTGTAGGTTTCAATCAGATCTTAGAGAATCTCGTTTAACATCTGTTAAGAAAATCTTTAGATATTTGAAAGGAACAACTAATCTTGGACTTCTTTATAAGAAAGCCTTAGATTATAAGTTGGTTGGATTCTGCGATGCTGACTATGCTCGTGATAGGATTGAAAGAAAATCAACAATGGAAACTGTCAGTTTCTTGGTGAGAATCGGATATCATGGGCTAGCAAAAGATAATCAACTATTGCATTGTCAACAACAGAAGCAGAATACATCTCAGCTGCAAGTTGTTGCACACAACTACTATGGATGAAACATCAGCTAGAGGACTATTAGATTAATGAAAATAGTATTCCCATTTATTGCGATAATGCTACTGTTATTTATTTGTCAAAGAATCCAATTCTACATTCTAGAGCCAAGCATATTGAAATTAAACACAATTTTATAAGAGATTATGTTAAAAAAGGTACTTTGGATATACAATTCATTGATACTAAACATCAATGGGCTGATATATTCACAAAACCTTTAACTATGGAAAGATTTGATGTTATAAAGAAAAATTTGAACATGCATCATGTCTCTGATTAATGCTTGCCTCTGAATGAGAATTCAGACTCTGAAGAAGTTCAGAAGCAAATGTCCATTAGACTCTCTTTACTGAGACTCTGAAGAACTTCGGTTTCTGAAGTCACCAGACTCTGAACTTCAGACTCTAAACTCTTTGCCTCTGATACCTTTATTAGTGGAAAAGGTGAAAGTTACTTTTTGTGCACCTAACCCACTAATAAAACATTTATTCTGATAGTTTATCTGACGTGGTTTATAACTGTTGGGTATTAACTGCTAGGCAATGATGAAAATGCTTTAAATGTAGTGTCTTGCACCTCCTTTTTCATTAATGTGTTTTATTTTTTGTCTTTTTGTCTGAATTCTAACCGTTTTGCGAAAAACACTTACACAAAAACACACACCTCTCACTTCACTTCTTACACTTTCTATTTCCAAGCTCTCTCTCTCTCTCTCTCTCTCTCTCTCTCTCTCTCTCAAAACTCTCTCTTATTCGAAAAAAACCTTAGAACCTTAAAACTGTGTGGAGTTATGACATCTTCATCTCAAGAAGTAGCTTTGATAATTGATTCCGAAGCTTCAACGTACATCAAACCTACGACCATGCCAATGGATAAAGATTCATTGAACTTGCTGATAGAACCTGCAGTGGATTTTGGTTCTCTGACGAGGAATGCATGCGACATTCAACCATATACAGATCGTCAAAATTGGAGTAACTACTTCAACATGTTGAATGGTCCGTCTTATACAGAGTTGGTCAAAGACTTATGGGTTAGAGCTGAAGCATACGATGAAGAAGTTGCTCACAGGGAAGAGTATGAGAAGATTCTTGAAGACATGTCCTTAGAAGGGAAGATAAGAGAAGAAATGGGTTTGAAAGAACTTACTGGTGTGGAAATTAGGTATGCAGTGATGGGGATCAAAGTGACTATCACTGAGGTTATGATTTCACGGATAACATGTTGCCGTGATAATGGATTATACTTCATTGGGACTGAGAAACTTATCAAGACTAGTGAATGGGTTTCAAGGATTCACAAGATTTTGTTTGAAGGAAGAGATTTTAAGAAGTGTAATCATTTGAGAAAAGAACATAGGGTGCTTCAGAAGCTGATGATCATGTGCTTTATGCCTAGGGAAGGAGGAACATATTACATGTCCTGGGATCAAAAACATTTCTTACTATTCCTTGTTAAGAAATGTCCAATCAATCTTCCAGCATACATCTTCAACCATATGTGTACTTCTATCAGAGAAGGAATCATAGGGAATAAGATTGTACCTTATACAAGACTAATTTCTAAGATTCTGTATCATGGGAGATTATTTCAGAAGCTACAAGACTTAGGAGTTACTTCTCATGAGGAGCTGGGAACATGGACTGGTAAGGTGGTCAATGGAACAATGTTGGGGTTCATGAAAATCATTCGGAAGAAGAATGTGATAATCTCTAAAGATGATTTGAAGCTATCAGTCAAAACTACCGAGTTCTTAGATGATTTCCCACCAATTTCATTATAGGATCATCCTATAGTGATTGCAAAGTACATTGCTGCATACTACAAGGAGATTGCAGTTCTTATCAAGTGGGGTCATATTCCAGACAAGATAGGTGAGCCTCTGAAGCCTATCAGGAAAAGGAAAGCAACTTCTGAGGAGGTAAAAGATGTACCTCAGAAGCCATCAAAGAAGGCCAAGACTATCGAAGCTGCTACTTCTGGTGTACAAAAAGAAGTAGCAGAACTGGACACTTCAGAGATTCTACCCAAAATAACCAAAGGTGTTACTACTACAAGAGCCTCACTTGCGCAGCCTGTGAAGAAACCAGAGAAGCAACCAAGAAGACCATCTAGGAAGTTGGTGATGTCTAAATATGCTGAGGAAGAAGTTATTGAAGAAGAAGATTTTAGTCTGTGTTTGCCTGTCTTTTCGGTAAACTACAGGCTAGTTCTGATTATCACAAGCGAGACCGAACTAGAGATCTCAGGAGCATGTTGTGGAAAGGTTTTGATCGAAAAAAGGGTTTTGAAAAGGACCACAAGATGCACTCAGGTTACTTAGAGAGTGTTTACCCTGGATTTTGGTAAACTACTGAAATGATTTAAAACAAGGGCGAGCGAGATCAACCAGCAAATCTCAAGAGCTTTTGTGCTTGATTGTTTTTCCAGAAAATTGTGATTGTTCTAGCGAACTATGAATATAACTGTCGAAATCCAGACACAGGGTAAGACCCGTCGAGATTATCTTCAAGGTTCTGCAGATTTTACTCAATATTAGTAATATCACCTCATAAGTACTTATTACTAGGGTCAACTCGCTTTCGGTATCTTTCCCTAATTATAACTAATTACTTCCTAGACAAATAGATACTAATATACAAGATATGAGCATTAGGATAGTAATATCAATATTAGACTCCGTCACAACCTAAGTACCTTTTCTAGGGTTGTGCTACTACATAAATAAACTTAAACCGTCATAAAACTTAATAGCGAACAGAAAATAAATAAAATATAAACGACATTAAATTAAATAAATATCCAACAAAATAAACAGAGGTTTATCTTAGAACTCTAACCTAAAAAGATTTAGTTACACACGGTAACTAAAAACAAATTACTAAAGATAAAAACATACCCTAGAAAAAACAAGGAGAAGATAGAAACTCCTCCGTAAGCTCCTAGAATTGCCTTCCTCTTGAACTGCTCCAGTTCTGAACAATAAATTCTGAATGAGGTATGCTGGTATTTATAGTGAGAGTTTCTAACTGGGTTTGGGCTATAAACGCGGGCTTTATACCCATAAAAAAAGCAGGAAAAGACACTTTCTCCCAACATGTTTTGGATTCACGAGGCGCACATCACATGCCCTAGGCGCATGTGTGTGCATTCCAAGCCCAAATTCTCCGTTCTTCCGTTGTTTTAGGTGTTTTCTTCCAAATAACTTGCCTCGGGACTCGGGAACAAAATTCCTCCCTTTGCAAAGTCTCGTGAGGCCTCTTGAATCTTCATTCTTTATCTTCCCAAAGTCTTCACAAATCTTTGGATATTCTCGATTTGCCGATTTGCATGATTTCTTTTTGAATTACTTCAAAAAAAAACCCATAAAATTGCTATGTTTCGGGAAAACTAGAATTGTACACTCAAAGTCCCGAACTCATAGGAAATTGCTCTAATACTCCTCCTTTTTGCTGCAAAAACTACTGGAAATAACTAAAAAAACATGTTAAGAATAACATAAGATGACCTGTCATCACAACCCCAAACTTAAACTGTTGCTTGTCCTCAAGTAACGAAAGAAAAACATTTTATTCTTTGCATTTTTTCAAGAAAAACATATTTTTCCCGAGTTGTGCTCAGATCATTACTCATCCCATCTACAACATTGGCTTACTTACCTCGTTACCTTCAAGCGGGACGGACTTGGAGAAGAAAGTTCACATAGTCAGCCATACTCTTTCCCATGATACATGTTTGTATCTCCTAAGCCAGTAGGTATGGTCACGACATTTGCGCCCTCCAGTCATCACATGAATGTACCTTGCTATAAATTTGGGACAATTCTAAACATAAACTTATTGTGCTGCCAACCTTCCTTCCTTAATTAAGTCAAGATGGGTACAAAATAGAACTGTTTATCTTTATTCATAAACATAAACTTATTTTTTTGACCAAAATCTTTGATGTTTTTGGCTCTTGATTTTTTTTTTCTATTTTTTTTTGTGTGTATACCCATGACAATCTACATTTTTTTCATTTTTGATAAATATGTTCTACAGGTACCCCACCCCAAACTTAAAAATGTTGCTAATTCCAAATAGCAACCTCAAACTTAGCTTCAAATCATACTCAGTCAAAAATAATTACCTATTCTAACTGCAACAGAAATCAAAATGGGTAGCAAATAAGGTGCAGGACTGTAACATGATTCGTCACTTAGTAACAACAAAATAATTTTGCATCTGGAGGCTCAAATGGTTTCACAAAGGATAATAAGAATATAAAAAATGGTGGCTTGAAAGGCTCAAGGTTTCAAAGAAACATTGTCTCGTGTGTAAGATAAAATGACCGATCATCTGTAAAGAACGGTTGCAAATTCAAGCAAAAATAACATTCATATGGAACACTCATGATAGAAAGAATTTAAGTAACTAACAACATAAAATAGATATGGAAATATTTGGCTCTAAACCTCACCGGTTATGCTATTCAGAAAAGAGATGGTGACCTATATGAGTACCTTCAGTAGTAAGCCCCAATAATTATCGTGCTCTTGAATGTAAGGGTAACCTAGCCTCCTCTGTAAACGTTCTGAAATAATTCTCTAAGACTAAAATAAGATAATCATAAATGGAAAGGTTGCAATATAATGCAAAAAAAATAAAAAAAAAATTTAGATAATGCTCAACGTGGTTTCACAAAGGATAATAAGAATATAAAAGGGTTTCATGAAAGGCTCAAGGTACCAAAGAAAAATTGTCTCACGTGTATAATAATCTAATCGATCAACCGTAGAGAACGACCGCAAATTCGAGCAAAAATAGCATTCATATGGAACACTCATAATTGTAAATATTTTAAGTTTCTAACAACCTAGAACAGATATGGAAATATTTGGCGCTAAATCTCACCAGTTATGCTATTCAGAAAAGAGATGGTGACGCTATAAGTTCCTTCTGTAAAACCTACTAATATAGACTGAAAAACATGCTAAGAATAATGTATGATGACTTGTCATCAAGGTACTTCTAGAATCACCATCTCTTTTTTGAATAGTATAACCGGTGAGATTTAGAGTCAAATATTTCCAATGCATTCTAGGTTGTTAGATACTTAAATTCTTTCTATTATGAGTGTTCCATATGAATGGTGTTTTTGCTCGAATTTGCGGTCGTTCTTTACGGACGATCGGTTAGGTTATATTACACACGATGCATTTTTTCTTTGGTACCTTGAGCCTTTCAAGCCAGCATATTATATTCTTATTATCCTTTGTGAAACCACTTTGAGCCTCTAGATGAAATTTCTTTCTAGTTACTAAGTGACGAATCATGTCACAGTCCTGAGCCTTAAATGCACCCTGTTTGATTTCTTTTGGAATTAGATAGGAAATTCTTTTGACTGAGTATGGTTTAAAGCAAAGTTTGGGGCTGCTCTTTGGAATTAGAAACATTTTAGGTTTGGGGTGGGGTAACAGTAGAACTTATTTATCAGAAAAGAAAAAAAATGAAAACAAGGTAGATTGCCATGGGTATATATAAAAAAAAAATAGAGAAAAGAAAAAAATAAGAGCCAAAAAAATAAAAAAAAATTGGTCCATTAAAAAAATGTTTATTTCTGTCGAAAAGAAAAAGATAAATAGTTTTACTGTAATTCCCAGAGTGTTTGATTCAAGGAAGGAAGGTTGGCAGTTCATCAATGTTCAGTAGAAATCCTTAGGGTTAGTAAACTATCTCCAAGTTATTTTGTTAGCCTACTTTCCCAAATATATCCTCCATTAACCTAAGCCACGTTATAACCCTTAAAGTCCTCAAAGTGCGTATATAATTTAATTTTGACTGTCTGTTTAGATTTGTCTCAAACTTACAGCAAGGTACACTCATGTGACGTCTGAAGTAGGCAAATGTCGTGACCAGCCCTACTGACTTTAGGTGATACATACGTGTATCATGGAAAAGAGTATGGCTGAGAATATGAGCTACTTTCTCCAAGATGGTTCCCCTTGAGCGTAACGAGGTAAGTTTAGTCTAAGTTGTAGATGTGATGAATGATTTTCTAAGCACAGCTCCAGAAAGGTAATGTTTTCCTGAAAAAAATGCAAAGATTAATTTATGTTTTTCTTTCATTACTTGAGGACAAGCAACTGTTTAAGTTTGGGGTTGTGATGACAGGTCATCTTACATTATTCTTAGCATGTTTTTCAGTCATTTTTAGTAGATTTCACCAACAAAACAAAGGAGTATTAGATAAATTGCCTATGATTTTGGGACATTTGTATTATTTTCTATATTTGAGTCTGTAATTCTATTCTTCCCGAAACATATCAATTTTAGGGTGTTCTTGATGTAATTCATGAAGAAATCAAGCAAATTAAGCAAAGAAAGACATCCCAAGATTTATGTGGACCTTGGGAAGATGAAGAATGAAGATTCAAGAAGCCTCAAAAGACTTTACGGAGGGAGGAATTTTGTTCCCAAGTTCCAAGACATCTTACATTGAAGAAAACACCTTAAAAGGTGAATAAAACAGGCATTTCAGCACCAGAAGTTGATCTGAAGCGCCCAGTCTCACCAGAAGGGGCTCTAGTCGCGAAGAAGCTGCACAAAAGCGCCCAGGAGCATGCTTGGTAGCACCAGACACCTAGACCTGGCAGGCACATGCACCTGGCACATGGTCTAGGGCGATAGGCGCTCAATGACTTGCAAAAAAAGTCACTTTTATGACTTTTTCGCCCCTAGAAGCCCAAGTTTTTAGCCGAAGTAAGGTGGAAATTTTCCTTATAAATACCTCCTTCGTCATTCATAATTTCTCGTTCAGAACTGTGGCAGTTCAAGAGGAAGGTGATTCTAGGAGCTTCAGGAGGAGTTATATCTTCTTCTTATCTTTTCTAGGGTATGTTTTTATCTTTTTGTATTTTGTCTTAGTTATCGTTTGTAACTAGATATTAATTTTGTTCTATAATTATTTTATTTAATGTCGTCTATTTTAGTTTTTTCGGTGGAGTGCAACCCTAAATTAGGTACTTAGGTTGTGACAGGGCCTAATATTGATGTTTATATCTTGATATTTATATCTACCTATCTAGGAAGTAAGTAGTTAATAACTAGACGAAAGATACCGAAAGCGAGTTGAACCTAGCTAGTAGTAAGTACTTAGGAGGTGAAATTACTAATATTGAGTAAAATCTAGTGAACCTAGGATGTAACTAGTTATTAATTAGTAAAACAAGTATCTTTGGGTAGTGAACCAATCCTTGTAAGACCATTCTCTTAAACCTCTTGGTAAGGTAGACGATGATAGGGTTGTGATGACAGGTCATCTTACGTTATTCTTAGCATGTTTTTCAGTTATTTTCAGTATGTGTTAGCAAAAAAAGGGAGGATTATTAGAACGATTGCCTATGATTTCGGGACTTTTGTAATGTTTTCTATATTTGAGTCTGTAATTCTAGTTTTCCCGAAACATAGCAATTTTAGGGGTTTTTTGAACTAATTCACGAAGAAATCATGCAAATTGGCAAATCAAGAACATCTAAGGAATCGTGAAGACTTAGGAAGACCAAGAATGAAGATTCAAGAGGCCTTAAGAGACTTACAAGAGGGAGGAATTATCTTCCCAAGTTCTGAGGAAAGTTATTTGAAGACGAAGACCTAAAACGACGGAAAATTAGAGAATTTGGGCCCAGGAATATATACCATTCGCCTACGACATGAAAAAAATTTCTCGGGCATGGATTTTGCAAACCATACGCCTAGGGAATTTTCCATGCGCCTAGAGTATGGTTTGAGGCACACTCACGTGGGCTAGGCATGCTAGCCATGTGCCCCGTGCATTTGAAAAGTGTGGGGCTAAATCGTCTTTTCTTGCTTTTTTGTGGGTAAAGCCCGCACTTTTAGCCCAAACCCAGGTAGAAACTCTCACTATAAATACTACCCTTCCTCATTTAGAAATTCTCGTTCAGAAGTGTGGAAGTTCAACAGGAAAGCAACTTTGGAGCTTCATGAGAGTTTTCTATGTTCTCCTTGATTTTTTAGGGCATGTTTTTATCTTTAGTAATTCATTTTATTTACCATGTATAACTAAATCTTTTTAGGTTAGAGTTCTAAGATGAACCTCTATTTATTTTTGTTGGGTATTTATTTAATTTAATGTCGTTTTTATTTTATTTATCTTTTGTTCGCTATTATGTTTTATTAGGAATTATTTATTTCTAAGAATTGTAACCCTAGATTAGGTACTTAGGTTGTGACATGGCCAAATATTGATATTACTATCTTGCCGCTTATATCTTGATGTTTATAGCTCGCATACTAATATCTATCTGTCTAGGAAGTAATTAGTTAGTAGCTAGCGAAAGATACCGAAAGCGAGTTGATCCTAGTAGTAAGTACTTAGGAGGTGTAATTACTAATACTGAGTAAAATCTACTGAACCAAGGAGGTAAACTAGTTAGTGATTAAGGAAACAAGAGACTATGGGAAATAAACCTAATAGAACCATTTTCTTAAACCCTTAGTAAGGTAGACGATGATAGGGCTGCCCGTTTGTAAAACTATTAAGTAAGTGAGTGTGTGTGTGTGTGTGTGTGTGTGTGAGAGAGAGAGAGAGAGAGAGAGTGCTATGAGTGTCCAAAGATTCATAGATGGGCGGACCTACAGGAACATTGGCCTTCATTGCATAGGGAAATGGTGGAAAGCCAACATAAAGTCTATGTTTTCAATTACCTTTGATGTGGTAAGACCCCACACGCAAGGATCATCGTGTGACCAACAGGTGCAACCAAACATTGGAGGGGTAGACCTAGTTAACCGAGATTTATAGACCCCACACGTAAGGATCACCGTGTGATCAGCAGGCGTAGTTTCCAACCTACTAGGTTAGTCACGTCCGAACGGCTTCATCACTTGTATAATCTACCTAAGATAAATAAACGCGGCATGACTGTTATTTAATATCCAACAATATAAATAGGGGGGTTTGAAAGAATCCTAACCGCTGCTTACTTTTTTGCAACCAAAAACAAGTAAACTTGCTCTGTGGCAAATAGATAATAATTGCAACTCTCTAACCCTTACTCTTTTTTATTATATCGTCAACTTAAAAAATAAGTAACGCGAATTGTTTGGATGAAACGACAATCCATGTGGATATGATACTCTACTTATCACTTTATTACTTGGTAAACCATTTGGTACACTTGCCTAATATGTAGATCAGGCTGCCAATTTGTAGAACTACCAAGAGGAGAAGGAGAGTGAGCTATGAGTGTCCTAAGATTCATAGATGGGAAGACCTTCAAAAACATTGGCCTTCGTTGCCTTTGGAAATCTAGGAACTCCAATTTAAGCCTATGTTTCAATTACCTTTAAATAGAAACAACCCGCAAATAAGGATCACCATGCTATCAGCAGGTGCAGTTAGCCATCAGAGGGATATAACTTGATCAACCGAGATAGTATAGATTTTGCACGTAAGGATCACCGTGCGATCAACAGGTGCAGCTTGACAACTAACTAGATTAAAACGTCCCAACAACCTCATCACTTGTATAGTCTACTTATGATAACTAAACGCGACATGAATGTTATTTAATTCTAACAAAATAGATAGGGGGATTCGAAGAATCCAAACCGTTGCTTACTTTTCTGCAACCAAAAGAGGTAACTTGCTCTGTTGCAAACAAATAAAAATTGCAATCTCTAACAATTAACTCTTTTATTTTATATCGTCAAACTAAAATAAATAACACAAATTATTTGGACGAAACGACAATTCCTATGGATCTGATACTCTACTTATCACTTTATTACTTGGTGAACGATTTGGTACACTTGCCTAATCTGACCATCACAAACCAAGTAGAGATGTGGCCTCATCCCAAGAACGACGCAACAACAAATCCCTTAGATCTCTACCCCTCTTCTCGAGTCACGTATCCCCAAAACGCTCATCCCTCATCTGAAGCAGGATAATCTATCTCACAAAAGAAAATTAGATTTGGAGTCCAGTGCGGATGACGGGTCCACCTCGAGTGTAACTACTTTTCTTATTCATATCCACAGAATTGTCCACAAAGAAGGAGACCAAGATTAGACAATTAAATACAAAGTGTATACTCTCAAAAGGAAAGATGTAATACCCATACTAAACGTATCTAGAAAGTTTAGCATGTGCATTATCTTTAGTACTGGATACATTAAAATTTACAACATAAAGACTTCGAATGAATATTATATACAATAATACACGTTCGTACAC
>Ga0228710_1004844_pt1 | contig 21141 bp, 7 predicted proteins | sample MedpolnodulmetaG_FD_177995 | JGI IMG/M metagenome (GOLD analysis project Ga0228710, IMG submission 177995) | Root nodule microbial communities from Medicago polymorpha collected in Santa Monica, California, United States - pink nodules | ecosystem: Host-associated > Plants > Roots > Nodule... | reverse complement strand
GGAAGAACTATACTTTGTTGGCTGGTTGGTAGAAAAAGAAAGAGTAATCGTTCAAAAAATAAAAAACTAGAAAAAGTAATAGTTCAATTAACATAAAAAAACTAAAAATCCCAATTGATGAATAATAGTTTTACAATGCTTTTCTCAGAAATATTAACATAAAAAAACTAAAAATCCCAATTGATGAATAATAGTTTTACAATGCTTTTCTCAGAAATAAAATTAAAAAGTTTTAGGTACCGTTTGACTCGGCTTTTTTTCAATTTCTCTACGTTTTTAAGGAGAAGTTAGGCCAAACACAATATCAATTAAGTTACTTATTAAAAAAGTACTTTTTTTAGAATGGATAAAATTGAATGGAATGAGCTTTAGCCAAAAGTTGTTGAATGCTACTTCAAAAAACTACTTCTCGACAATTTATTTCACAAACACCTCTCTTCAACCCACGCCGGAAACCTTTTTATTTATTTTTTAATATTTATATTTCAATATGTTTTTTTCTTCCATTTAATTTTTTTTAACCGGTCCATTTAATTTTATTATTTTTTTTGAAGGAATTATATTATCTTTTTATCACTTATATATTTAATTTCAATATCATTTAATTATCACAACTTCACTAATATTTTTATTCACGCTGTCATTGAATGACACCAAATATTTTTATTCCCTTTTTTCAACCTCGCAAATATACACACACACATTAGAGTTTAGAATAATACTTTATGTTCGTCTGTCTATTTTTTTGTTACGCTAATGCGTATAATTTTTTTTAGTGGTGCATAATATGTTCGTCTGCCTCAGTGAAAGAATTGTGGAGCTGAAGAATATATATGTAATAAGTATATAGTGTGTGTATATATAAAGAGAATAGTTAGTTTTTTCTTTTTCAATTATACTCTATAACAAATTTTGTTATAAGAATATCATATTTTTGGTGTCATTCAAATAGATAAGAATTCATATTATATGATATTATATTTGTTACATTCTTGGTGTCATTGAAAAAGATATGTTTAGTTTTTTAAATAAGAAAAAGATATGCATAGTTTGTTACAATATAAATATGCAAAATATATATAAGTACAATTTTTTTAGGCATCTATACTTGTACTTTTAATTAAAATCAAAATTTTATAAAAATAATTATACGTATTACACAACACTAAAAAAAATTATATGCATTAGAGTAACAAAAAAAAAACAGACAGATGTACATAAAGTATTACTTTAATCGCTAATATGTGTGTATATATTTTCGAGGTTGAAGAAAGGGAATAAAAATATTTGGTGTCTTCAATGACAACGTGAATAAAAATATTTCCTAGGTTGTGATAATTAAACGATATTGAAATTAAATATACAAGTGATAAAAAGATAATAAATTCCTTCGAAAATAGATAATAAAATTAAATGGACCCTCCTTAAAAAATATTAAATGGACCGGTTAAAAAAAAACTAAATGGAAGAAAAAAACATATTGAAATATAAATATTAAAAAATAAAAAAAAAGGTTCCCAGCGTGATTTGAAGAGAGATGCTTGTGAAATAAATTGTGGAGAAGTAAGTTTTGTACAATATTTTACCAAACAACTTTTAACTTAAAAATAACTTTAAATCTAAAAAAAATAACGAAACCAAACAGCTTTAACTTCTTTCTTAAAGAGCTTTATTTTAACTTTGTTTTAAATGAGCTTTTAGACCGTAAAAAAGCCTGACCAAACAGTACCTAGTCTCGTGAGCATAACTCAGTTGGTAGGACAATGCATTATTATATATAGTGGTCAGGGTTCGAACCCTGGACACCCCATTTATTCGCCTTGTTAGGTGAATTCTAGCCACTAGGCTACCTGACAAAAAAATAAATAAAATTAGAACCCTAATTTTGGTAACTAAACCAAAAAAAACTAATTGTAACCAAAAAAACTAAACCTAACCAATTACTTCAACTTCTTTACATGCACCATCATCCTAAAATAGCTGGAGTGACAGATAAGATTTTCTTCCGGTTAAAGCAGCTAGGGCGGTTAGTAAAATTGACAGGAAGATGGAAAGAAGGAACCATTGTTTCTTCAATATGTTGTGGCACTTGGTTCTGAGAAGAGGATGTTGTTGATGAGATTTCAGAGAAGGAGACATTGTTTTGGTTTCTTGATGAAGCATACATTGCTGCGATCATTGAGTCCCTTCGTTTTGCAAGTTCTCCTGGCTTTAGGATTTTGCATGGCTTTGGCTTTAGACATTTTTTCTTTGTCATGGCTGTAACTAATCAATTATAGAGGTGATGATTTTGATTTTGATTCTGAGTTTTTGAGAAAGGGTGTGAGGGAGAATCACAATATATAGGGTTTCATCTCATAGGGTTAGAACCTCATCCCGTAACAAACTTTTACTCCCTCCGTTCTTTCTCAGTGTCGTTTTAGAAAATTAACACAAAAACAACAAAGTGTATTTTGACACATTTTCTTTCTATTATACCCTTAATTTAATCCACCAATATATTCCTATTTTTTGGCATACACTTTATCTTTTCAATAAATTTAATGTTATATTTCTCTTGTAACAAACATTTTTTTTTTTTTTTATGATCGTAACAAACATTTGTTAGTTACTATCCTTTTCTCCAACATTTTTTTTTGCACACACTCTCTCTCATAACAAACAATTGTCAATTTTCTAAATATTGTGCACATCTTTTTAATTAATTTAAGTCAATATAAAAATTATTTCAACTTCACATTAATCAAAAGAAAGAAAAAAATACTTTCATCCAATTTCTTTAATCAAAATTAAGGCTTCAACTATGGCTTCAACCAATGCTAGATCCACACTGGATGACATATATTTGAATGTTGAGATTACTCCTTTACCATATTTAAATATGTTCTTTTACTTGAAATTTTTCACAATTATTCATCTTATTTGTAAAATTTTAACTCTTCATAAAACCATTATTATAGGTAACAAAATTTTGTTTAAATCTAAAGATAACAAGAAACATTTCTTTTTTAAGAAAAAACAAACAAACTTTGTTTAAAAAAACAAAGTTTAGTTTTCCAAATATATATCATTAATTAGTTTTATTGAAAAAGATAAGAGTGACCAAACAAAGAAAAAGATACAAGTAATTGACAAAGGGTATAATTGACAAATCGTACCCTTAAAATATCAAAACGACAGTTAAATAGGAACGAAAAATTCACCCTTAAATAACACTTAAAAAGGAATAGAGGAAGTATTGAATAAATTATTCGATAAGTTATCTCATAATAATATTTTAAGGAAATCTCGTAATAAACTTAATGTTAGTATGTATATTTTGAAAATTTCATAACAAACTTTAACCGATGACAATTTATTTCAAATATTTTCTTATCTCTTATATTTTCAAGTTGAAATAAAATAAGGACAAAACTTAGGTTCAATTCCTTAGATGCTTTTCGTATGATTCTTAACTAAAAATACATTTTTTTTTGGAGATAATAAACTTTGAGAGAATTATGGATTTAAGGAAATCATGGTGAGTTTAGTTAAGAACTATACGAAAAGCAGCTATGGAATTTTACCTAACTTTTTTCCATAAAGTAATTAGAAAATTGCTCTTCTCTCTTTCAAAACTTTAACTCCTGCTCGAGTCCAAAACGATGACATGCACCTTCAATAGTAGGCGTGTTGCTGCCACGGAGTTTGGAAATATCATCTCAACTTCAAGAAATATCTTTTCTTTTCATGTTACAAACTCTCGGGTGAAGTTTAATGACGACAAGCAAATGTTGTAGCTCATGCCTTTGCAAGAGAATCCACGTTATCAACGCCCACCACTTATTTTAATATACCCCTGTATTGATACTCTTATTAAGCTTTTGAAGATAATAGCTTGCTAAGCAACAAATCGTTCATTGATAGTCCAAATAAGCTTCTTATAGTATTGATAAAGCATAAATTAAGCTACTTTACAATAAATAAATAGGGCAATATATTTGTAGCTTAATTTATGCTTACCCAATTTGTAATTTTGGTTCAGCCTGTTTTGCTTTATTTAATTTTGTTTTGCTAACACTTTTTAATCCCTTTTTGCCACGCCATGTGCTTCAAAGGGAGGTTTGTTAATAACATAAATATATCTTTTGGCCTCTTCAAATAAAAAATTGCCTTTCTTATAGGGTACTAACATGACCTGAACCCGAAACGATTGGATCAAAAGTCTAGCTTTTTACCACTAAACCAATTTTTTTTTAATAAGAAGTACACTTTTTTTTTGCTAATTGAAATAAACTAAATTGTTGAAGTTAGTATGATACATACATTTACCTATATAGATAAGGTATATGTTATAATCGTCCATAAATCTTAACCGATAAAAAAGTCGATACTGCTAGGTCGAGTTCGAACTCCAACTCCTTTATTTGTGTATGATTTTTTATGGTGATTTGTAATTTCCTTTATCTAGAAAAAAAGAGTACATGTTACAATCATTTATTTTTTCAAGAAAAATGAATTTTTTGTTTTGTTTTGAAGAGGCTAATATGGAATATATTAACAACAAAAAGTGTCTTTCCTAGCACAAGATGTACTAAGGAGAAGACAACAAAGTGAACAAAGTATTTATTGACAGATCCTGTACAAAAAACAAAACAAGAAAAGAAATAACTTTTATCCTATGCCCATCACGGTGAAAGGACTAAGCCACCAACCATGGTAATTGAAGGGAAGAGTAGGAAATTTCACCTTCAACCACCTAAAAGCAAGAGACTTAATCTTGCCGACAACCTGTAATACTGAACATTCTTTACCGTTAAAGATCCTAAAAGCTGGTATTGTGTGTTTATTTCAGGTTAAAGGTCGCCGCGCGTCAAAACGATGAAATACTGTGAAAAAGGAGAAAAATGTCAAAAAAAGGAATAAAAAGTTTAAAAAGTTAGAAGTCAGGTGGGAAGTCAAAACCAGACCAATTCTTTCCCCACGTTTCAGAAGCAGTCAGGTGGGAACCTTTGGCTATAAAAGAAACCTTCAAGAATCAGTTTTGGACACCAAGCATTTTAGAGAGAGATTCAGTTATTTAGAAACAATTTAAGTTTTTCACGTTCAAGTACTTATTGTAGTTTCAAATTCCAGTTTTCGTTTTACCTACTGCACTTTATAATTTAGTTCTACAGAATACTTTTTCTATTAAATTCTATTCCAAGTTCCAGTTTTTATTATTCCTTTTCATTTCAATTTAGTTTCTCTTATCGTACTTTACGATTGCCGTGTTGCTTCACCTGCCTGCTTTAATCCATACCGTGAGTCCATATTGTGTGAGGATATTTAATTGAAATTCCATCGCTGCTGTTATATTCCAATTTGTTGCTTGCTGCGATTGCTTGCTGTTCTTTTCCATTCCAATTCTACGTTTGTGCAATTGTAGCAGTGGTGTTGCTCACTTGGGTTATGGTGTGCACTTCCAATTCCAATCCCTAACTAGCTGCAGCCGTGATTGTTTTCTTTTAATTCAAAGTATCCAATTGTTTCAGATTTGTTCTATCTACTATCTACATTTATTAGGTAGCATTAAGAAAAGTTTATTTACTATAATGTCCGAGGAGATTTTTATAGAGTCCGGAATGTGATGAACGTCGTACCAATGATACTATGTTAAGTTATATGATTAAAAGTTGTAACATGAATTATTTTTAAGTCTGAAAATTCTGATTTTTAACGATAAATATTTAAAGCGAAAGCTGAAATAAAGTGATAACGGTTTCATATCGAAAGAGTGAAACCTGTATCTGACCGCAGAAAATTCAGAAATTGTTTTTGAAATACAACGAAAGCGTTTTCTTTAATTGATTTAGAAATTACTAATTTTCAAAAAGGTATTTTAAACTTGTAGTCAGATGTGCGAAAGCGGGCGTCTATGAGTTTAAAATACGATAACGGACGCGCGAAAACCGATGGTACCTTTAAATTATTTTATTTTTCTACTAAGAATAACTTTTCGCGCGTAAATTGATTATTTTTCAAACGGAGTTTTGAAGTTGTAAGGCGTACGCGCGAAAGTAGTTGAGTAGATTACAAAGTCAAGATTCGGTGTCGAACAAACGAACGCTGAAGACCCCTTTAATTTAATCATTTTTACTCAAGAAAATATTTTCTTGTTACAACAATAAAATATAACTTAACGGGTATTTAAGGTCAACGCGAATTATATTCCGGTCTCTCGTCATTAAAAATAGTTTAAAACAAGTTAATTTCTGAAATTCCATAACCAAATTAATTAGCATCGCCTTAGATAAACAACGTGACAATAGATAACAGTACTTGACATTGGTCTCTATGGATTCGACATCTTTTATACTAAAACCGATATTTTCGTACACTTGCGGACCTATTAGTCAAGACCAGCAATAGTGGTCGTGCCACCAGCAATCGGCATGTGCAGAAGCCGATAGAGTTTAACCTATACCAGTGATTGTGACACCAGCAACCGAACATCAATGAATATCTTGATGAACTACACAATTTCTACACAATATCACATTTCTTCTTCATTATTCTTCCTTGTCGATCACTTCCTGTTTCTTCTTCATTCCTTTTCCCATTTCAAACGTTAGCGCAGTAAAAAGAACGGAGTGCCCGTTTTTCGCTAATTAAAATAAAAACTATAAAATTTGGGAGTGAAATAAGGGTTAGGGGTTGAAAGGAATTTGGGGATGAAAAAAAGGAGGAGAGGAAGCTCACCAAACCGACAGAAACATTTGATTTTCTTTTTAATAAACTTTTCTGGGTTTATTTTGGGTTTTGATTGAAGTATTTATGAAGTTGGTGAACATGCAGAGGAAGAGGAAGGAAGATGATGAAGAAAAGTAGAAATAATTAAATAAATTAGATGTTGGTGGCTCACAATTCATATAATATACCTACAATCAAATGGATAAAATTATATCATTAATATTTGACATTAAAAAGATAACAGAAAGGACCAATTTGATAAACGAAGATATAATTAAAGGACCAAAATGGAACTTTTACTAACTGAGGGACCAAAGTGAAACTCATAAATTAATTAAGGGACCAGCTGTGTAATTTAGCCGTAAATTAATTAAGATTGAACACCTAAATATAATTAAATAAAAATTAAAAGTATTAAAAGTTACATAAAAATTGACTCTTTTTTTTTATAGAAATAATTGACTTATTTATTTGATATTTAATGTTATCTATGTATATTACATTTGATTGGTTGATATCATGAGGGTAAATTACCCTATAATCAAGAGAGGGCAATCTAGAAAGAAAAAAAAAAAAACCTTTTGGATATTTGTTAATGAAGATGTGTGAAGGGTTTAATGAAACTCATGTTTTATATGAAACTAGTAATAGACCCGTACGAATCATATAAAAAATAATTACATTGTTAATATTGTCAAATGTTTAAGGATAATAAATGAAAATTATCAACGTTAATATAATGTTTCTATTGATGCGTTTTATCTGCAGAAACAAATTTTATGTAAATATATGAGAAAGTAGATATGATAAAATTGTGGAAACTCATTAATATTGTCAAAATATAAACATTAATAAAATGTTTCTATTGATTAACTTTTTATTTATATGCAAAACACCGTTTAATATTTTCACCACACTCGTTGCAGATTTATGTGTTTACAGTAGAAACTCTTTAAATTAAAACTCGGTAAATTAATAAACTCTCTAATATAATAAATTTGTCCGGTCCCGACTTGGGCCAATGTAAAAAATTGAAAAACTCGATAAAATAATAAAATAATAATTTTTTGGGATATCCCTTTATAATTTTCGGTCCCAAGAAAATCATAAATTAATAATTCATAGAAACTGAAAAAAAATATATTACAGTCTATTGAAATATGATTCAATAGTTGTCTGTTTTCCTTTAAAGTTCAAGTATGTTTGGAGCTCATCTCTAACTTTTCTTATTGCATCCAATAGCTCAGGTGTTGTATTTTTGTATTGTATCATAAAGTTGTGAAGAGTGTTCGACGCCATAAGTGGTATGTATCGATAAATTAATAACTCTCTAAATTAATAAATTTCTCCGGTCCTGACATTATTAATTTATAGAGTTTTAACTGTATATACACACAAATAAATTTTTATGTACATATATGAGAAAATTGATATGATAAAATTTTAAAATCTCATGACTATTTTCAAAATATCAACATCAATGTAGTGTTTCAATTAAATAACTTTTTGTTTTACATGCAAAACACCGTTCAATATTTGCACCGCGTCCGTTTCAGATTTTATGCTTTTTATCTGGAGAAACAAATTTTATGTAAATATATGATAAAGTTGATACGATAAAATTGTGAAAACTAATTAATATTGTCAAAATATAAACATTAATACAGTGTTTTTGTTGAATTACTTTTTATTTTATGTATGTAAAACATCGTTCAATGTTTACACCGCAGTCGTTGCAGATTTTATGTGCTTATATATGCATAAATAAATTTATATTTACATATATGAGAAAATAGATAAGATAAAATTTTGGAAACTCGACTATTTTCATAATATCAACATCCATATAGTGTTTCTATTAAATAACTTTTTATTTTATATGTAAAACACCTGAAAGTATTTGCACCTCACTCGTTGAGGATTTTATATGCTTATATATGCGAATTTTTTTATGAAACGATATGTGATTGTCGATATGATAAAATTTGAAACACTCATGACTATTTTTAAAATATCAACATCACTGTATATGTATATATATTTTTTTTATCAAATCAACATCATTGTATTGTTTCTCCAAAACACCGTTATATATTTACACTCATTGTAGAATTAACATTGTCGCGTCATTTTTTGGAGGTCAAGCTATTTAATTAGCATTTGACTCACTATTTTATTTCACTACTTGAACTTTTAATTTTTAAAGGAAATGAGAAAAAGTTCAAATAAACCATTTTAAAAGATTTTAGGGTTCGGGGGTTGGTTATATTTAGGGAAGGTGTTAGAACCCTAGTACTCTACGAGAACCTTTTGATTTTATTTATTTTTTGTGCGACAAGGTCCTTTGCCTACATACCCGTGAGAGATCAAAACCTCGTAGTTCGGGATAAAAATTGACATTTGATTTGTTTTGTGTTTTTTTATTAGTTTTGAAAAAAATTTAAAATAAAAGCCAAGTGGCAAATGAGTATTTGTTTGTATTTTATGTTAAAAGAAAGAAATACTCAAAGTAGAATTAAATGGATTGAAATTTGATTAAGAAAGAAATAAAAAAAAAAGAAGGAATCATCAAGGTTTATTATGAAAATGATTTTGTGATTTTTTGGATTATTTGAAATGTTTTTGTTGTTTTTATTTACTATTAAAACCTAAAACCTAACGTGACAATAAAATAAAAGCGCAAAGTAATTTCGTAGTGATGTTGGATCACCACGAAATCCTTTTAAACTAACCTAATATTTTGAATTTTTTCGATATATATAAAACGGTAAAGAAATAAAAGGACACACGCGCCCTTTTCTCATTTATAATTTACATTGGCCTAATATACATTATAAAGCATAAATAAATAAATGACAAATAATTAAAAAAAATGACAAATGAAAAGTACATGCATAAGATGTTATAAAGCACTATATAACTAAAAGAAAATGAATGATAAAAAATGCCTAAGATAAAATTAAAACCCTAAATAAACTAAACAATAAATAAATAACAAAAATAAAAATGCATGAGATAATAAAACACTAAATAAATTAAACAAAGCATTATTATTTACCTTTGTTTATCGTTTAATTCAAAGATTAAATTAAATTATACGACAAACAAAAGCAACCAAAATAATAGTATAGAAACAATATGAAATGACCAAGAAAAAAACATAAATTGAATCCAAAATAGTTTAACCACGGTTAATTTCAGTATCATGATAAACATTGCCTCAAACGAAAACTAATTTAGTGTCACAAACAAACAAAAATTGCCTCAAAACATATAAATACACTCGGTTAAGGTACAAAGTTTGTTTGCTCAAAAACCAAAAAAAGTATGAAAATTAAGTATAAATGAGATGTTGCAGTACTAAAGGGCTGAAATATCATGAAGAATAATCAAAACCTGCCGAGTGAACCTGCAAGGAAATTGATCTTCGCAAGTGTATATAAATATAATTGATTTGAACCATAGTTTTGACAAAGTTCAATCAAGAAGTTGACTTGCGTTTTATACTAGATCTACAATCATTTGGATTTTCAAACATATGAAAAGACGATTAACACAAGCTACAGCAATGAAGAATACAAATAAATTAAAAGGAACACCTGAATATAAGAGAAAGTAGCAAGACGATATGAGTGTGTTGTGTTTAGGCTTGGACTTTTTGATTGAAAAAAAAATGAATGAACGAAAGAAAGCGGCCGCTGCAAGGTTTTTCCGGTCCCCCCAAACTGTGTCTTGCAGGCTTGTTTTATAACATTAGGGTTTTGCAGGAAAGGAAAGAACTTAGGAGAAAGAAATGCGTTGACCCTAAAATTGTGGCAAGGAAAGTGGCTTGGAAAGAACGAATATTTTTTGGAACATTTTAATTTTGGACTCATTGAACTTTGACACTATTATTTTTGGACATTACAAAATAAAAATAAAATAATTAAAATGAAAATAAAAATAAAGACTAGAATAAAAAACCAAAATTAAACATTAAAAAAGTTAATAAAAGATGGAAATTAAAAGATAATAAAACAGAAGATGAAAAGTAAATAAAAAATGAAAATAAAGAGAGAAGAGGGTCCGACTCGGAACCGAACATGAAGTATTTTAAAATATATCTCTGCCGAATTTTACTGAAAACCAAGGACTATTTAGAGTCAAACGACGTATGAATGTGGGAACTTAAGTCAAAAATTGGGGTATGACAAAAGTGCTTATATCTTCAAAATCAAATAAAAAAATAGTTGTCCACAATTATCATGATAATATATTGGCTTTTAAAAAAGAAGAATTATGAAATTTTATTGAGTTTCAATTTTTATATATTGTTTTCTTAAATAATTTTTTATATATTGTTAGTATATTAAAAAAATAAATATTATTTTAAAATTAAAAGTATTCCAAAGACTTATTAATTTTGCATCCAAAAAAATAAATAAACTTTTCTATCCATATATCTTGTTATATCCATCTATCCACGAAGTGCAGATTACTTACAATTTTTTTTTGTAGAGAAAAAATTGGCTACAACTGTTTATTTTTAATTAAAAAAAAAATAATGGTTTAAAAGTATTCCAAAGACTTATTAATTTTACATCCCGAAAACAAATATGCGTGGAAGTTTGTTATATTTGTGGATAATTCCATATTATTTGTTTTTAAGTTATTTTTTAAAAAACAAATAAATAAATTCTATATTTATCTGTGAAAATTTGTTAGATTTGTGATGACCACTATCCATAATTTTTTTTAATAAATTAATTAATTTCATAGTTATCCGTGAAAATTTGTTACAATTGTGATAACCATTATCCATAACTAATTTAAAAAAAATAAAAAACAATGAATTAAATTTTGCAAAATGACCATTATGCACATAAAATTAAGGAGATTGTGAGTTCTAAAGAGGATGATTATGAAATTTTGTTGTACTTCAATTTTCGTATATTGTTAGTTGTGATAACCATTATCCATAACTAATTTAAAAAAAATAAAAAACAATGAATTAAATTTTGCAAAATGACCATTATGCACATAAAACTAAGGAGATTATGAGCTTTAAAGAGGACGATTATGAAATTTTGCTGTACTTCAACTTTCATATATTGTTGGTTGTGATAACCATTATCCATAACTAATTTTAAAAAAAATAAAAAAACAATGAATTAAATTTTGCAAAATGACCATTATGAACATAAAATTAAGGAGATTATGAGTTTTAAAGAGGACGATTATAAAATTTTGTTGTAGTTCGATTTTCATATATTGTTAGTAGAAAAGAAGGGGAAATAATAGGAGAATATATCGTGGAAGAATTATTTTAATGATTTTGGCTTAAAATAAGGAGAAAATAGATCGGATTTGTTGCAGTTTCTATTCCAAAGGCTAACGTGGAGAGACAAAATTGGCTCCGGAATTAGTTGCACTCACTATTCTTTAGTGTATATATATATCCCCTATAAAAACTAGCTTATTATAATTTATATCTATCTATATACCACATCCACATCCTTGAAATATTGTAGAACTCTTTTTTCTTTGTATCAGTTTGCTCAGATTCATGTAGCCTTGACAATATGAATGATTCAATCTATTCCTCGACATATGTTGTGATTTATTAATCGTGTTAAGAACAACACTAACATTCTTATAAAAACACGTTAAGTTGTAAACCTAAGAGGACTTTTATTATCCCCAAATAAAAATAATTGATTTTTTTTTTTTATATAACAAAATTCAATGAATCTGTTCATTGATCGTCCAATATTATAAGCTTATTAGGATACACGCAAGCATAAGATGGTAAAATCGATGGAAATTCTAAAGTCCTGAAATTGCTCTTTTCCCATAATGTACATGCAACATCGAACTAAGATTATTGAATTAAACTGTTTACACAATAATTTCATTGAACAAGAGTACGGTACATAATTTGGATATAATTTGCATACATCGATTTCTTCTAAAAAACAAAAAAACTAAGAAATAGATTTGTGAATAACCCAGACGTATCCATTAATCTCAAGTGTAGGTTTCTTCACCATCTTGAAGGCTGGAGTTGTTTTCCGAGCGACTTTTCTTGGTGCTTGTACTCCAGTAGACTTGATCTTTTGCTTACTCTTTTCTGACCCAACTATTTTTTGCTTAACAATAGCCATATTAACTCCAAAAGCTTAAGAACCGAAGAGTTTGAGTGTTGAATTTTACTTGATATCGATGTGTGAAATAAAATATGACTATATATAAAAAGAAAACAATGTCTCTCGGCACTTTTGGCTGAATTTTTCTTTCCAAAAGTACCCTCAGTTTTCAATACAAATAACACATGTAACAAATAGATAAGAATAATTTAAATATTAAAACAAATGTAACAAACACGATATGAATATGAATATTTTTTTTTCCTTTATCATTTAAAAAGTGTAACAAACTAGATGCTTTTTCATCATTCCAATTATACCCTTAAACAATTTTTTCTATAATAAAATTGTTGTTGGTGTCATTAAAAAAAGAATTTAGATTATATTTTTTTTGTTATATTGTACCAGCGAAAAGACGTGCACTCACGTGCCCGTCTTTCCGTTCTTTTATTGCGCTAACATTTGAATTTTATGAACGTTTTTTTTCTTAATAAAATTTTGATTTTGATTAAAACTAAAAATATAAATGTTTGTTGCTAATAACAAACCAAACTAACCATGATTACCTATTTCAATGTAACAAAAAAATATAATCCAAATTCTTTTTTTAATCACACCTGCAACAATCTTTATTATAGAAAAAGTTGTTTAAGGGATTAATTGGGAAAATGAAAAAGTTAGTATAAATATATTCATCCAGTTTGTTACACTTTGTATTGAAAATTGATGGTATTTTTGGAAAGAAAAATCTAACCCAAAAGTGCTGAAAGGGATAGTTTTCTTTCTATATAGCATAGATTATTGTCGGTGTTGATGAAATAGATAATCATGGTTAGTTTGAATTTTTATAACTTGAAAGTAACAAACATTTATATATTTTTTTTGTTTTAATCAAAATCAAAATTTCATAAAAAAAATATCGTTCATAATTTCAAGTCTGTCCGAATGCTAGTCCCAATAAGAGAGATAAATGCGAAAATATTATTTTATTTTTTGAGGGGAGTAAAATATTATTTTTGTTTTTCATTTATTATTATATAATTTATTTTTTTACCGAAAAATAGTAAAGATCCACAAGTTCGTATCAGACGCACCATATCTTGAAAATTACTCCTCTCTTTTGAAATTGCTCATTCTTTTATCTCAGTGGGAGTCAACTCACGCTCGACATTTTTTCAGATCGGTTCAATCACTTTTTAAGTCGGATCAACCAATCTTAAAACTGGCAGCGTGAGTTAACTCACGTTGAAAAATGCCGAGTGTAAGTTAACTTCCAATGAAATAAAGAAATGAGCAAGTTCTCCTGACCTTAGGATTTTAAATGGCCTTGGCTTTAGACATTTTTTCTTTGCCATGGCTGTAACTAATCAATTATCACGGTGATGATTTTTTATTCTGACTTTGTGAGAAAGGGTGTGAGGGAGGATCACAATATATAGGGCTTTATAGGGTTATAACCTCATCCCGCAACAAACTTTTATTTGATAAATTATTTAATAAGTTATCTCATAATAATTTTTTAAGGAAATCTCGTAATAAACTTAATAATATAAGTATGTATATCTTCTTTAAAAAAAAAGTATGTATATCTTGTTGAAAAAATATAAGTATGATTTTTCTTTTAAAAAAGATTATGTTTATAGGAAAGCGTGTAATGTTGTATCAGAGAAAACTTCAACATACACTCATTTTTTTAATTCTATTTTTAATCTTTTAATATCAACCCTTGAATTCGTTTTTGTCACATGTCAAACATCTATGCATTGAAAATGAGTAAATGGAACATACCTAAATGGAGCAAAGTTTAAATCTGATTGCTGGATATAGGCATCTCTCCATTGTCTCGGTCTGGTTAGCATTTTCCGTCGTTAGCTTTGAACGTTTTGTTTCCCACGCATCTAGATCGTTGGATCTGAAGCGTTGGGTCGTTTTCCACGTGGGCTTTACTCTTAATAAATAGTGAGAGGTTTGAAGTGGGGGTTTTTGACGAGGACCAATATGGTATCTTTCTTTAGTGAATATTGATTGTAATAGTGTTGAGTTTAAAAAATTAGATTACTTTTATTTTGGAGTTGGATAATGCTCTTTGTTTTCTTAGTTCCTTGTTGAGCCTTATATGTGATGGCCAAAGTGTAGGTATAAATAACAACTAGTTATCATTTTGAAGGTTAATACACAAATTGATATTTTCAATCTTTGATTGAAGGGAGGGTTAGAATTGCTCTTCTAAGATCCTTATCAAGAACATCTTATTCTTGTGGCAGATCCGTGATTCGATCTTATCGTTCATCTTGAATGTGGCGATCGTTCTTCCCACTTCTCATCTAATTCTATTTTGTATGGTTTTTTTCTATTCCTAGTTTGGTCAATTTTCTTAGATTTTCTATCATTTTCCTTCATTTTCTATCCCAATTCAAGAAATTTACACTTAGGTCAAAGATCTTTGTATGGTGAATCCTTATTGGATCCACATCAGTGAGTACTTTAAATAAGGTGTGTTATTTTTTTCTCAATTTTTGAAATACTAATTTTTTTTTTTAGTTATTTGATTAGAAAATAATATTTATATCAGACAAATTCATTCCAATTCCCCGTATTGATTTGGGTGGAAGGACATCAATTACTTTGATTTTTTTCTCCAAATGTGTTGAGAGCCTCTATTAATCTATTTAACTGAACATGGAAAAATTCTGAGTTATTTACGTAATCTACTTGTAAGTGCTAATCACCGGCCCTTTAAGCCAAAGACAATAACAATACAAAAGAAAACCTATACACATAGAGATCTTGTTGCGGCAGTCTAGTCTTTGTTTCTAGTTTCTAGAGCTTTGTAGATTTACCGTTCAACTTATTTTTAGTTTCTTGTCGTATTATTTGTATACTTTCATTGTGCAGCAGAGAGTCTTGCATAAAAAATTTGTGTAGCAGAGACTAGAGGGCGCCTATTGTGCTTCGCTTGTTGACCGTGACCTTGCTTTTTGATACTACATATTTATGTCTTTCATAGGTTTATTGTAAGGCTATTACTTTTCCATCGTATGAGTTTTTCACGTGCCTTAGAATATTTTCATGGTGAAAACTCAATTCGGACTCTATAATCCGAAAATCTCCTACAATATTTTAGTAAAAGAGCTAGAGTCTGTGAGAAAGTTATAGGGTGCGAAAAGTAAGAGATTTACTTTTCCCACCCTACTGCCTTCTCGTGCGCCCTGCAAAAATTTCAATAATACCTCTAGTCCGGATTTCGTTTTCCGAACCAGATTGTTAGTATTTTCGGAAAATAAAATCCGGACGCATACCTGAAAAACTAAATTTTTTTGAAGAAAATGTAAGAAAGGAGGTGAAGAAGAATGAAGGAAAATGTTGAAGATGCAAGCCTTTTTATAGCCTTAAATAAGTCATAGATCTTAATTACAGTCAAATAAAACGTGTTCCACATTCAAACCCGTCAAAAAATGCATTCAAACTCCACTAACCGGCCTAACCTTTGGTGAAATGTCACCGGCCAAAATGTTACTGAGGGTTTCCGGATTTTATAATCCGGAATGCAAGAAGTTATTCCGAATTATAAAGTCCGAACTGCATCAGGCCCTTTATTTGGATTGTTTTCGTTGCAAATGCCTTGGAAAAAATAAAACAAAGGTACATAACATAAATAGAAGCAACATAAGACAAATAAACAGTTAAAAAAAACATAATAACAGAAATGATGAATCTTTTGGGAAGGTGTTTTCAAGAGGATTTCTTTGAGTTAGATCCCGCTGCCTTGCCAAATGACATATTCATATGGCAGACAACAAGATCTAACTCATAGCAACCTCTTGATATTTTTGAGTTATCTATCTATCAAGGAGGCAGCAAGGAGTATCTATATATTTTTGAAAGCGTGCTGAGGATCTTCACCATGCTGACACATAAAGAGCAATCTATTTTGCAGCAACATGATAAAGATCCTCAACACAATGACAATAATTTTCATGGTCTCTTTGGTGTGTTTGTTTGTATTTTTGACAGCATGCTGAAGATCTTCATCACGCCGTCAAATAGAGAGCTAACTCATCTATTTGCGACAACGTGAGAAAGATCATCAGCTTAATGACAAAAATTTGCATGGTTTTCTTTGGTGTGTTTGTGTGTTTTGCTGGTATTGAAGATGAAAACCGGAGAGGGTGTATTTATAGAGGTCCTTGGATGTTTTGGACCACATAAACTCTTGGTGCAATGTGGTCCATACAAAAGAATTCTATGCTGAAGTATTCCGGATTTTGTAATCCGAAATACACTTACGCCCTATGTGAATCCGGATTGCATAATCCGAAAATCATATATTTGGTTATTATATCGATTAAATGAACATCTTTGACGTAAATTAAGACATAATGAAAGTTTAAATAATATATATTATTCAAAACATAATGCAACAACTTAATTCAACAACACATAACTAACATGCAATTAAAACAACATAAAACACGCGATTAATTAAAACATAACACATTATCACGGATCATCTAAACTAACTTCTTCCTCTGGTCCCTCCAGCAGATCCCTGATCTCTTCGTAGTTCCTGGGCTGGTGAAAACTTTTCAGAATTTGTTCAGCAGATCTAGCCAACGAAGCGTCCAACTCGATCGGTCCTCTAGTATTGTGCTGACCAAAGACAGAGAACATGGTTCTCACTTCGTCGTCGTTTGTGAGTTTTATCCGGCTGAAGCGAAGAGATCCGGCTGAGTCAGACAATGGACATCGATATTCAACACCGACCACCCTCCTCGTGTCTCTGTGGTTGAATTGACGGTTGATTTGATCCAGCTCATCCTTCAGCCCGGAGAGGGTGACATCGTTGCGAATCATAAACATATGGGGTGATGTTCCACCGTTGTAGTAGACTGCCGCTAGCTTGGTGTTCGGATCAAAGCCAGGAAATTCCATGATAGTTTTTTCTGGTGTAGTTTATTTGTAATGAAAATAGGGACCCCTATTTATAGAGGTATCTAGGCGTTGTGGACCACAAAAATTATCGGTGCAATGTGACTGATAAGTGCTCAAAAGTAACATATTTTATGTGTTAATCTAGGCATTTTAGTGATTTGTTCTGCAAGTTATCTAAGGAAAAGCTACCAAATTGTGTTCTTTTACCATTTATGCTTTACATGCCTGATCTCCTCCCTTTTATGCAGGAAATGACAAGTAAGGAATAAGAAAGAAGCACATGAACCAAAGTTAGTACGCTTGAGCGTCCTCAGCACGCTTAAGCGTACACAATGTCGAGAGCAACTTCATGTACGCCATTAGTACGTTGTTGGTACGCTTCCCAGATTTAGAGAGCACGCTTAAGCGCCCTCTAGTACGCTTAAGCGTGCAAGTTTCAGTAGCCAAAATTCTTGTACGCTATCAGCACACTTGTGGTTCGCTTAAGCGAACTTCATTAGGATGCAAGTGAATAAGGCACACGTGGCTGCTCCCAATTGTCCAACAGAAGATTTCCTGGAGGCGCGCTTAAGCGACCCTTGTACGCTTAAGCGTGCAGGCACGAATTCTGCCCAACTTAAAGAGTTTTTCTTCTTTTTCTCAAAATCTTATCATTTTTGTAATACATTTTCTGATTTTTGGAGAGTGAATATGACATTTTCTAGAGAGAGAAACACAAAGCAAGGTAGTTAGGAGTAGATTCAACCCAAGATTTGTTGAGACATCATGGATCTAGGCATTGAATCTTCATCTTTTCTTCATCCTTTGCGAAGCTATCATAGACATATGTAGCTACATCTACCCTTGTGGGTTTTGAGGTATTCAAACAAGCTATTATGTAATTTCTTGATATTTTAATATATGGTTCTACCTCATTTATTCAATGTTGTTGTTATTCTTGTATTTAATGCTTTATTGAGATTCAAAATGATATTGACAAATACTTTTGGATTTAGGAAATAGAATAACAATCTATCTTAAGTTATCATTCTAGACATAGATGTTAATATTTGATAATCGCTTTTAATCTAGAACTTAATGCTTTTGGGTCATTTAATCGGTTGGGAAATCGTCGATTAAACGATCCAATCGACTTTGTGATTGTTTAAATGTTTGGGAAATCGACACTTAAACAATCCCTTAGAAATAACGATATCATTTGGACATGAATGATATTGTCGAGTGATTGTGATAATATCGTTTAAAAAGCTTGAATCCGTTATTTGATCGAGAGATTGCAGCTGTTACGCTTGGTTGATGTCTCTGAACCCAAGCGAAATAGCTCTGTCTCTTCTCGTTTTACTTTTATGTCGAATAGAACAATAGTTTTACACAAACAAACAATTTATACCCAAACACTTAACGTGATGAATATTGTGAAAATGCTTATGAAATACGCAACTGCCTGCGAAAACGATCCTATTATACTTACGTGTAAATAGTTTTATGACATGTAAAAATCATACATCAGACACACAAAAGATCTAATGTTGAAGCAATCTGAATTCTAAAATCCGAACCAACCCTCACCATACACAAAGTCCCAAGTTTCCCTTTGGTTCACGCCATGGTCTCTTGCTCCCTAGAGGCCTCTGTGCCCCCTTTGTCTCCCCACCAACAGTGAAGCTACTGATATGTCCTATCATCCGGAGCCACTGGTATAGCTTACCCCCTAGAAATAGTTTTAGGTTCTTATGTAAGAAGCTTCAACGTTTGTAATGTATTATTCATATATTAATAAAATGACTTCCTTTTGGGAAAGCTAAATCTGGACCAGGGGTGAAAATGGAAAAAATAGGGTGCGCGAGGAAAGGCATAGGGTGAGAAAAGTAAAACTCGAAAATTAATAGCCTTATTGTAAGGCATATGGCTTGTGTTTGGCCCATTTTTCTCATAATGAAATTCGAATTCTGCTCTTTACTCAAACAATTTTGCTCACTCCCAACTGAAATGATCAAAATGCCCCTACATGAGTTAACTCACGCAGTGTGAGTTAACCTGCGTGAGTTAACTCACGCTGCGTGTTGTTATAAGCCCAGGCAGAACCTCATTTCCTCATTTGCAATCTCAAATTTCTCTCAAATTGCCCAACTCCGAAATTCTTTCAACTTCAAATCAAACAACACTCAAATAACAAGAACAAGTAAGTTCTCACTTAAATTATGTTGGTATGATATATTTTTTTCACTTAAACTAGAATTTTTTAGGTTTAGTGTTTTGTTAAAATTTTGATTTTGTTTGCAAGAAATGATAGAATGTTACATGGAAATGACTTATAGTGCTTAATTGTTATGATGTTTAGATGTTTGCATGATTATGATAAATTTTTTACACTTAGATTAGATTTTTTTAGTTTTAGGGTTTAGTTTAAATTTTGATTTTTTTGCCAAGAAATCATACAATGTTACGTGTAAATGACTTATATTGCTTAATTGTTTAGATGTTTGCATGTTTGTGTTGTAGTTATCATTTTTAGGGTTTATGTATAATTTTCACTCCAAGTGTTTGATGAAATGTTTGAATGAGTTTTTCATTGATTATTTTTAATTTCTTATTGTGTAGATTTGAAACAATGGTCGGGTGGATCGACATTCATGCACAATTCAACGGCGGAGAACCTCAGAGGTTGAAGGTTCAGTGCCTTGGTGTAACGTTAAGAGGTCTCAAAGATGAACTGAATGAATTCTACCAAGGAGTCAATCCGAGAGACACAAGGAGGGTGAAATACGTTCGGTATAAACGTCCAACGCTCGACAAGGGGAGAGTATCATTTAGTTGGGTGGAATTAACGAACGACGAAAACGTGACGAGCATGTTTTGGGAGCACAATATGTTCCAGTGGATCGATATGCGGGTAACGTTGTTGAGATCAACTGAAGATATTATCAACAGTTTGATTCCACCAGAAGATCGTGATTAGGTAGGGGATGCACCTTCCAACTACAACAATTGTCTTCCTCTGAATGTGGTAATTCAAACTTGTTAAACAACATTTCCCAATCATTCACCCGGAAGTGTTGAGTTTAATTGGTTTTTATTCGAATTTATGTTGAGTTTAATTAGTTTTTATTTGAATTTATCTATTCAAAACCTACCTATGGTACCATTAGTGCATGCAAAAAAAAAAAAACTGTCAACCATATTAGCGTGAGTTAACCCACGCCAGCCCATGCATGCAACGTGAGTTAACTCACGCTGGTGTTAAACCCAGTGTGAGTTAACTCACGCCAGTTTGTCCGGTGTTCAAAACTCAAGAACACGTTTTTTGGACTTTGGTAAGTTGTTCAACCTTCATTTTAATGATTTTTACACTTTTTTTTTTTTTTTTTTAATT
>Ga0228710_1004842_pt1 | contig 21147 bp, 15 predicted proteins | sample MedpolnodulmetaG_FD_177995 | JGI IMG/M metagenome (GOLD analysis project Ga0228710, IMG submission 177995) | Root nodule microbial communities from Medicago polymorpha collected in Santa Monica, California, United States - pink nodules | ecosystem: Host-associated > Plants > Roots > Nodule... | reverse complement strand
AAATTTTTATTAATGAGAATAGAGAATTGTTTTCTGTTGTTGAAATTATTATTTAAAAGGAAAATATATGCCATTGTGTGATATCATGTGAAGTTTTGTAACATCCTAATTATTAAATTTATTCCTACTATTTAATGACAATCGTCGGGAAATAGGGTGTTACATAACATGAAAACAAATAAATGAGGTTTAAAGAGTCCCAACTACCGTCAAACATATGAACCAAACTCTTTATTTTCTGCAATCAAATTACTACTCTCACTACGCAAACAATTCAAACTTACAAATCCATAAACCATTTATGATTTTTAATTAAATAAGTTTAATAAATTGTCGAGTTGACGACAATACATGTGGAGACGATAACTTACTACTTTATTACTTGTTGTATTTGACTTCACTTGTCAAGTTTGTTGTCAGTATCCTTTAATCGATCATATTAAGAAAAAGTTATCAGGGTGGAGTAGTAGGAATCTCTCATTGCTTGGTAGCTTAATTCTTCTGAACGTTGTCTTTTCCTCATTACTGGTCTATTTTATTTTCCTCTTCAGGGTCCCACATATATTATCTCTTGTATTTAATCAATTTTTAAATGTTTTTTAGTGGGGGGAGTGAGGATGTCAGAAAAATACATTGGATAAAGTGGGAGAAGATGTGTCTCGATAGCGAGAAAAGTAATTTAGGGGTACATAGAATTCAATAGTTAATTTGTCTTTATTAAGTAAATGGTGTTGGGGGATGCATGTGAATCAACGAGGTTGTGGTATTAGGTTGTCGTGGCTAGGTGTGTTTCTTGATAAAGATTGAAAAACATGTTTCATCGAAATAATCAAGTTTCAAGATGTGTGTTACATGCTAGGACATCCACAAGTAGAAAACAATAACGCCAAACTAAGTCAACGATGAACAAAAACGAAGTCTAAGAATAAATATTACATCAAGAAGATAATTGTATTAATTGTGCTTGATGTATACTCTCTCAAACCTCGATTATAAGCAACATTTCACTTTTTAGGTTCATTGAATAACTAATGTACCTGGTCTATAATACAAACTAAATAATTTTGTTGTTCAATGAATCTAAAAAATATTTTTTCTTATAATTGTTACCAAAGTGAGTATATATCATCATCATTGGTTCATGTTAAAACTAGAAGATCCATTCTTTATTTTACATTTATTATAACATTGGATATTGTGCCATAATAGATACGACATAAATGTATACGTGTTTAATTTTCCGTGTACGTTTTCCTTATGCTTGACTAGCATTCCTAAGTGTCGCCCTCTTTTTCACTGTCTCCCCTATTTTCACCATCTAGAAAGTCTATGTTTTTTCCACCTCCGTCCCTCTTTCCATCACCTTGAAAGTCTATGATATTTTCACCACTATCTCCCTTTACACTATCAGGCTCATTCTCTTCGTCTATATATTATATATACGCTGTTTCTACCACCACCCCTTTTCCACCACGGCCCCCATTTTTACCGCCGTCATTTTTTGGCCACCCCCCCTTTTTCCATTGTAGTCCCACCATCCTTTGACCCACTTTTGACTGTGAGCCCACCTTCCAATCCTTTTCCCCTTTTCATTGTCGTCCCACATTTCACCTCCATACCATTTTCCATCGTCGTCCCTTGGAAAGTTTATCACTTTATCACCACCACACCAATTAATTTTTGTTCTTTCATCATCGTCTTTTCAAATTGAACCAATGTCTGACAAGTATGCATAACAATCTACCCCGATGTTTGTCTTTGGTTCTTTCATCTCACCAAGTACAAACAAGTAAATAACTTTTTTATTAGATACCCAAAAGAAAAAAAGTATGCATACATAACTACTAATTATACATACATACATACATACATATATTGTTTCATATCTTCAAATGGTTCAACTGATAGAATAGAGCTAAGAAGTATTGTATAGCATAAAAAGATAAAATATTTGGTTTCCATCCTTGTTATAGCTGAAAGTTTCTTGTGAAATATGGATATAATCGACACCTATTTATAATGATCAATGGACAAGATAAAACCAAACAATAACAATAGAACGAACAAGTTTTATACAATATATAGTATAATAAAATATATTTGATATTTTACCAAAAAAATTACATTAAATATAATGTTCGGCTAGCTGATTGTGAGGATATTGAGTCATCAACACCCATCGAATCATTGAAGGGATACATTTTGGCATATTTATCAATCGATTGTACAATAGAAAATATACAAAATATAATGTTTGACTAGCTGATTGCGAGGATAATGGGTCATCAACATTTATCGAGTCATTGAAAGGTTATATTTGAGGGCTATTTTTTTACGAAGGGCCACTTGAAAGAAACACAAGAATAAGCTTATTTTTTCTTTGTCACATGTGCGTGTTATTACTTGAAAGAAAGCAAGAAGGGGGCAGTAGGTGTAGCTACACATAGAAAAAACACAGTCGTGTATTTCGTGTGGTAAATATTTGTAAAAAGCAGCATTTCCCTTAGGAGATATTTTATCCTTGTTATGCCTAAGAATTTCTTACAAAACTAGAAAAATACACGTGTTATTGCATTGTTATTGTTAGATCAAAATTGGTTAAAGAACATAAACCCTTAAGTTTTGATGACAACAAAACACGTATGACAACAATTAGCATACTTTAATGTGTGTTTGAGTGTGCGAGAAATTCCAAGAGAGTTACATAGGTCAATGCTTATATATACCAATGGTTTTATTATCATCATTGTTTCATGTTAAAACTACAAGGTCCATTCTTTATTTTACATTTATTGCAACATTGGAGATTGTGCGAACACATATGCATCATAAATGTACACGCGTCTACTTTTTAACGCAAGTTTTCTCATGTTTGAGTGGCGTTCTAAAAGTCACCCCTTTTTCCATCTCTACCCCTCTCTCCACCATTAAGAAAGTGTACGACTTTTCCACCCCTCTCCCCCCCACCCACCACCGCCATTACTTTTTCCACTGCCAGTCTCATTTTCACCATCTGAATATTCTATGTTGTTTCCAAAGCTACCCATCTTTCCACCATAAACCCATCCACAACCACATTCATTTTTCACCCACACACCGCTTTTTCCATTGTATTCCCACCATCCCTTGACCCACCTTTCATCATAGGCCCACCTTACAATCTATCCCCATCTTTCACTAACGTCCTACCTTCCACTGTCACCCCTTGAAAAGTTAATGACTTTATCACCACCACACCGGTCTTTTTCTTTTGTTATGTTACTGCCTTTCCAGATTGGACCTCCATCTGACCAATATGTGTAACAATCTACATGTTTGTCTTTGATTATCCTGTCTCACGAACTACAAGTAAACATTTTTTTATTAATATAAAAAAGAAAAGATGGAGCACACATAGCTACAAATTATACACATACATTGTTTCACATCTCCATAAAACTCAATTGTTATAATGGAGATAGGAAACATTGTATAACACATGAAGATAAAGCAACTCATCCTTGCTACAATTGAAAGTTATTTTGTGAAATACGAATACAATCAACAACCATTTATAATGATCATGGGAGAAGATAAATGCAGCAAAAATAGAAATAGTTGGCTTTATTCAATATATTGTACGATAAAAAGTATATTCTATATAGTATGATGACTAGATTTGTCAAGTGCACCAAACCGTTTCCAAGTAATTAAGTAGTAGGTAAAATCGTCTCTATGAAGATTGTCGTTTTGACGAGGCAACTAGCTAAACTTATTAAAACAGTAAATAAAAGTGATAAAATGGGGGGAGATTGCAAGTTTGATTTGATTGCGCAAATCATTTTGGACTAATTGCTGAAAAGTAAATGTTTGATTCAGAGTTTTAACGACGATTATTGAGATTAATGCAAATAAATTACCAATTATGAAATAAGGGTTCTCATTCAAGTTGTTAGTTTGGTGGGATTTAGTGCCCCTTCATTTGTTACGTCGTTCCTCAATCATTCTAGAGGTCATATGTGCAATATGATAAAGGGTCGTCAAACCTTTAGGGTTCCGTACACGGTCGCTAAGTTATTAAGGCGGAGACTTAACACTTTCACGTGTAATTGAAACATAAACATAATATATATTTTTGAGAACAATCGATTGCCTTTGACGAGAGACTAAGATTCATATGTTTTATTGCATGGAGTGTGACATACTTAGAGTGCGTGCAAATTGGGGTATATCTTACATCAAAATCCTCCTTTGACGAGAGACTCCACCTCTGATGCTCCCAACGTCTGGCTTTCTCTCGAACCGCCAAATTATGAACGAGAATTTGTGAATGAGAACTCATGTATTTATAGGCAAGATTCTAGTCAGGTTCGAGTCGAAAAACCGTATTTGCTCGGAACAGCGCGTGCCTCGTGGCAGCAAACAAGGAGCTTTTAGCTTCCTGTTCAACATGGTTGGGGCGCCCAATACAAACGTCGGGGCATGTTGAGGTGCGTTTCAAGTAATAAGACAAAATACTTAAGTGGTACGAATAAATAAGATAATTGATCCTGGGGTAATTTTGCCAAAATGATATAGTAATGAGCATAAAGTGCACGTTGGTTTGGGTTTTTATTAGGGGAGGGGAAGAAATATTTTAATTTTTACGTGTTTGGTTCAATTTTCTGAAGGAGTGAGGCAAATAAGGGAGGGGAGCCAAATCCATCTGTAACAAGTGGTCACAATAGTCCCTTAATGTATTGAAATTACAAAATAGTCATGATTGTGCATTCCGTTAGTCAAAATAGTCATTGCCATTAAAATATTCTCTCAATGCTGACATTAACTCTTTTTGTACAACGACTTGTATGAATTAAACACTTATAATGACTAATATATTTTATGGTAATTTTAATAATGACTGATATGACAATAAATATATTGATCGATTAATATGACAATATTAACGAAACATTTTAACTTCAAGGACTATATTGACTAAATAGCAGACACTCCATGATTATTTTTAAATTTAAATATATTGAAGGACTTTATGACTATTGATTACACGTCAAATGACCAAAATAACTGTTACCTCTTTATTATATTTCTAAAATTATCTTCATTCCACGAAAAATTATCTTTATTTTTAATTTAAATTTTCCAAATTGTCCTTATTTTAATATTCGCTAGTATGTAAACAAATTTCCATTATGCAGTTTTTGTTAATGTCCTGTTTCACATAATCATGTCACTCACCTCACCTGTTGTTAAATTTCTTTAGTTTAATCAATTTTTTTTCCAAATAGTTTAGTAGTTTAAATTCAACTCGTGGATACGAAAAAGTGAAGTGTACATAATTCACCCCCTACCCCTATTTTCAATTGAGCAAAACTCACGAGTTCGAACACCAACTCCTATTTATAATAGGTAACGTCTTTACCAATTAAAGTATTTGATTAAAATTCTTCCTCTTTCATTCCTCTACTCTTTTTAACCAAACATGGATTTAATCAAAGTATCTCCTCCCCCTCCCCTCCATTAAAATATTTTCTTTCCCATTCTCTCTGTTGAACCAAACAGAATTATCCCCACCGAATAGAGAAAAAGGAGAAAGTTTATGAGTCAATTTTAGTATCTAGGGTTCCAACTCCCAAAATCTCTCTTGATTGGAATCGATTCAATCAGAATTTGGATTCAACGAGGCTCTGAAAATTTGTTCTTAGTAGTAGTAATTCCCAAATTAATAATTAAAAATGGTGACGGCGAACAAGGAAATGGTTGTTTACTGCTTCGACACACTCGTTGCTCATTATAATGGCGATCAACCTCCCACTCCTTCCTTCGACGATGGTCAACAGTAATCTCTCTCTTCATATTCCCTTTAATTGTATGAATTCAATCGTTTATTTTTTTAATACGATAGGTTGTTGTTTAATTAATTTTTGCGATTTTGATGAAATTTCTTTTGATTTTTCCTTTTTGTGTATTGTGAGAATAAGGGCAGATTTGAGTTATATATTGACATAAGCACTAGTGAGACTGTTTGGAAGAGATTCATAAGCTGTTTTCAGCTTATTTCCCATAAACTCTTCACGATAGAAAGTAGCCTATAGCTTACACCAAAACCGTTCAACTTTATTTTATTTTTCGTAATGGAAATAACTTATAATAAGTGCTGCAAATTAAGTTGTTTATCCAACCTGGGGTGAAGTGATCATGTAGTAATGTTTCCTGTTAATTGCTATGTTATGGTTTAATTTTAGACTCTATTTCTGATGCACTGTCAACTTGATGAGCAGCTGGGTTTTACACCGGGCAAAGCTAAATTTAATTACAAGATATTTTGTTGAATAGTCGGAAGCACCGTAAAGTGTTGATTCAACTGTTGGATTAGTGAACTTCGCATTCTACTAACATATTTCTATCGGTGTCTTTCCTTCGATACATGTCTGTCCTTTATGTTTGATTGTAACATTTCCTTTTTATTGCTGGAAACTTGGAATGAGTATTTATTTTATATTCTAGTTCTTAAATGGTCTTATGAACAAAAATATTTGTACTCTGATCAAGTTATAATTTATATTTGAGTACTATAACATTTTTTTTTAAGTGATTTTGCTTTGTTTCAGCCCATTGTTTGTTACTTGGAAGAAAGTGGTAAATGGAGGAGAGCCTCGTCTTCGTGGATGCATTGGTTCTCTAGAAGCACGTGGCTTGATCAATGGCTTCAGAGATTATGCGCTGACTAGGTGTGTTGATGCGTTACTAATTGGAGGACGATTCATTAAAAAGGCACCTTCTTGTAGTGAAATTAATGAACATGTTTATGATAAGAATTTGGGTATTATAGGGTACCCAAGTCCCATAGAGTATTTTGAGATGCTCGGTGGAGTATTTTAGGGGGCTTCGTTCTCCCCCTTGTTAGGTAGCTTTTAAGGGAGAGTTTTCCAAGTGATTGGGTAATTAGTTTCCGACCTTGGTTGTCAGTGGTTAGAAAAGGTCTACCTACAGATGGGCTGACCTTTAAGGTTGAGTAAAGCGGCGTAGAGTGCTGCCGCCTGGACGTCGGCTTCCTGGGGCAGTGCTATGATAGAGACTTGGATATTATGGGGTGGCCAAGCCCCACATCAAATAATATGAGATTCTCAGTAGAGGATTTTAGTGGCTTGATTCTCTTCCCTTGATAGCCAGCTTTTAAGGGAAGGTTCCCCAGGTGCTTGGATACTTATATACTATTACTTATTAGGTTCAAATTGCGAGATTACATATAATTTACCATGAATACATGCATTCACCTTTTTATCTTACATACAATGGAACTTTGAGCATAAAGGTTCATTGTGGTAGTGAGATATCATATGCCCTTTTCTCCTGGAAATTTTCCAGGCAAGTGGAATTTAACCATAGCCTTTATATACTCTACCTTTGAGTAGCCTCAAATCTGTATATCTCTTACTGGTCCATGTTCCCCTTATCTTGCAGCGCTCTCAGAGACCGTAGGTTTCCACCTATAGAGGCCAGGGAGCTTCCTCTTTTGGAGTGCACTGTCTCTATTCTTACTGACTATGAAACTGCTAATGATTACCTTGATTGGGAGGTATGTACTAAATTACTAATTTATTTGGTCTGGTTGTTGGACAGAAAATGAATGCAGAAATGTTATTTAACCTATAGTAGTCTACTATTCCCTGTTCAATTTAGCTAAGGGGGTCAATTATTTTCGTCTTTATCTATTTTAGAGGATGGGGTAAAGGACTGCTATGGTGGCTAAGCATTTAAAATGGTAGCAAAAGTCAAAACATAAAAGCAATTGTATTTTCTTCATTGTTTAGGGATTATTGCTCTCCCAATTCTTACAACTTATCTCTTGTTTTCATTATTTGTCTCTAACTTGCATTGCTCTATTTTGCTGTTCTTATTTTCTTTATATTTCAAATTTTTTAAAATAAGATGGGGAATCAACCTCTTAAACGTAAAGTAAGGTTGCCTACTATAGATCCACAATGGACCTGCCCCTTATCTGGACCCCAGTACCAGGTTGTCTTTTTTAATTTAAAATATAAACTTGTAAGTAACGTTGCCTACTATTGTCTTTTTTAATTTAAAATATAAACTTGTAAGTAACGTTGCCTACTATAGATCCACAATGGACCTGACTGGCTGACCCTTATTTGGACCCCAAGTACCAGACTTTCTTTTTTAAATTTAAAATATAAACTCTTCCATTTTTACTTAAGATGCAATTTACTATAGGACATTATGGTATCATTTGATCCACATAGCCAACTCCTTCTAATTAAACATCATAACTTATTTTATTATCTTGTATGTGAAAACAATCTAAAGCTAATGGTTCAGTGCTGTTAGCCTTTAAGATTTGGAGGTTGTGGTTCTTACTCGAAATGCTTTATGTACAAAAGATAAATTTTGCATTTTTCCAAAAGATTTTTTACCACTGATTTGAGCAGAGTTTTTCTAAATTCTTACAACTTATCTCTTGTTTTCATTATTTGTCTCTTTCTAATCTAACTCACTTGTCATAAAACAAGTAGAATTAAAGTATCATATATCATGTGATTCATTCACACTAATATTCATCATTGAAGCTTACATTTCATGCTAACTCTAGCATGACTCATGTTATTTAAATTTAATCTAGACGGAAATGTTGCCTTATAGTAAAACAAAACTCCCCTTCCGAAACATAGATTTACTTAACAATTGGATCTGGAAGGTAAGGCTAGATCCAGTATCAATCACATAAAACTACTTACTTTTTGAGTTATTTTCCTGACCCTGTTTTGGAGGATTTAGTTTGTATATTGCTTTTGAGAATAATCGTACTAATAACTTTGAGATGGAGGCGGTGAAGTCCGTAATTTAGGAAATGGACAGGGAGAAGACTCTTGGTTTTCATGGGTTTTGCTATGGTTTTGTTTTAAATTCTTTACACTGTCTTTCGCACATTAAGATTCTGCTAGTTTCTTTCTTGCAGGTAGGAAAACATGGTATAATTATTGAATTTTCTGATCCTGACTATAACACCAGGCGAAGTGCCACATACCTGCCTGAAGTGGCTTCTCATGAAGGTAACTTATGTTCACCACCAATCATTGTTTAACATTTGGGAAGTCAAGTTAGTAAATAATGCGTGCATACAAAGTTGTCATAAGAACAAAAAGGTAACTTTTGTTTTTAATTGTAGCAGAAAATTCATTATGAACAAAAAGGTGAAGTAGATGTATAAGGAGGATAAAATGTAATTAAAATCTTAGAACTGGAAACCATAGCAGAGAACTAAAGAAGTCATAAATTTAGAACTATATTCATGTCATATCTATAGATGGTAGCACCTTTGAAACATCAAATTAGCAGAATATCGATTAGAAGCCTATCCTATTCCTATCTCATAGCAAGTTGAGAAGCAGAGGGCAATTCTTGTGTACTCTTGGCTAATGACACTATACCTAATAGTTGAGGTCACTTCTTATCATTAATCTACCATCTCATACTTACCTGCAGCCCCTGTGTCTCTGGCTATGAAGCACGGACACTCCTCGTATTAGGTGTGTCCTGGTGTCGGACAAGTGTCGGTGTCCGACGACACGACACCTATGATTACACCGAATTATGTCATTTTCTCAAATTATTATCAGTGTCGTGTCCAGTGTCCGTGTCTATGTGCTTCATAGGTCTCTGGACTGGAAGCAATAGTAATTGTAAAATGTGTTTGTTGCCGAGCAGTAGCACACCCTTGAATATGCTAATGCGCCAACCAAGTGCACAAGGGACTGCATAAAATGCAAAGTACATATTTCTACAAATTTTTTACATTCATGATTTTGATGATACCTTAATACCGAATCATCTATGTTCCAAAGTAGAAACACAGACTAATAGTGTCCGTAAAGCGCAAACCAATTGTTCCATATAGAAATAGCTGTTAAGTCTCCACAAGTTTTTTAGCAAATTTATTTGATCTTTTCGGGATTTCTTTACTTACATAACTTTTGCCGAAGGTGAAAGTTTTAACATTTTTCCTTTCCTAGTAGTTAAAACTAATAAATTCGTTAAGGCTAAATTGCAAGGAAGCATCACAGCCAGTTTTAGAAAACCTGAGATTTAAAATTCAAGACTCTGACTCTATAAACTAACCAAAATATTGCAACAATGTCTGAAATTGACCTATAGTTGTTGACACGGCTTTCTTGTATTTTAGGGTTTATTAAGCAATAATGCAATTCGGTCCTTGATATTCAGTTGTAGAGCTATGTTAAAGAAGAGCAATAATTCTGAACTTGATCAGACCAGACAGGTAGAGTATATGCTATAGGAAAATAGAACTTGGGAAACAAATGTTAGATTTATGGGAATAGTTTGAATCTGCACGAGCTGGGGATGTAATGCACTGCTGTGATTAGAGAATGCGCATTATTAGACAATTCTGAATTTATCAGACCAGACAGGTAGAATATATGCACTGCTCTATATCCTTTATTTGCTGGAAGTCCTCAAAACAATAACTTTTGTAAATAGATCGTATCAATTAAAATGTTTAGGCTTTGTTTGCGAATTTGGAGGGGAAGGGAGGGGAGCGCTTTGGGAAAAAGGAAGGAGCAAGTGGAAGAAATGGAAGAAATAGAGGACATTGGGAGGGATGGCTTTGGGGGGTTCATTGTTCTTCATTATACAAAATCTTCCTCATTTGGGGGAACTTAAAAATTGTATTGGAGGAGGGTTTTGTAGAGTTTATATGAATTCTTCAAATTTAAACTATGTTCTTAAATATTCTTAAGATTAAAAATATATTAATCATAAGCATTAATTTATCAATCTCTAACGAAATACTCTTTCAAAAAATGTGTTAAGATTTCTCCATTTTCCTCTCTATTTCCCACCCTTCAAAGCCCCTTCCCCTCCCCTCCAAACTCCCAAACAAAGCCTTAGGATCTTACACCCAGCTTTACTAATTCATACGCTCTTCCCTATTCCTAATTATTTGCGGTTAAAAACATGTGATGGGAGACCAATGCGCATCCCGTTCTTATCCATGTTTGCTTGGGTTTCAGGTTGGACTACATTAGAGGCCATTGATTCTTTGATACGTAAAGCAGGCTACAACAGTAGAATCACCGATTCACTCAGGAAAAGCATAAAGCTAACCAGATACCAAAGCACCTTATTTACTATGCACTATGGTGAATATGTTTCATACGTGAAAGAGACAAGAGGTGAAGCTCCATCCATTGTTGGAGTTAAGTTGCCTGGCTAGTCATTTTTCCAGACATTTTCTAATGCTTGCATAACTTTGATGGCAAAAGAAGGAATATAATTTCCAAATGAAAAAGAACATGCAAATTTGTTATCTTAACTAAACTACTGTCAGTGGTGCCTGTTCTTTACATTCTTCAAATTCATTTGATTTTGAAGAAATTAATTATACTGAACTCAGATTCTGTGAACATGCTTGTATGTATCAATCAATTCAGTAGCTTGGGAAAGCTACAACATTGTTAAACCATTTGATGTCAGTCTTGTTGAAAATTGGAACTTTAATCTTTCTCTTGGTTGAGATATCTATAGCTGGGATTTGAATTTCTCCTGGTAGTTAATCATGATTATTATTAGATCTTATATGATGATCAGGATCGACAATTCGATAAAGAAGTGCATGATAAATCAAAATGGGAATTACTGGTGTACTAAGACAATTCAATACACGTGTACTCCCAACCAAATGATAACCATTTAATTAATTGTCGTTTTTAGGTTTATTCTTTCTGAAATCGGGAGCAAGGAATGAATGATTGGTTTTCTTACCACAATACCGACTTTTAAACTGAAAGTATAGCTCAATTGGCATGGACAATGGATAATATATGCAAGGTTCAGGGTTCAAACCCCGACCACCACAAAAAAAAAAACTGAATTTATGTAGTCCTGAACTTATATATAGTCGGTTTTTAGTTTTTACACTCCAATAATCACGATTTATTTTCGGACCGTAAAATAAGTTGTCGTATGTTTTAAACTTTTGATACGACAGCCTCCTAAACTGAATTAGTTGGTTGGTTTGCTTTAATTATCCTATTGAGAAAACAAATGCAATTTTCACTTACAATTAATTGTTTTATCTTGTGAAGCCCGGATACAAGATACGATACTGCACTGATACGCCGATACAGGAAAATTTCAAAAATCAAGATACATAAAAAAAAAATTATATAATTAAATGTACAATATAATTATAACCATTTGTTTTAATATGCAAATATATTAACAACAAAAGAAACTAGTCATAGGCTCGTAGCACATCAACATAAATATAAATAATATTGACGATTGAGAGAGATGATTAGTCAATTACAAACACAATATATTCCAAAAAGAGCACCATCAGTGCTATACTATATCCAAAAGGAACATTGTTAGTGCTATACTATATCGATTCAAAAAAGAAGCACTATATCCAAAAAATAAAATTAGAATTTAATCTTCGGACACTCTCCTGATATGCGTATCGGGAAGTATCGAATAATTATTTTTTTAAAAAATAAAATTTAATCTTCGTATACACTCCTGATACGTATCGGGAAGTATCATGCAGGTATCGGTGCAGGATACACGGAGAATACGATACGTCGTCCATTTTGAAGTATATGAGCTTCACAGGTTTTATCCCTCTTGGCGTACCTTTTTATATGTTTATAACTATGTTTTTATTTTCCCTCTTGGTCTTGGTGCTATATTATTTTTCTATTAGGGCAAATTACATTGACCTGCCTTAAGTTTTCCACAAATATCACTAACACCCCCTCTATTTATTAAATACACACTTACCTCCCTTAAATTTTCAGTAAATAGATATCTTCTACCCCTCTGTCCAAACGGCGTTAGCTTAATTTAGCTGTTCACAGGTCTTCTTCCTTCCATCATCCAGCATATTAGTTTATCCATTCATTCACTTTGTCACTAGATTTGTAAACACCTCCACTTTCCTAGATAACTCAAGAATTTTTATTCTTGGTAAAAAGATAATAAGATTTTACTCCCCAACAAAAACAATCTCATATATATATTAAAAAAAAAAACAATCTCATATAAGCAACAATTAAAGCCATACGTTTTAAAGTTAAATGTTGGTCAAATTTTTTTTTTCAACATCAGGAATGCAAGAATTGAAAAATTTATTGGAGATTAAGGAACGTGTTTGAGAAATTTTCAATTTGGCAATTGGGTTTTTTCATTATAGTTTACGTGGAAACGGCCATGAAAACAATTGTTTAGACTTAACTAGTTTGGTGGCAGTGTTTAATTCTGGAAGTAACTCGATGAACATGAGGGCAATATGTTTGTTTGGCAACAGTGTAGGAAAGAATTGTAGTTAAGTAGTTTCCGTCAGAATTATAACAGTGTTAAGTTACAAGGGAGGTCAATGTTTTTATGAGAAATCAAGGGGGTGCGAGTGACATTTGTACATACCTCAAGCGAGGTGTGTGTAATTTTCCCTTTCTATTATTACTATTTAATCTTCTATACTTCGTTTCAAATCAATACAAACTGTAAACTACGGAGGAACTGCATACTTTTTTCTTTACTGTTATGAATTCTTAGTATTTGTTTTTTATTAACGTGAAAATTAGGATGAAATATTTCTTCTATATGATGAGTGTGGCAACTATCATACAATCATGAAACAAAGCACATTGGTTTTAACGGCAGTTTTATCAAATTGGTCTGTCAGAAAGAACTCATAATCAACTGTCCCTCACTGCCTTGTGTTTTTCTTGTCATTTGTTTGGTTTTGCGTGTTAGCCTCACACGTATACTAAACCAGTGGACCATAAAACCATTCCATTACAGCTATTTAGTGATCTGTGCATGCGAGTTTGTGACACAGCAACATCTTTCAAAATTGCAGCACGACAGTGTAGTGGTTAATCTTGAATCTTGATGTATTGTGCACTGTGGTCCTTGTTTGTTTCCATAAACTGGTAGTGAACATCACCGAATCTTATTAGATTCACTCTTGTTTTTTTTATAGATTGATTAATTATTTTTTGTTAATTTGTTAGGGGAAGGAGAATATTAGCAGTAGACCTCACACACAATAATAATCTTTCAGTGTTCCAATTCAATTTACTTGGCTAATCCTTTGGGGACCTAGATGCCTTCTTGTTAAATGAAGGGGGAAAATGATTTTGAATTGGATTATGCATTTACATTTATAATTTTCCCCCTCTTTTGTAAAATTAAAAGTGGAAATAATGAATTTCTACAATGGTTGACAGTGTCTTCAATGTTAAAAACTATATAAATGCAGAATTTATGTAATTATTGTTTCAGAGTTTTGGGTGGAGATGTGGTGACCGATCGACAGTCCACTTTTTACGGTCTATCACATTACTTCAACTCATTAACAACAGTTTCTCTCCATTTCATTTTTTGAACTTTCTTTCGTCGCACATCTTTAACAAGTGATATCAGAGTCAAAGATTTTGTTGGACAAGTAATGGTTGATAGTTGTTAATGTTTGGGCTTAGTTAATTTGCAATGTCATAAACACAACAAATTTTCTGCTTAAGGAAGAATAATCTAAAAGAGAGAAATTTTGCCTGCTTAATGAACACGACAAATTTTCAGCTTGTTTATAAAAGAGAGAAAACTCTCACCTTACAAACTGATTTTGTAGAATTGAGTAAAGTCCTACCAAAATCGAGCCACTCTGGTCATAATTTAGATGTCTTGTCCTTGGAGTGAGAAATGAAGAGTTTCACGTTAGGTGAGATATGTTATGAAAATGTGTTTATAAGCGGAAAAATCTCTCACCTTACAATCAATTTTGAAGGGTTGAGTTGACCCAACCCAAAATTTAAGAATTATATTAGACACTCCTCACCTGAACCAACTCATTCATACTACTTTGATACAAGACCTGGCTAGACTGCTAAAGAAACAATGGGAGCTGGAGGCCATGTCACTGCTTCTAAACCCAATCCTCTCTCAAGGGTTCCACACACAAAGCCACCATTCACAGTTGGCCAGTTGAAGAAATCCATTCCACCACATTGCTTTGAACGTTCTATCCTCTTCTCATTCTCCTATGTTGTTTTTGACCTTTCAATAGCCTTCCTCCTCTACATTTCCACTACTTACTTCCACTCCCTCCCTAACCCTTTTCCCTTCATCCTTTGGCTTATCTATTGGGTTATCCAAGGTTGCATTCTCACCGGTGTTTGGGTGATAGCTCATGAATGTGGTCACCATGCATTTAGTAACTACCAATGGCTTGATGATCTTGTTGGTTTCATACTTCACACTTCACTTTTAGTCCCATATTTCTCATGGAAAATCAGTCATCGCCGACACCATTCGAACACAGCTTCTCTCGAACGCGACGAAGTTTTTGTTCCAAAACCTAAATCAAATGTTGGATGGTATAGTAAATACTTAAACAATCCACTAGGAAGAGCTTTAACTCTTCTTATCACACTCACATTAGGATGGCCCTTATACTTAGCCTTTAATGTTTCCGGTAGACCTTACGATCGATTCGCAAGTCACTATCACCCTTATGCTCCAATATATTCTAAGAGGGAAAGACTTCAAATTTTTGTTTCTGTTGCAGCTGTTTTAGCTGCTACTTATTTGCTCTACTTTATTGCATCTTTAAAAGGGTTCGTTTGGTTGATATGTGTGTATTTTGTGCCACTGCTTATTGTGAACGGTTTTCTTGTAACAATAACTTATTTGCAGCATACACATTTTTCTTTGCCTCATTATGATTCAAAGGAATGGGATTGGTTGAGAGGAGCTTTGGCAACTGTGGATAGAGATTATGGGATTTTAAACAAAGTGTTTCATCACATCACTGATACTCATGTGGCTCATCATATCTTTTCCACAATGCCACATTACCATGCGATGGAAGCAACCAATGCAATGAAGCCTATATTGGGTGAGTATTACCAATTTGATGATACACCATTTTATAAGGCATTGTGGAGAGAAGCAAAAGAGTGTCTATATGTGGAACCAGATGAAGGAACATCTCAAAAAGGTGTTTATTGGTACAAAAACAAGTTTTGATGAATAAAAAAACATGCATGGAGGACCATAAAGTGAGAGTTGAAAATCATGTTTGTATTGTATCACTTAATTAAAAATCTAAATAAATAAGTGGATTTATCCATGTTATGAACAATGTATTACTTAATTACTTAATAGTATATGAAAAAAGTTGCTTGCAGTCATGGTTAATGTTAAAATAATAGTATTAGTTATGTGGAAAGAGTCTTGTGGTTATGAGTATTAGTGATAATTTTTATGTGTTAATTGGAAGTGGTTGGTGAAAACAAGTGGTTGGTACAATGCCAAATTTAGAGCTTTCCTCTGATTTGGGTTGTAGGATATTTGATGCAGCTCCTATGTTTCTCCCACTTTCCTCTGTGAATGTTGTTCTTCTTCTTGGATTTTAGTTTGTTTGTCCTTTAAGCTTTTAATTCTTCATTCACAAAAATAAAACTTGATATGACTTCATGGCAATACTTTGAGGTTTCCATATTTAGGTGTTACTTATAAAAGTGAACATGTATCATGAGGACCAGTGTCGGATCAATAGTTAAATTAGAATGTAAGTTTATGTTGTAATTTTTTTTTGAGCAGCACTTTATATTGTTATTTTTTTTTATAAGTTTTTGAATTTTAGGATACTTACTTTTTATGATTAACCTAAATTTATAATTTATATTTTCTTTAAGTAGATAAGCGAAATGATAATAGTCATTGAAAACTTATATTTGAAAACTCATGACATAGGTGGAGGAACTCAAGTTTGAACTCCATATCACGGTGTTCAGTTTAAAAATTTCTATGTTTTTACTAATTGAGTTAAAATTGTGGTTATAACTAATATTCATATTATAATATATATATATATATATATATATATATAATTTTAATAATTTTGATGTTTTTTTATTAGCTTTTTTAATAAAAAAAAATAGTCTTACTATGAGGTGCCTCGAGAGTTCTAGTTAAACAAAAAAGAAAATAGAATATATTTTTATTAAAAAAAGTATATTATATTGATTTTTTTCATAAAAGTTTTATAATGCATTGATAATATTTAAGTACTAGAAATTTTTAATGAAAAAATGCTACAATTTAAAATATTTTTTAACCCATAAAATCAATGGTTATTAGACTTAGTTCAAATGACGAGGAATTGTCCGTATGAGCTTAACTAATACTGTTAATTGAACTATCAGATCACATTAAATTTTTTATTCAAATAAAATAATCAGATAATATTATAAGGCAAAACAAAATTATAATATCTTCCCTAAAAAAAAAAAAATTATAATATCTTAAAATTTGTGAAACAAAACAAATCTTAAAATTTCCCTTGAAAAAACAGATCTTAAAATTTATTCCAACAGAATGTTTTTGTTTTATTTTTTAAATAAAAAGGATATAAAAAATTTCCTTAAAAAAAAGAGAGAATTTAAAATCTTTTAAAATAGAAGCACGGATTATTTTTACACAAGTTATTTCATAAACTTACCTTGAAATTTATCATAATCTTGCTGATAATACTAGTAGTTTTACAGTAAAATAATTAAATAGTTGAATTCAATTGATTAATTAATTCTCGCAATTGTGAACTTCCAAATAAAAATAATTTTACTGTAATCAATCAATTTTAAGTTAGAGAAATAATATTTGTACAATTATTTTATGGCAACTTGTGTGACAATTTTTTCTCATATTCACATTGAGTTTTTATTTTCCCTCTTTATTATTTTAATTTTTTGTGTCAATAAATTTATTTGTATATTTTGATTGTCCTATAAAACGACCGTTCAAATAACACTTTTGATTTGACATATTTTGACCATATTTTTTTACTAATATACAATAATAAATAATATCATATAAGATGTTGGATTCGTCTCGATTAATATTTTTAAAATATTAAATTTTCAGAATTTTTTTCAAATACATAATTAAAAATAAAAAATATGCATTCGTATGTATGTGTGTCAAAGTCAATTAGATCGGGAGTATTACTTAGCACTGAAGTGTTAATTACACAAACTTGTTCTACCACGTTGCTTGACGAAACTGATACAAATTAAAACGCTGTCATTATTAATACTTTCCTTTTCTTTTCTTCCTTCTTCTATCAAATCGCAACGAATCAAACCTGATCTTGCTCTACTACAGGTTCTTCTTTGTTCTTCTTCTTTTTCTTCAATTTTAATTCCAATTTTACCCAGATTTGTAATAATTCTTAGGTTTACTTCTAACCTCAATTAGGGTTATTAATCATCACAATTTGACCCTTTCTTGCTAGGTTTTTTCTGATTAATTTTGTTATTTACTACTTGATTAAGTTTTTGTACTGATTCTATTTGTATGTTGTTGTTGTAGTGTAGTTTTTGTGAGAATTGTTGGAGATGAGTCAAAGGGGTTTGATATATAGCTTTGTTGCCAAAGGAACTGTTGTTTTAGCAGAACACACTCAATATACTGGGAATTTCAGTACCATTGCTGTTCAATGCTTGAATAAGCTTCCTTCAAATAGCACCAAGTACACTTATTCTTGTGATGGTCACACCTTCAATTTCCTCTTAGACAATGGATTCGGTATAATCAACTTTTTTTGCCTTTTTTTTTTTATGTATTGTTTATTAGTTTTAAATATGATTTTAGTCCGTGCAATTGACAGCTATTTTAGTCCCTGCAAATATGAAGATTGTTGCTTTCAGTTCTGTCTTCATGGTCCAATAAGCTGATTTCAGGACTAAAAGCAATGGTTTTTGAATTTGTAGAGACAGAAACCAAACAAAAAAACTTCCAAGGACTAAAACCAAAAATTGTTATAATTGGAGAGACTAAAATCATATTTAAATCTTGTTTATTATTTACTTGATCTGCTGCTATGGCTGTTACATAACATGTGATGATGTATGATGCAGTTTTCCTTGTTGTTGCTGATGAATCAATTGGAAGGAGTGTTCCTTTTGTGTTTTTGGAACGGGTGAAGGATGACTTTAACCAGCGTTATGGTGCTAGTATTAAGAATGCGAGCGACCACCCACTTGCTGATGATGATGAGGATGATGATTTGTTTGAAGATAGATTTAGCATTGCATACAATCTTGATAGAGAATTTGGGTTGGTTTATGTTTGATCACTTTTTAAGTTTTTGTTCACTTTTTTGTAGTTTGTTTTACAGTATTTTGATCTTGTTATGCAGGCCAAGTCTTAAGGGGCATATGCAGTATTGTTTGACCCATCCTGAAGAAATGAGTAAACTATCAAAGTTGAAGGCTCAAATAACCGAGGTCAAGGGGATAATGATGGATAATATTGAGAAGGTACATGATACTAAACCTAATAACACACACATGCATTCTTTCTGTTTCTACTTTCTACTATATGTTTCCAGCTCTAATGCTTGGTCGAAATACTAACTAGTCTATGTCTGGATGTACTGTTTTCTTTTTTGCCTGTAAATGATATACAAGGGATGATTACATGAGTATTGTAATTCTGTTTTAAACTTGTGTATTTTGATTATGCTTCCTGGTGGGACGTGTTAAAAGTGTTTAGAGGTGTATGGCTTTTCTATAGATTTTATTTTCGATAAAAAATGACATCATTTGGTCCATCTTTATAGACTCCACCTAGTTTGGAAAAAACTATGGTGGTTATGATATTCTACCTGGGGGGACTCAGGAAGCACTAAAAATATGAGAGCTTGACTAGGATATTATTATTTTTTATTCTGAACACAGGATTGTGTATACTACCACCCAATGGCCACTACCAGTATACTTTAGCATCTTTCTGTTGTCAAAACCTTTGTAAATAACTCACCTGATGCTCAGTTATTCCCCAAGTGAGGTAAACTGTTATTCAATTGAGAAGTGCCTACCCATCAATGTGATATATTTTGCTTCTCGCTTAGTCCATTAAAATATTGAGTATGGTGCTACCTTAATATTTATTTTGGGTTATTAGACGCCATGTGCATGAGTGTCTTCTTTCCAATATAACGGTTATTTGTTGCTACTTTTATTGGATAGACTCGTCTTTTTTTGTGTGGTACTTTGTTAATGGACACTTCAGAGATTTTAATACCCCTATATGCACACAGCTTTGCTAGCTTTACTGGGTTCTTGTTTGATCTATTTTGCAAACTCCTACTCTTCCTCCAGCAAATAAAGCAGAATTTCAATTATGTTGGGTTGCATGCTTCTCAGTTTGCAGCCTAGCAGATTTCATTAAGGTCAAATTGATATGGCAATGGTATTGCTTCACTTTTCATTGCCGATTTTCATTTTCAAACCCTTTACAGTGATTTTTAATCTCAGGGTCAGGGTGAATAAACAATCAAGTATATTAGGATGGCAGTAAGCATTCTCCATTTCTAGTTCAGTTTTGTATAGATCAGAATATTATGGCTGATCAGTATACACACAATATTAGATAGGATTAGGAATGAATGCATTAGAGATAAAATCAGGAAGGCACCTGTTGTGGCCAAGACGATAGAGTATCATAAGGAGAATAGATTAGATAGAAGGTAGTCTGGAAGTTAGAAGTAAGGTAGGCCAAAAATTTATAGGGTCAAGGGCCAAACAGTAAAAATGATAATTATGTTTGGTCATTGCAACGCCATTTGATTCATGTTACTTACCTGACCTAATGGGAAAAACTTCTATATTCTCAAAGCGATTTTGTACATTCAACTTATTCAATGGACTATAATTTAAAATTATTCATTTCAAGAAATTAAGAAAGGAAAATGCTAACCTTATATTCTTCAATAATAAGAATTGCATAATTTTATCACCATTTTAGTTTTCTTTAGGCCACTGTATTGAATTGCCTGAGTGGGACTAGATGGAGATTGACGGTTGAGCATTATATGCATGCATTTTCTAAGGCTTTGTTTGGGAGTGGAGGGCTTTGAGGGGTGAAAATATATAGGGAAAAATAGAGAAATCTTTCACCTTTTTTGGAAGAGTATTTTTTTTTAGAGAATGATAAATATATTTTTAATTTTAAGAATATTATAACAACATAGATTGAATTTGAAAAATTCATGTTAACCTTCCCCCTATGAGTTCCTTCAAATTAGGAGGATTTTGTATCATGGAGTAAAAGAACAAC
>Ga0228710_1004841_pt1 | contig 21147 bp, 14 predicted proteins | sample MedpolnodulmetaG_FD_177995 | JGI IMG/M metagenome (GOLD analysis project Ga0228710, IMG submission 177995) | Root nodule microbial communities from Medicago polymorpha collected in Santa Monica, California, United States - pink nodules | ecosystem: Host-associated > Plants > Roots > Nodule... | reverse complement strand
TTTTTTTTTTTTTAATATCAAGCATAAGTATATTAATTAAATTGGGGAAAGATATTGTTCGTCCTAAACATACAATTTAGAGTGAAGTAGAATGGGCACTCAATTCCCCCCGAATAAAAGCAGTGGCAGAGCTAGACAAAAAAGTTTGAGGTGGCCATCATCAAAATAAACTAACATATATAGATCATATTGCATATAACAAATTTAAGTTGTAATAAATTTCGGTTTTCCTCTTGAAAAATTTCGGCTTTCCTCTTGAAAAACAAATCAATTTTTCGACTCTTTCATCTTAACTATTATGTTGCAAAGAAACAAATTTATCAATTTTAACCGGATTTAATTTTAATTTAACAATGTGTAATGAACATGAATGGTTGAAATTGACAAAGGAAGCAATATAGTCACGAAATAAACAAGGTCCCCATCTATATTGTCAAACACATTTGTTTTCATTTCGAAATTGATGATATTGGCACTTGATTCAATTTGGATTGTTGCAGTTCGCACAATCATGTGGTCATCAAATTTTGCAAGACTTTGCGAAGGCTCGTAGTTGACCGTTGTTTACGTATGTAAACACAAGTTGATTACAACAGGTGAGCTGCTCAGTGAAATGTCCTAGGTGGAATTTCAAGAACACTTTGTATAAGACTTAAATAAAAAATACATTGTTTAGGCTAGAATCAATCCCCCTCCTGCTCTCTAGTTGTCTCCTTTTATAGGCCTCACTTTCTTGACCTAATGGGTCTTTCTTTGGATGTCCAGGCCCATTAACCCCGAGGTCCATATGGCTCATATGTACCTGGCGCGTGGAGCTGATCAAGTTTCCTTGCAATGCTCGTTCGTACAAGGCGCGTGGAATCAAGGGTACACAGCTCACGTCACTTGTTCGTGCAGGACGCGTGGCACGTTATGAGATGCCCTCAAGAGGAGGACCACAATGTTGTTTGGACAACGACTTGAGAGAGAGCTAATGACGTTGATGGTGGAGCTCTCATGACTTGGACAATCAAACTGAACTAAGAAGATGGAGCTCATGTGACATGAACAATTGAACTGAGTTAGGCAGATGGAGCTCATGTGACCTGAACGTTCAAGCTGAGGTAAGCAGGTGGAGCTCATGTGACCTTAACGTTCAAGCTGAGCTAAGCAGGTGGAACTCACGTGACCGGAATGATCAAACTGAGTTGTACATGTTGAACAGTCAATGTATAGGAGAGTCCACGTGGTATGGTCATCCATACCAATCCACAGTCCACTAAACATCAAGCTTGTTAAGGCATAGACGTTTGCTCTTTATAGGGTCGACCTGAACCAGTTCAACCATATTTTGAATTTGATCGATTAAAGTTAAAATATGAATTGTCTTCGTAAGCTTAGCTCAATTGGTAAGGAAAATGTATAATATATATAAGGTTTGAAGTTCAAACGTCGGCTAAAAAAAAAAAAAATGAATTGTTTGATCTTGGTACAACGATATAAATTGTTTACCTACGTCAAATATCAAAATATCTGATATACTAGATTATAGATAACCAAATTGATCAGACTAGGATTAGTGATAGGGTTGGCAGAGAAGAAATAAATCAATTTGAAATATTTTTGCTATCTAAACAAAAAAGTCTTATCATAAGGTAAGGTCAGTGATCAAATTATAGCCAACATTTTTCTTTTAATAGAAAATGTTAAACTTACGATTCAAGTTATTACGAAAAAAACCTTACAAACAAGAAACAAACTTAACTTAAAGTCTAAACAAGGTAGACACTTAAAAAATTTCATTCCACTTATATCAATCCACCTCTGCTAAGTCGTATTATTCATAAATTAAATGACTATTAGGGCCATTAATGTGTGTTAGAAAATTAATACACTGAAATGACCCACACAACCTTCCAAAATTCACCGTCCAAATTCGAGAATATGACGATAGCAAGCATGCACTGAATATGAATTATGCCATTAATTGACTATATGTAACCTAATAAAAATTCCAAGTGGCTTATTTTCTATCACAAAATGCACGTAAGAATCTCTAATAAGAACCCCTAAAATTAAAGTTTCGTTCACGTTAAAGGCATTATAGAAAACAGATATAGCGTGGTGGTTTGAAGGTAGTATAGGCTTTTCAGAAAGTTATTATATGTCACCTATATTTGTTAACAAGTGCAGAGTCACATCCAAAATAAAATATCACTTTGCTGCATTTAATTGTAACAAAACGATTAACACGTACTATTTCCCAAATTAATGGTAAAAAAAAAAATTATGAACAGATTTTATCCTTCATGCAAATGGAAAAGTATTGCATTGTACGTCTAAAATACGTGTACCCTTAATATTGATATGTACGGCTATCGTAAAGATATTTTTATACGTACAATAAATTTATTGGTTAGGTTATAAAATATATTTGACTTTAATCATTTGGAGTTTTTGTAAAGTTTTTTTTTAGCCGGGGTTTGAACCCTAGACCTTACATATGCTTAATAATTTGCATTAAAATGTCAAATATAAAAGATTTGTAGATTGTGAAAACATGATTTAATCTTTACACAAAAAACATCGTCAATTTTCAATCCCTAATTTGATGGTTATGGCGAAAAAATTCATTTACTTTTAGTCCATAAAAACCATATATAAGAAACATAGATAAAGATATATGTAAATGGAAATATTTCATAGGGTTAAAAATTAGACATGGCAACAAAACTCTTCCCCGCCAAATCCAGCCGTACCCGCCCCAAATTTAACGGGGAAAAACCGATTTAATTTGGGTGTGGGTGTGGGTGTGGGTGGGGCCGGGGGATGCTTACACCCGCCCTGCACCCACCCCGCCTCACACCCGCTTTTTGAAATTTACTTTATTAAATTTTATAATCTTATTTCCATAAGCACCAACCTATTTTAATATATTATTACTCTTTAGAAACATATTTATTATAATTATTTTGCTCTTTTGAAAAAAGTTTATTAGAAATTTAATTATTAATATAATTATTGTTTTTTGTTGCCATGAAAAACAATATGCATTTTTAAATATTTTATAAAAAATAGAGTTTTGGGGTGGGGGTGGGGATGGGGCCGGGAAACCCGTCCCCATTAGGGGTGGGGTTGGGTGTTCAATTTTTACCCTCGATATGGTTTGGGGACGGGGATGGGGGCGCATGCATGGAAATGGGGGCGGGATGTCTATTAAAAATATATTTAGGTCTACTTGGTTAAATTTCTTTTTATGTTAACCCTTTGGGTTTAAAAAAAAAATGATAATCTGAAGTTCGGCTGGGAGGTCGGTAAAGTCTAAACTTGGTTAAATTTCAAATGATAATCTAAAGTTCGGCCGTGAGGTCGGTAAAGTCTAAACTTGGTTAAATTTCTTTTTATGTTAACCCTTTGGGTTTAAAAAAAATAATAATCTAAAGTTCGGCTGTGAGGTTGGTAAAGTCTAATCAAGAATAGAAGGTTGGTTCGGTTTATAAAGAGTTTATTGGCTCATATTTAACAAAGGTGTTGGTACAACTCCGAGTATTGTTATGAGAATCTTGTTCGTAGATACTCCATGTGTCCCTTAATACTTGACACAATTGACCTTATTACGCATGCCAATGCATAATTTTGAGCTTAAATATCTTGAATAATATATTAGAAAAAAATTATGAAAATTTGATATTTTGAAAATACTCATTGAGACAAATCTAACGACATATCATATGATATTATTTATCTTTGTATATTAGTAGAAAAATATGGTCAAAATAAATTAGGTCAAAATTACACATTTTCAAATGAGTCATCTATTGCAGGACGGAGAGAGTAATTTTTAAATCACTATTGACACTCTCTGAGTCTAGAGATCTAACCTGACCCTTGTAAGGTCGGAGAGCCAACTCAACCAAACTTTTAATTATAAACAAATGTATATCTAACTTACATCTAAAATACTTTTCTACCCAAAGTGTGGATACCATTTGAAGTCATGAGCTCATATGCATGCTGCATACGAGATGCTTCTTGTTCTTGCCTACGTTATGGTTAGTCACTTTGATAATGAATATAGTATTACTCTCGCCATCTATGGTATCCCCTAAAGAAATAAAAAATAAATATTATTGTAAATAAATAGTATATTACTTGCACGTACAGATTTGGGTTTTTTTATCAACTAAATGTTATTCAATTAACAAACTTTTATAGGGTAGTTTTTATTTGAATAAAAATATGCATGAAGCGTGCTTAAATTGGGAAAAATTATTTTGGACTTCAAATTAAATTATAGTTTTAAATTATAATATATGCAATCACAATTGTCACTTCCATAGTAGACATAATAAAAGTAGAATTAGAGACAAAATAAAAGTAGACAGGTATCTTTTTCTATGTTTTAAAGTCTATTTAGATTTACTTATTTGAGCTTATATCTATTTGCATAAACTCTTGTGATAGACTGTGAGAGAATTTATAAAAATAACTTATAGCTTATGAATACACTTATAGCTTATGTGAAAGACATTGACTTTATTTCATCTATTGTTATGAAAGTAGCTTAAATAAATGTTTATATATATGATAAATGCTTATATTATAATCTGCAAATTAAGTTGTTAAGCAAACAAGGCCTTAAGTCTTCACTTCATTAGGTGGATCGAGCTCTAATTAATTCAAAATACACTCGGGATGTTAATAAAGTTTGATCAAGAATTGTTCTGACTAAAGATGAAATTCAGACATTACCTATTGGCAAGATATGCTCCTCCCAAAATAATTTTTTTCATATAAAAAAATTGTCAATTGCTAAACTCCAATTGATATGAGATCAAAGTCCATTTAACATGATTAGATCCAAGTTCATTCTCATATTGTGATCATTAATCTTGTTTCGATAACACGTTAAATGAATTTGATTTTAACTGTTATAGACTAGTTATGAGAAATTGAACCGATGACTCATATTAAACGTGAGAATGCACGTCATCGTTTGAGTTAACTTTTGAAAATGATATAGATGTCATAAACTATAAATATTCATACCCCTACCAATTAAATGAAGATACAAATTTTTCAGTTTCTCTAAGAGCATCAAACACACTGACCCACCTCACTGATTCCAATTTCCAAACATAACCCATTAATTCCAAGTTAAGTGAACAAATAGGTAAACTGCCTAATGGGAATCAATCAGTATTAGTAACAGTCCATTTCAATCCTCAAAACGTGTCAAACACAACAAAACTGTTTATGCTCCAACAAAACCAAGTCATAGAAATCAAAATCTTCTTCATTTGTTTTGTCTTCATCAAAAAAATCACACGTTGCTTTCTTTCTTTGTCCATGTGTGCAAAATCTTCTCCTACAATCTCGGTTTTTTTTTGGTCCAAATACATATTATGCTTCAAAGATCTTATTCCACAAGTTGGAAAAAGAGTCCACTTTTCCACTATGAATGGTTGATTTGATATTGAAAAATTATATTTATTTTATGACCCATTTCTTCTCCATACTCTAACTTGGTTATGGAAATTTTATGGGCATAAAAAAATAATCTTTTTTCAAAAGTTTGGTTGGATTTGATTATGGGTAACAAGACCATTTTTCATGCTTAAGAAAACTCTACATTGGTTTCATCAATATATTTTGTTTTGTGAATGATTTTGTTCACTAAAACATGTCTTTGAAGTTTGGTTCTGTGAGGGTTTTCATCAGCAATTATGTGTTCTATTCATTTGGATTGATATTGAGATTCTTCTTCAGGTTTGGTGAATTTTGTTTTGCTTTTTTGAGGTTGTTTTGTTTATTATAAGTGCATGGAAAATGATTGATGCTTTGTTTATTTGTTTCAGGTTTCTTAATTTAGGAGATGCCAAAAAAGATCTCATTAATTCACCATCACAATCACTAGGTGATGGAAATATTCATGATTTCAAGGTTGATGGTTTTGCAGAAGAGTTGTCTAATTTCCTTTTTTGGAGTGATGATTTTCATCAAGAAGAAACAGAGTGCTCTGTTTTCTTGGATTCTGTTCATGAAGAAAAAACAGAGTTCTCTGTTTTAAAAGAAATTCACAATGGTTTTCATGAAGATAGTGTCAAAACAGAGATATACATGGAGAGTGTTTTATCAAAGGTGGTTGAGTTTGAAATGCATGAAGAGGGTATTGATAAAGAAAAAGAAGATGAATCTGTTCAAGAAGATGGCGGTAAGGAAAATGAAGGGGTAAGTGAAAGGATTGTTTCCATGGAGAATGATCCAACTGTTGATGAAATTGAAATGAAGAGTTTTGTTTGCTTGGAAAATGGTCATGATCATATGAAGATACAAGAGAAAGAAGAAGAAATAATAGAGCATGCCATAGTGGAGAATAACTCTAATGTTCATGAAGATGGAGGAATATTTGATGGAATGGAAACAGAGTACTCTGTTTTCAATGAGAATGTAAATGAAGATGGTATGAAAAAAGATGAAATGGAAATAGAAGGCTCTGATTTTAAGGATGGTGAGTCTAAGCTTCATGAAGATGGAGATGAAACAGAGTACTCTGTTTTCATGGAGAATGTCTCTGATGTTATTGAAGATGGTAACAAAATAGATGAGAAGGATATAGAGGAATCTGTTTTAAAAGATCATGAGATTAAGGTTCATGATGATGGTAAGAAAATGGATGAAATTGAAACAAGGGTGTCTGTTTTCAGCGATGATGCCTTCGATGTTCATGATCATAAAAGAGAAGAAGAAACAGAACAAGATACAGGGGACTCTGTTTTTTTGAAGAGTGACACTATAAAAACAACCACTAGTAGGTATGAATACTTCTCAGAAAAAGATATAAGTTGCTTTGTGGAAGAACCAACAACATTGCAATTCAGTTTTCGAGAATATTACACGAGTCCTGATGTTTCAACCGTTTCCCAAAATGCATACAAAGAGTTTTCAAAGCTTGATTCAGAGAAAGACATTGTAACTGAAGAACAAGAAGAAAAAGAGGAGTCTATTCATTCAAACGATATTCCACTTCGCTTTGAAAGCGAGGCGTTTGGTGGAACTGATTCATCTGATGAAGATTATTTCATTTTCAATGAGAACTCAGTTACATCTGATTCTGAGTCAGAATCATCTAGTTCAAGTGGTTTAATCTGGAGCAACAGCAACAAAATTGATGATTCATTTTCCTATGAGTTTCTTGGTGGCAAAAATGGTAGTGAAATTCTAAAGTTGATGATGAGAGATGAAACAATAGAAGATTTGGATGAAAACCAATCTTTATTTGATGATAAAGTTTCAAAATTTGGAGTTGATGAGGTTTTTTCTGAAAATGAGTATATAGAAATGGAACCTCATATGAAGGGTTTGAAATCCTTTGAAGAACATGGTTTTGAAGTGAAAGATCAAAAAGAAGGTATGAAGAAAAGTGAAGAGGAATTGAATGGATCAGAATCTGATGAAGATGATTTTGAATGGGAGCATGAAGAAATAGTGGAACAATTGAAGTTAGAATTGAAGAATTCAAGACAAGGAGGACTTGCCACAATCATAGAAGAAGTTGAAGATGAAGAAGAACAAGAACAAGAACAAAAAGAATCACCAAAAGTGGTTGAAGAATTAAAACCATTGAAGATTGAAGTGAAGCTAGAATTCAATGATCAAATGGATCAAATTGAGAAAGTTTACAAGAGCTATGCAGAGAAAATGAGGAAACTTGATATCTTGAATTATCAAACCATGCATGCATTAGGTGAGAACTAAATCATCTTCATTTCTTAGTTAAATTCTTGCAATTTTAAACATTTGAAGATTATGCAAATATCATTGTTTTAGGTAAATTTTTCAGCTTGTTGTTTAAAGATCAAAACATGAATTCTTGGATCATATATGCTTAATCACACAAGTTCTATTTTTCACACTTCAAAAAATTGCAGAATGGAGTCTTTTATGCTCTAATTTCATAATCTTTTCCAATTTTTTCTCTTCATGAATTTTTGTCACACTCACTTAACTTGAATGATTTAAAAAAAAAAAAAAAAACTTAGTTGCAATTTTAGTATGGTGGGCCATTATTCATCTCACACCCAACATATTTTGCTAATTATGTGTCCATAAAGATATCTTGTTTATTTTTTCAATAGTTAACCTAGAGATAGTGACAAATCTACATCATGAATTTATTAAATTCACTTCTGTAGCAATCTTTTTCCTATTCTTCATAGGTCTACTTTATATACTAAAGACATCAAAATCAGTGACTAAGATTTGTTCTCTCATTTTTTTTCTTCTACTCCATATTCAAAGCATATAATAAAGTTGAAGTAGGAACCTTTAATATCACTTTAAAGTTTTGATTGGGATTTGTTTCTAATATTATACTCTAAGCAAAGTAAACTTATTTATTTAGTTAATGATCATGTTTTCCATTTGATTATTATGACTAATTCATTCCACTTTACTCTTGATTTGTAGGTCTTCTTCAACTAAAAGACCCTCTTAAATTAATTTCAATACCAAAATCCACCATCTCAAATGGAATAATCTCTCAAAATTTGTGGCCAAGAAAATCAACAAAGATCACATCTGACCCATTTTTAAAACTTGTTCATCAACTGCATAGAGATTTGGAATTGGTATATGTTGGACAAATTTGCCTCTCATGGGAAATCCTATGTTGGCTACACATGAAAGCTATTGAGTTACAACAATATGACTCACAAAAGTCTCATAGGTATAACCATGTTGCTGGTGAATTTCAACTTTTTCAAGTATTGATGCAAAGGTTTATAGAGAATGAGCCATTTCAAGGTGGACCAAGGATTCAGAATTATGTAAAGAATCGTTGTGTGATTAGGAACCTGCTTCATGTTCCAGCTATTAAAGGTGACATATTATCAAATTTTTGTTTCAACATATATATTGTCATCAATTTAGTCTTCAATATGATAATATTTATAAGAGTAATTATGGATGAAAATTTTCACAAAAATCACCAAACTCGTAACTAAACACCGATAATGTTGAGAAACATGGTAGGGTCCAATATAACGAAAAATCATTTGAGAAAAAGTGATTATTTGAATTTAATAGAATGAGAAAAGTTGATTACAACGAGTATAAGACGCACTTTATATATGGAATCTTATATCGATTATGAAAAAACTAAATGACATGTATATTAGGGCAGTGACCTATATTCACAATGTCTTAAGATTTGAGATGTAGATGTGGTGTCTATGGCTAGGTCTTTTGGTGGTCGTGATTGTTAGTTCATTATTGTTCTCGGGCTCACCAGATATTATATAGTGATCCTAACTAAGATAACTAATCTGATTTACAACTAATATTAACCAACTTAAAGTGGTTTATAACCTACACTTAGTCTTTTCTTACATACTAAATTTAGTAGAGGATATTTTATAGGAATTAAAAACATATTTAATTCTATAATTTTATACATTGTAAACCTTGAGTTGAGATGCTGATTTTTTTTGTGTGAATGTGATTCTTAGATGATAGTAAAGGGAGTGAAGAAGATCCTATTGCAAGTGGAAGGTTGCAAGATATCATCAAGGAATCAATGCGTGTATTTTGGGAATTTGTTCGAACGGATAAAGAAAATGGGAATGTGAATGTGATTTCTAAGCAAATTGGAAGTGATCTCAAAGACCCTGCAATTGCAAACCTTCTAGTGGACATTAGAATACAACTACAAAAGGTGTGCTATCTACTTAGACTACCACTTTTTATGTTTACACTTGCATGTTTTAATTGTGTGTGTTTGCATGAGCTTCTACAAATTTAGTTTTAATTTATTTTGATTTTACAAATTGATTTTAGTGATCTGGGTTAGAATTGAATTGATTTTAAGGTCATGAGTTTAAGTGGAAAACATGACCTTAAAATGTGTAAGTGGATGACATCATTAATTTTATAAGTCAGTTTTGTAAGACTGAGTTATATCATTTTGAATCCATTTAAATTATTTGAGAAAAAAAATTCACTTTTATAACTAAAAAGATTATGTTTAGTCGTTCTAATTGTGTTTGACTTAGCTTCTTAAACTAATCCTAATCTAAAAAAAAAACTGATTTTTCTACTTGAAATGAGAAACTTTTTTGAGAAACTTATTTTTTGGTAATTTTTTTTTTATAATGTCCAAAAATAATCTTTAAAATATGTTATCTAATAATTGTATTTATTTTAATCTTAAACAAATGGAACTTTGAAGTCTACTAAAAAGAAGAAGAAAAAAAAACCTTTTTAAGAGCAAAAGAATTGAGAACAACCAAACCATGTTCTTTTTTCACAAAATCATGTTTTCTTGCATAAAACCTGATTTTTAAGGAAGAAAATAGTTTTATAAACAAGCTATAAATTTATTGCATACAAGTTATAATCATGTGCTTACATGTTACAGAAGGATAAAAAGCTGAAGGACATAGTAAGAACTGGAAATTGCATAGTGAAGAAGTTCCAAAAGCACCATGAGGATCAACTTGATCATGAGCAATTGGTTGCTCAAGTTGGGTTGCGATTGATTTCAAGGGTGGTAAACATGTCACAATTGAGAAAAGAACAAGTACTATGGTGTAGTGAAAAGTTGAACCGAATCAAATTTTTAAGCAGGAAGATTGTCCATGTGGAACCTTCTTTTTTGCTTTTTCCATGTTGATTCAACCAATTTAGAGATATACTTTTTTTTTCACATAAAATTATATACTAGCTTAGGCAAAATTTGAAGAATCATCACAAAATTCTCAGCTTTTGTAAATAGATATCGACTATTGAAGCTCCTTGCTCATACATCATAGTTATCTAATAAATGGCAAGAGAAATTAAAAGGTAGTGCAATGTTCTTGTGTTGCATTTGATAAAAAAAGAATAAAAGAATTATTGTGTTGCATACAAGTTTGGATGGTTCAATAAATTTATGAACCTATTATGTACTAACTTCTTTATGTTATTCCATTCCATGAAGAAGTGTTAGTACATTCCCTAAAAAAAACTTAATTCTTCCTTGTTCTTTAATTTTGTTAGGTCTGCAACAACTTAACCTAATAATTTTCCTCTAAAATGCTGCATTAGGTTAGCAGCAATTAACCTAACAAATTCCATTTAAGATGCAGCGCACCAATTTAACCTACAAATTCCCTCTAAAATGCAACAATCCCTAATATTTCTCCTCGCTGATTGAGCTTTTCATTCCTATCATGTTGTGTCATCGTTTGTATATATTTATTGTTTATGTAGACTTTTTTTTTGACAAGTTGTTGTACACTTATTTAATACGTTTATAAACAGAATACCCTAATTTTCATGCAAACTCGGCTACCCTAATTTCCATGCAAACTCGGCTATATATAGCAAACCCTAAATCGTGTTTCTCTATAAAAAAACCCTAAACCGTGGTAAATTACACAGAACGCAGAAGAATCATATATTTTGATATTTTGATTTTTGCAAATGGAAGGACGTGACCATACAACCTTCCTCTCATACCACTGCTTAACTGATATTCTAATTTAACTTGCATTTTATTGATATGCATATCTTTTTGAGAATTGGAATATCCTTTTTGCATTTTTTGTTTTTAGTTTGAGATGTTCACACCAATTTTGACGATCTTCCTATTTAGTTTTGTCGCAATTTCTTGGTCTATTATCTAAGAATTCAGACTGTGTCGTGTAATGTCATGTTTTTTGAACTTAATCTGAATTTTGTTTCGTTCAAAACCTTATTCTGTTGTTAGCCTTTATTTCTTATGCATACTTTTATTATTTCTTTCTTTGCAAGCAAAGTTGTGCAACTGTGAATGAATTTTGAGGTGAGAATTACCTTTCCTTGGATCGGATTGCATATAGAGGAAGGGGAAAGTGATTCTGCAGTAGTACTTGGTGACTTTTTGTTTTGTTGAATAAGTAGTCATTTATTTTACTGGTGGTCATTGTTTTTAACTAATAATATCATCATCAATGGGAAGATACGTCATTGAGGGGAGGGTCATTTCCAGAAGTAATGTTGGTGATCAGGTTTTTGTATCCAGGCTATCTCTATCGCCTTCAGATGTCAGGATTCCCTTTAAGTTTCAACGAAGACAATTTCCTTTGATTGTATCATTTGTAATGACAATTAACAAAAGTCAAGGGCAATCGCTTAAACATGTTGGTGTATATCTACCAACACCTGTATTTTCTCACGGACAGTTGTATGTTGCTGTTTCAAGAGTTACATCCAGAGAAAGACTAAAGATATTGATCACTGATGAAGATGGTGAAGATACCAATGTGACAAAGTCGCTGCGACTCAATCATAGAATACATATCAACGAAAAACTCCTGTGAAAGCCGCCTGTCCAAAAAAAGAACGGCATCTTCAAGAGCCCTCTCCTACAATCCAAATGCTACAAACTCACATACACTAATACAAACACGTTTTTTAGCAGTTCCAGTAGAGGTCAACTCTTTTCTTTCAATATGCACCTCGTATTGATCATCACCAAACAGAAATAACAATGGATACCGCAAAGGAATATACTTGGAGTGAGTCTCATGAATACGTTGTAAAAGACCATTCTCTTTCACAACAATATCCCGATCAGAATCTTCTAAGTCACCAACAATCAATGCAGCAACCTCATCAACATCAAGTACATTGTATGTCCGAGAGTTGAAATTCTTATCCAAAACAACCTCAAACGAACTTGAACATTTTCATTAAGCACACGAAAATCACGAACCATCTTATAACTTTTGACCAATGTGGTGTGCTCATCCATCAAAACCAACAATACTTGGATCAATAAAGGATCAAGGTCACTTTCTGTGGAACGGCCACTGCATCAAAATAAACAAATAATAACCACCAAAACTATAAATAATATCACAACATATGTAAATCATTCAAGCAAACCCATGTTAATATCAAACAACGTCAATAAACCAATAGAGATACCAAAGAATAAAATTTCTTTACTAAAATAAAAATAACTATAACAATGGACTATGAAAGAAGAACAATAAATATTTAATAATAAAAAGCTAACAATTCGGCAATATAACCTGAAATGAGCCAAACGATTACTCAACTCGTTCTTAGTATCATATATATAAAGCTGACAAAATTTGGGCCTTTCTCCTTCAACAGGAAGAATACTTCCAATGCGATGATAATTTTGATCAGAGATGACAAAATGAGATGGACCTAGACCTCGGTTGATTCTAGTTTCGATCTCACCCCCCACAGATTTAAAAGAAAACAATTTGTTATACGACACAATATTGACAAAAAAATTATTACTCCTTGGATGAACACCACCGAAAAGACTACGAAGAAGAGGAGGAGGTTCTATCATGTAAGGCAATGTGACCTTCCCCTTCATACAACACATGGAAACATCTGGAGACAAAGGAGAATAATACTTCCATGTACGTTCTTCGAACCATACAATAGCAGTGCACTTTTGACAAACAATATTCATATCTCCAACATCCATATAACCTGCAATGCAACCCCATACGCCACAAATAATTTAAAATGGAAAAAAAACAAAAGATTATACAATACACATATAAAATACAAAAGCAACGACCAAAAGAAAAATTAAAATAAACATGAGGTCACAACCTTGCAATTCACCACCATGAAACAATTCCATGGACATCAAAGGAATTGGAACACAGGGGCATTGCTTGATCCACAATCAGCAGTGGTAGATTGGATTACAAAGACATGGAAAAAAACAATGCAAAGAACTTCAAAGGTATGATATACGATAACTTCAACAATAACCTTGATCTAAAAGGTAACGTTAAAAGGGGAAAACTCATAAAAAAAAAAGGTGCAGAGGGCAGCTGACCTTGGAGATTAGGACCATTAAAGAGATCCATGTATAAAGAATCAATCCCAGCTGTTGTGGAAGAACCCAAACCATAAACATAAGAAAAACCAAACAAAATAATGGAAATTAATCCAATACAGTCTGAATTTTACAATGTTAAGTAATCATTAAATTATAGTATAAATGCAAGAACGGTGTAAACATCTAAATTCTTCGTTCAGGAAATCAGTTAACATTTAGTAGATATGAACACCTAAGGAAGATAAAGATCGGAGATAAAAAGACTCACAACGTATAGGAACACCAAGAATGGGATTCATAGTTGAGACCCTCGCGCTCTTTGCTTTCAATTTTCAGGCCCTCTTGAAACGCCTCTTATTGGCATCAGCAGCACTTGAAGACAACCCAATAAGGCTTATCCTTTCTAGAAAGCCAAAATAAAATATAACACAAAACAAAGGAATATTTGCTGAGAAATGCAGTGTATGTGCAACCTATATCTTCAATTGATGAAGAAAGTGGTTTATATGCAAGTGATAACTTCCAAGCATGAACGAAAAGGTACTGGCTATTTGGAGTAGCTGGTAGCTGAAGCAAATATAAATATTTCTAACAAAAATCCTACTTTACCAAACTATAACGGTCAGGTATCTTTTAAAGAAAAAACAATCGAAAGGAAATTGTCAGAGGTCGATCTGCTTTCAAATAACATATGACAAACCAAACCCACATAAAACAAAAACTATCCATCTACTATGCCATCAATCACGACAAAAAAGTAATAACTTTATACATTTTCTTGACATAAGTTGGATGAAAAGAACATATATTGGATATTGATGAGGCAAAGGAAGCAGATCTTTAAAAATAATAACCCGGTATAATATGGCAATGAACTCAAGTAACTAAAATCAGGTAAAACAATAGTAAACAAGACACTTCACAAATGGAAAATCAACAAGCGCGAGACCAAAATAAAAAAGGAAGCCTTATGAAACATGATTAAAAATATTTGTTTTAATTCTGTAATGTTACTGGATATTATTGTAAAAGCATAGCATTGTCTGCGTGGGATGATTGATTATAAGCAAAAATACTCAAACTATATCATGACAAAATAACTTATAATAACAATTGTTATAAAAAATTGCAAACTAATCAAAGAGAGACTTAACACAAACAAACTACTAATCATTTTACATTAACCATTAATTGGTGGATACAAAACAAATATCCAACATGCCATGCCATGTCAAACATAACTACAAAAGAATCTAAACAGACATGGCTCGGTGGATATCAAAATATAGATTAACATGAGCAACATAATCAACATAAAAGAAAGACGGTACTATATAATTTCAAAATACAAACTCATACAAGGGATTGATCATAAGGTCTACTAGAAATAAAATACTAAACATAAAGCATAGCATCAGTTAGCAGGCCCGACAAATCCCTCGGTCGAAGAAAGTCCATGGAAAGTGGAAAGAAGGTCTCTTTTATGATTAGAGAAGGCGCCACTTGTACTTGGCTGACATGAAGGATCCACCACCAACGTGCCGAAAGAAGAACTAGATGAAGTAGACTTTCCAGCAAGGGAGATGAATCCATGGGTTAAGACAGTGGCAAGTTGAGAAACACTGGGCGATAGATCATCAACAGGTGGCTTGAAAATACACTGCATGTTATACAACGAAACAAAGTAAACACTCATTCGATTTTCAACCAATAGAATATCGTAAATTCATAATAGTTGACGAATATAACTAACAATAACCTTAGTCAGTGTGTAATTTTTTCCAAGCAAACTATAATACTTGATAATCTCCTCATCATTAGTCAAACAAATAACCTCAAATGGATGACCAAACAAATGAATGTAATTTTCCAATTTTTTAACAACAAAGAGAACCTTTTTCCTCTTGATGGCCTCCAAACCTGGCTTACTCAAAGCATACTTTACACCCTACTAAACAAAGAAACACTCCTTCAGTGATTACAAAAAACAAACCATAACATAGACTAAAGCACAAAGGGAACAAATCATTTGAACTCATTACCAAGTCATTATAACTAAGAGATGTGATACCCTGCAACAAATAATTAGCCAACTCAAATGTGGCAGTTGACTCACCATCATCCACAACAACCCTTAACATGGACCTGCCAAAATTGAATCAAACATCAACCAATGACATAATCACACATCAAAATATTAACAATAGAGCAAATAACCTTACTTCGAGTTCACAGAAAAGGTGGTACGACAACAAAATCACAACAGTAAAGTCCAATGCGAACTTCCATGCATTTACCACAATCGCATATTGCATACCACCACTGGTCAACTCTAAAAAACCAACAATTCTACCATAAACATCAGAAAGACCAGTCTCTTGTGATCTAATTAGATCGAAAATCGTCATCGAAGGATAGATACAATTGACATCAAGCTGATTAGAAATCACAACCCTCATTGGATTTTGATTAACACCTAAGCGAAGACGACCACTAGAGAAGACCAACATGTGGAATATTGTTAACAGCAAACAAATATCAAACAAAAAAAATCCACCAAATGATAAGGAACACACAAAGAAGTGAAACCTTACAAAATACCAAACAAACCTGTTCTTAAACTGAACATATTCAGAACCCGAAGGATTAAACAACAGCCTTGTGATGTCTTTAACACCCTAGAGAACATAACATTTAATGCTATTATTTAGTGAATTTTCTTTTTAATTTTATTGGTTGATATTGCTATTTATCTTTGGCTGTATACTTTCTTAGGTTGTTCAACTATTTATCTCAGTATATGCACTGTTTTGTTTGTGTCATTGTCCTCTATGTGGTAAAAAGCATAGAATAACATGTATGCCCTCTTTTGTTTTGTCGCCTAATCTATTTTTGCTCGGCTTCTATCTTCTATATTGGGACAAAATATACTTTCTTTATTACTTTAAATATATTAGTTTGTTACTTTGATTGACTTTTGTGTTGGCTACGTGGATGGTGCTTTGCATTTTTTAAAAATATTCATTTGTTTTTTTTTCCTGCTTACTCTTATGTATGTTTTATTTGCTACTTATATTTGTTCTTTATTGTGGTTTTCCTCACATTTCAATTTCTTTTCTCCATCTATCATATTTATTTGTTTATTTTGCCAATTATGTATAAAAATGTTTGAAATTGTTGGATTGCATGAATTTGTTGGTGATAGGCCTATTATTAGTTCTTATGATTTTATCTCATCCAAGGATGAAGGTTTGTTTATTGTAGTTGCATGCTATTTTCGTGTAGACGGGGTATCGACAAATGGATTGATCACCAGTCACCGTCGCTCGAACCTATGTGGATGATTCTACAATCATCGTAATTTTGTTTTTATAATTTTAAGTATATATATTTGATGAATATTTTGTACTTTTGGTTGTTAATGGTATGTTCATTATTTATAGATTTAGGTTGCGTGTGAGTGTCGGGGATTATGACTTTGAGTCTTTCTTTCTTTTGCCTGATGAGGTTGTTAAGAGGCTTCCACCTTCCACATGCAAGATGTTGAATGAGATGGTAATATTTTTGGTTGGCTTTGGTTTGTGATTTTATTGAAGTTTCATTTTTATTTGTCAAATTTGATAATTTTATCTGTTTGGTTTTTTTTAGCCAGAGACTTCTTCTCTTTATCCAAATGAGATGATTTTGATGTTTGTTGATCCAATGATCTTCGAGGTTGTGAAAAAAAAAACAAGTGATTGTCCTCCTGGTTCTATGTGTTATGAAGTCCGACGTGTTTTTACTTATTGTCCTGCTGGGGTTATATTTAGGTGTGTTCCTAGATTGTTAGATTTTGTTCTTTTGTTTTTTTATATACTTTTTTTGGTTATATTAACATTTGTTGGATTCTTTCTTTGTGTGCGAGGATGTTTTTGCTACATTTGATGACAATGTTTTTTATTGTTTCGATATTGATGATGGATTTTTTTTTGGAACGAATAGATTTCTTTATGTCAGAGATGATAACCCAATTGCTCAGTCTAGTTCTAAAGTGGGCACTTGCCCACAACCCAAAGTCAATAACAAGAGGAAATTCAAGGAAGGAGATCTTCAAATGGATGATCAGGGTTTAGTTGTTGTTGAAAAGGTTGGAAAGATCATCCATTTGAAGACCTCCTTCCTTGAATTTCCTCTTGTTATTGACTTTGGGGTGTGGGCAAGTGCCCACATTAGAACTGGACTGAGCAATGAGATTATCATCTCCATCATCAAGAAATCCATTCATTCAAAAAAAAAAAAAATCCATCATTAGTATCAGAACAATAAAAAACATAGTCATCAAATGTAGCAAAAACATCTTGGCACACAAAGAAAGAATCCAACAAAAGTTAATATAACAAAAAAAAAGTAAAAAACAAAATCAAACAATCTAGGGAGACAACTCAATATAACCACAAGGGCAATAATCAACAGGATGAGGAATACGTCAACCAAGTGACAGTGAGTAAAAATACGCCGGATATCAAAACACATAGAACCAAGAGAACAATCACTTATTTTTTTCACAACCTCGAAGATCATTGGATCAACACACATCAAATCCATCTCATTTGGATAAAGAGAAAAAGCCTTAGGCTAAAAAAACCAAATAGATCAAATTTGACAAACAAAAATGAAACTTCAATAAAATCATAAACCAAGGCCAACAAAAAAATATTACCATCTCATTCAACAACTTACATATGGTAGGTGCAAGCCTCTTAACAACCTAATCATGCAAAAGAAAGGAAGACTCAAAGTCATAATTCCCGACACTCACACGCAACCTAAACCTATAAAAGATTGAACATACCATTAACAACCAAAAATACAAAATATTCATCATACTTAAAATGATAAAAACAAAAGTACGATGATCGTAGAATCATCCATCTAGGTTCAAGCGACGGTGATTGGTGATCAATGCACTTGTCGACACTCTCGTCGACACCAAAATAACATGCAACTACAATAAACAAACTTTCATCTTTGGATGAGATAAAATCAGAAAAACTAATAATAGGCCTAACACCAACAAATTCATGCAATCCAACAATTTCAGACATTTTATACATAATTGGCAAAATAAACAAATAAATATGACAGATAGAGAAAATAAATTGACATGTGAGGAAATTAACATTAAAGAACTGATATAAGTAGCAAAAAATCATACATAAGAGAAAGCAAAAAAACACATGAATATTTTTAAAAATTGGAAAGCACCATCCATGTAGGCAACAAAAAAGTCAATCAAAGTAACAAACTAATATATTTAATATAATAAAGAAAGTACATTTTGTCTCAGTATAGAAGATAGGAGTGGAGCAAAAATAGATTAGGCAGCAAAACAAAAGAGGTCATACAGGTTATTATATGCTTTTTACCACATAGAGGACAATGACGCAAACAAAGCAGTACATCAGATGATTCAAAGAAAAAATTAACGTCCAAGGAGAAATTGATTAAAAATTGAACTGCCTAATTAAAAATTCAAATGAGGAAGACCATTGCATCCTGTCAAAATTACTCCTCAAATCAAATATAACAATCCAAGAGTGAAAGAAACCAACCAAAGATATGAAAATTCACCAAAACCAAGGGAAAAAAATCAATGAACCGATAAAAATCTTTCTCAAATCATTATCATTAATAACAATCCCCATCAGAAATCAAGAAACACGAAACAAAACAAAAAAATCTGTGAATCAAAAATCAATAACTAACACAGTTAACAAATATAACAATCCTCATCTCAAGTTCAAATGACACACCACCAAGCATGGAAATCAACTGACACAAATCAAATATAAAAATCAGATATAAGAAAGAAAAATGACAACCTCAACAAATCAGTACAAAATAATCAAGATAATGTCCATGAAATAACAAACACTTAAACAAATACAATAATAGAATAATAATAATCATATACGCATGATGTAACGCCCCAAATTTATATCCAAGATATCACTTAAAATATTTCTTTTCTTAAAAAAACATGAGGCTATCTTTTTTAATAATAAACTAATAAAAGGAAATTAATAGAAAAGATATCTACGATGAAACTATTAAAATTAAATTATAGAAAAATAATTCCTTAAAATTGTTTTTTTTAAGTAATAAACTTCAAAAGTAATTTAAATTATAATATAAGAAAACCCAAATTTATTCCCCGCGCGTACAATCTATATATCATTCTTGCTTCAAATCTTCAAAGTCATCAATACGTAAAATGTTGGTTGTAAGGGGTTAGTATTCCTAAACCATAAAACACAATCATATAAACATAAAAGCACAAGATAAGAAGAAAAATAAAACATCCACTACATAAAAGTCAAAAGCTTGATACAGATAAACGAAATTAAAATATAAACTTTATGCAAATGATGCATGAAATGCAACCAGACCATGATCCGGATATCGCCCCAATTGGCACAAGAATAAATCGCCCCACTTGACAAAATAGTTTTAATTGCCCCATTTAGCAAAATAGTTTTAATCGCCATGTTTGGCACAATAGTAAATCGCCCTGATTGGCAACCTATGACACAACAACATGTCATGATATGCATGATGCACACTCTTTGAAATCATCACCATTTTCACAACATCAACAAAAATATTCAAACTTTCTTTCAAAATATTCATCACGTTCATCAAAGCATCTCTTCTCAAGGAAAGAAGTTAAAAAAAATAATGTCATGCTATGCCATAAAAGATGAGACTTTTTCACACCACATATGGAATGCCACAAAAATTATTTTCCATCTCTTTATTTAGATTAAAGTTTTCTCCTTTTATTAGGACAAAGGCTCTACATTCAACTTAGCTTTAGATTTTATGAACACATGATTGTACGGAATACCACCCTTACCTTTGGATGTTTTTTTTTTCTTTACGAAAGTTACGATTCCACAAAGCTGCAAGAAGCACGAACCAAAACTTCTTTGATGTGTATGCGAAACTGAGGAGAGAAATAGGTTGTTTGAGTCCTACGAAGTATTCATTAAAGCATGGGACAATCTTCAGAAAGGGACTTAAGATTAGGAATGGATTTGTGAAACAAAAGGAGCAAAAAGAATAATTTACCTCACAGTTTCACAAAATTGCGAAGAGAATGATAATAATGAGTAGCCACCCAACAAGAGGGACATGGGTTATGATTGTTTTCTCCATTTATTGATGATTTGAGCACTTTGAGTATTTTTTTGATAGAGTGCGAACAAAAGAATTTGTTGAAAAATGTTTAAGGCTTACAATAAAAGATAAGAAGAGAGAGAGAGGGGGGG